>Ga0181589_10002465_pt1 | contig 14575 bp, 12 predicted proteins | sample 071ome_25_FD_132444 | JGI IMG/M metagenome (GOLD analysis project Ga0181589, IMG submission 132444) | Coastal salt marsh microbial communities from the Groves Creek Marsh, Skidaway Island, Georgia - 071410BT metaG (megahit assembly) | ecosystem: Environmental > Aquatic > Marine > Intertidal...
CGCCAAATCTGCCCCTATTAAATGGGCAGACATCGCTTTTTGAATATCAGTGGTAATCCGCAAGGCAAGGCTGTTGACGCCCAGCACTTGAAAATACATGGCTGCCGCCTTGATAGAGGCGACCAGAATAATCAAAGCCGGTATCGCAATAAAGGGGTCATCAGGCAGAGACAAAAAAGCAAATCGATCCCTGTGGGCATCGCTGGCTCCGGCCAGTAAATCAAACACATGACTGATAAGGGCAGGATACAGACCGCCTGCTGCGGCCACCACGACCATCAGCAGGAAAATAATCCCCAAACGCCCGCGATAGATCAGCACCCAGTCTGTCCAAAGCCGTTGCAATATCTGTCTGTCTGTTTTTCTGATCAACGCTCTTGCACCCTGGCACAGACAAAATTATAAAAATCCATTTTTTGTGTGTAACATGACGGGCGCTGGCCTGTATAGACAGAATGGCAGCCAGAGGTATTTTGACTAGACGCTAAAGGCTTTGAAAAGGTCGCCTGGCGCACGCCTCTATATAGACACAAAAATTTGTTTTCTTTATGGTAATCGGGTCATGCTGAAATCTGTTCTTCGCTCTTCTATTGGCTCTATTACCCTCAGCTTGCTGCTGGCAGGGGTAATGGGTCTATTGGTAGGGCTTCGGCGCTGGCAGATAGAGGGACGCACCGCTTTGCAGACGCGAATGAAAAGCCAGCCGCAAATTATTATTTTCTGGCATGAACATCTATTTGTGATGAGCCCGCTTCTGCCCAAAAACTGTTCTGCCCTGCAATCACCGCACCCCGATGGAAAGGTACTGGCAGGGGCATCGCGGCTGTTTGGCTTGCGCCCTATTTGGGGCAGTAGCAACCGCCAGGCGGCCTCTGGCTTGCGCCAGCTGGTAGGCGAGATTAAATCTGGGCGCTCGGTTGTCATCACCCCCGATGGGCCGCGCGGGCCTGCCCGTACATTATCAATGGGCCCTGTTAGCCTCTCGCAATTAACCGGCGCGCCCATTACCCTTGCAGCCTGGTCAGCCCCGCGATTATGGCGGGCAAAAAGCTGGGATAAAATGCGCTTTCCCAAACCTTTCGGCATAGCAAAGCTTGTCTATTCCGAGCCGATTATGCTGGCAAAAACCAAGGATAGAAAAAAGCTGGAAGCCCAGAGAAAATCCATAGAAAAACAGCTAAATCAGCTGGTGATGAATTGTGATGCAATAGCCGAGGGTGGCAAGGGATGAGCGCACAAGCCCTGGCAGGTTATAATCGCATCTGGAGGCTGTTACGCCCGCTTATCTGGCTATATCTTCAGTTTCGGGTATGGCGGGGGCGCGAGGATAAAACACGGCTTTCAGAACGTTATGGAAATGCCCGTATCGCCCGGCCAAATGGCGTACTGTTCTGGCTGCATGCGGTTTCGGTGGGCGAGAGTGTTGCTGCCCTTAACCTGGCGGCCAGCTTGCGTGAAAGGCGCGGCGATGCAACCATTTTAATCACCACCAATACAGCCACCGCCGCGGCCCGCATAGCCGAGCAGAAAGACCCGCATATCCTGCACGCCTATCAGCCGCTTGACCATCCTGACTGGGTAGATAAATTCCTGCGCCATTGGCAGCCGGATTATGCGGTGATGCTGGAATCCGATTTCTGGCCAAATTTGATCAGCTGTACGGCGGCCAAAAATATCCCGCTATGTTTTGCCTCTGCCCAGCTATCCGATAAAGCCTTTCAGGCCTGGCAAAATCGCTCGGCTCTTGCTCATATTATCTTTTCTGCCCCGCAGGATATATTTGCTGTTGACCAGAGCCAGGCAGATAAATTCCGCCAATTAGCCGGAAATTCCGGTAACAAACCAGACCTGCATATAGGCGGGTCACTGAAAATAAATCCTGCCAGCCTGACCCCGGATAAAGAGCTGATAGCGATGTTGAGGCAGGCGGGCGAAAACCGCCCTATCCTCCTAGCGGCCAGCACCCATAAAGGCGAAGAAGAGATAATCCTTGCTGCCAGCCAAAAGGTCAGGCAAAACGGCCAGCCGCATTTTCTTGTTATTGCTCCGCGCCATCCTGAACGCGGCCAGGAAGTTGCCAGACTTGCAGGCGGGGCTGGCCAGCGGCAAAAAAATATGCCCGCCCGGCCGCAAGATGACATCTATATCTGCGATAGTTTGGGCGAGATGGGCAGCCTGTATACCGCAGCAGATATCATTGTTCTGGGCGGTACTTTTTCAGATTTGGGCGGGCATAATCCGCTGGAAATTGCCCTGTTTGAAACCCCGATACTGGCCGGAACATCCCGATTTAAAAATAAGGCTATTTTTGAGGCGCTTACACAAGCCGGCCTGATAGAAGAAACAGCAGACAGCGATTTGCTTGCCAGCGCTTTGGAAAAAAAGCTGGAAGAACTGCACCATAATCGCCCCCTGATAACAGATAAAAACAGAGAGCAGATTGCCGATATTGTTCGCCGCGCTTGTGGTCAGGCAGCAAATACGGCAGACTATCTGTTGCAAAATCTGGCCAAAACAAAATATCAAACCCATGCATAAAGCGCCTAAATTCTGGAACAAAAAGACATATATTTCGTCTTTACTGCTGCCGCTTAGCTGGCTATGGCGCGGCCTTGCGGCTGCACGGCTGGCATGGATCACCCCAATAAAGGCATCGCTGCCGGTTATTTGTGTTGGCAATATCAGCGTTGGCGGAACAGGCAAAACCCCCTTTACCGCCTATCTATGCCAGCATTTACGCAGCGAGGGCTTTCGGCCAGCTATTTTAACGCGCGGCTATGGGGGCAGCCTGAAAGGCCCTGTAATCGCAGACCCGGCCATATATAGCGCGGCCGATATTGGCGATGAAGCCCTGATGCTCAGCCAGAATGAGATGGTGTGTATCAGCCGCGACCGGGTCGCAGGGGCAGCCTTTATTGCGGCCAATTTACCGGCTGATGTGATTATCATGGATGACGGGATGCAAAATCCCTGGCTGGGCAAGGATATCACACTGGCTGTTTTTGATGGCGGGGTAGGACTTGGAAATGGACGTGTTTTCCCCTCTGGCCCGCTTCGCCAAACGCTGGCATCTGCCTTGCCGCTATTTGATATGGCGGTGATTAACGGAGAGGACAAAACCGGCTTGCGCGCTGTCTTGCCACAACAAACAGCCTGTTTATCTGCTGAACTTTTGCCCAACCCTGAAACTGCCAAACAGATAAAGGAACGCACCCTGCTGGCCTTTGCCGGTATTGGACGGCCAGAACGGTTTTTTGAAACGCTGCAAGGGTGCGGGGCAAATCTGGTCAAATCTCTTCCCTTTGCTGATCATCATCCTTATAGCGAGGCAGATTTAACGCGCCTGCATCTGGAGGCCACCCAGCTAGGTGCAGAGCTGATCACCACGCAAAAAGATTGGGTACGCCTGCCCCCTGAATGGCGGGACAGGGTACTGGTTCTGGATGTCTATCTGATTTTGGACAAGGGTGACGCTAAAACCCTTGATCAGCATCTAAAGCCGCATCTGAAGAAAAAGGGGCGATAGTCATGTCCCTTTCCTATCGCCGCCTGCCAGCCCGCCTTTTTTATCGCTTTATCCTTTGGCCATTAGAGACATTTTTGCTTGGGGTATTTTTGGCGATGAATGCGATATTAAACATCCGCGGGGCAAGCTATCTGTTTGGGCTGATATTTCGCATGATAGGCCCTTTGACCCCCTGGCATCGCCGCGCCAACCAGCAATTACAATGGGCAATGCCGGAATTAGACGCACAAAAGCGGGCAGAAATCCTGAACGATATGTGGCAGAATTTAGGGCGCAATATCGGCGAATATCCCAAGCTGGAAGCGATGTTGCGCCAGGGCTATATTCGCTTTGAAGGACAAGAGCATCTGCAAAAAGATAAAGGCGGCTTTATCATCGGCGCGCATCTGGGCAACTGGGAGGCATTGGCGATGATTGGCCCCTATCTGGGGCTGAAAACCGGGCTGATTTACCGGCCGCTTAATAATCCCTATATCTCGTTTTTGCTAAAAAAACGGGCAAGGGCTGCCGAGGCCGATATTTACGAAAAAGGCCGCGAGGCCGCTATGGGCATGATTTCAACCGTACGCAAGGGCGGCTTTATGATGATCTTGGCCGATCAGCAATTGCGTGAAGGCGATGATATACCCTTTTTTGGCCATCCGGCACGTACCGCGATTGCCCATTTCAAAATCGCGGCCAAAACAGGTGTGCCGATTTATTTTGCCCGGACAGCGCGCAGCAAGGGCTGTCATATCACCGTGAGCTTGTCACCGCCTCGTTATCTAAATCCCAGGGCGAGTGATGAGGAAATACGCGATGCTGCCCGGCAGATGAATGACAGGTTTGAGGCATGGATACGCAGCTATCCCGAACAATGGTTGTGGCCGCATCGCCGCTGGGGCAAAAAACCGGGCAGAAAAGATACCGCTAAAAACAGCTAAAACAGCTCACTCTGGGAGGGCCTGCCCTTCTTCTGTTCTGATTTTCCGGAGGCGTGTTTTGCGGCTGGTTTCTGCGGCGGTTTGGGTGTTGTATCTGTGCCATCCAATACGCCCTGACGGGTATCATCGGCAAATTGCAGGATAATCTTAGCGCCCTTCGGGGCGTCTGCACTACGTTTTATGGCCTGCCCGCCCTTGTCGGTGACAAGCACAAAGCCGCGATCCAGAACCCGTTGATAGGAATTCGCCTCCAGCAGCCTTGATGCCTGATGCAGGCGCTGGGTGCTCATATCTATCCGACGCGTCATAAATACATCCATCTGATTACCGCAAAGCATTAAACGCTCGCTTACCTCTGCCAGACGCTGGCTGGGAGAACCCAGCTTTTCTGCCAGCCCGGACAGGCGGATATTCGCCCCTTCCAGTCGGCGCAAGATAATATTATCCAGGCTGGATGCCGCCATATCCAATGATTGCTGATGGCGGGCGATGAGTTCGCGCGGATGCAAAAGGCCGCGTTCCAGCCCGCGCAAATTTTGCTTGGCCACCTCTATCTGGCGGCTGGCCGCGCGTTCCAGACGGGCCTGTTTATCGGTCAGGCTGGCACGGATATCGGCTGCGACAGGGGTTGCCAGCTCGGCAGCGGCTGTCGGGGTGGGCGCGCGCAAATCAGAGGCATAATCGATTAAGGTAGTATCGGTTTCATGCCCCACCGCAGATATCAGCGGTATTCGCGAAGCAGCCGCCGCCCGTACCACAATTTCTTCGTTAAACGACCATAAATCCTCAACAGAGCCACCGCCGCGTGCCACAATCAACAAATCTGGCCGTGCAACCGCGCCTGTTTCCGGCAATTGGTTAAATCCATTAATGGCCGCGGCAATTTGTTCGGCCGAGCCTGCCCCTTGTACATTTACCCCCCATACCAGCACCCGCACACCAAAACGTTCCGATAGCCGATGTAAAATATCGCGAATTACCGCCCCTGTCGGGCTGGTCACTACCCCGATAGTTTTGGGGAAACGGGGCAAAGGCCGTTTTCGAGCCTGGTCAAACAGCCCTTCTTCTGCCAGCTTGCGCCGCCGCGCTTCTAGCTGTTTTAGCAATGCGCCTTCACCGGCAATTTCCACATCGCTGACAATCAACTGATAGCGTGACTGGCCGCCAAAAGTGGTCATCTTGCCAGAGCATATAACATCCAGCCCTTCTTCTGGCTGGACAGAAAGCCGGGCAGCAGAGCCGCGCCAAATCACCGAAGAGAGGGTGTTTTTTTCATCTTTTAGCGCAAAGTAGATATGCCCCGATGATGGCACGCGCAATTGCGATACCTCGCCGCGCACCCGCACAAATTCAAAACTGCCCTCAATCGTGCGCTTCACTGCCGAGCTAAGCTCGTCAATGGTCATATAGGGGCTATTGGATAGAGCATCTGATTGAGTGGTTAGCATTTGCAGATTATGATACATCACGTTAGGTTAAGCCAGAAAAAACCACGCATGGTTTTTTAAGATTTTAAAAAGAGGCAGGCATGAAAATTATCCTTGTAGGCAGTGGCGGGCGTGAACATGCGCTGGCATGGGCAATATCGGATTCGCCCCTATGCGACGAGCTGATTGTCACACCAGGCAATCCAGGCACGCAAGCCTATGGCAGGCGCGCAGATATTGCTGCAGAGGATATAGAGGGGCTGGTGCATCTGGCACAATCCGAGCAGGCTGATATTGTGGTTATTGGCCCGGAAGTCCCTTTGGTTGAAGGGCTGGCTGACCGGCTGGAAGAGGTTGGTATTCGCGCCTTTGGCCCTAGCGCGGCAGCTGCCCGGCTGGAAGGCTCAAAACGCTTTGCCCGCGATTTTTGCAAGCGTCATCATATCCCGCAACCGCAATGGGATTATTTTAGCACAGCTGAACCTGCCAAGGAATTTGCCGCCAGCCTGTCCGGCGGTGCGGTGGTCAAGGCAGATGGTCTGGCCGCTGGCAAGGGGGTTACGGTTTGTGATAATGCCGAGCAAGCTGCTGCCAGTATCGAGGAAATGCTGGCTGGCCGCTTTGGGGCGGCAAGCGCACAAATTCTAGTCGAGGAACGCATTAGTGGGCCTGAATTTTCGGCCTTTGCCTTGCTGGATGGGGAAGAGGCGGTCTGGCTGGCATCGGCACAGGATCATAAGCGTGCCTATGATGGCGATGAAGGGCCCAATACAGGCGGTATGGGCGCGGTCAGCCCGTCCAGATTTGAGACAGACGAGCTGCGCGAACAGATTATGAGAGAAATTATTCGCCCGGTCGCCAAGGGCATGGCAGCAGAAGGCAATCCCTATCGCGGGATTTTATATGCTGGTCTGATGCTCACCGATAAGGGCCCGCAAGTGATTGAGTTTAATTGCCGTTTTGGTGATCCCGAAGCACAGGTTATTTTACCCCGCATGAAATCTGATCTGCTTTCTGCCATTTATACCGTCACTGAAGGCGGCTTGAAAAATTTTGATATGCGCTGGGATGAAGATAGCGCCGTCACCATTGTGATGGCGGCAAAGGGCTATCCGGGCAGCTATGAAAAGGGCAGTCCCATTTACGGGGCAGACCAGCTGGAAACTGCCTCTGGCTGTCTGGTTTTCCATGCCGGTACCAGCCAAAATGTCGATGGCCAGATCATCGCTAATGGCGGGCGGGTTTTATGTGTGACCGCCTGTGGGGCAACCCGCCAGCAAGCACGAACAAAAGCCTATGCAGGGGTTGGCGAAATCACATGGGATGACGGGTTTTACCGAAGCGATATCGCCGCAGAATAATAATAAAGACAGTGTCTCAATCTGCTAGCTATCGCGTTTTTCCTTGAAAAAATTCCTGAGCAAAGCTGCACAGGAACGTTCATGGATGCCGCCCAGAATTTCAGGCTGATGATGAATGGTTTTCTGGCTAAACAGGCAAGGGCCATGTTCAACCGCCCCGCCTTTCGGGTCATATGCCCCGAAATAGAGGCGGCGTAAACGCGCATGACTGATCGCACCGGCACACATCGCACACGGCTCTAATGTTACCCAAATATCACAATCTGATAGCCGGCTTGCCGCCATTTTTGTCATCGCCAACTGAATAGCCAGCATTTCAGCATGAGCCGTGGCTTGTCCCATCGCCTCCATCGCATTGGCCGCTTCGGCAATAATCTGCCCTTCGGAGTCGGTAATAATCGCGGCAACTGGCACTTCGCCTGCTAGCCCTGCCGCAGTGGCCAGAGCCACAGCACGGGTCATTATTTTGTCTGACAAGCTATTATCGGTCATAATTTTACTCTACTGTTATCCAATGTTATTTGCCAAGACTGTCTGGCTGGCTTACAACAGGCATTATGAAAATTCGTCCTAAAAAACCCGCGCCCTTTAATCCGGCTGCTTCTGACAAGCCGGAACGTATTGCCAAGCGCATTGCCAGAGCCGGCATTTGCTCGCGCCGCCAGGCAGAAGCCTATATCGCAGAAGGCCGTGTAAAAGTGAATGGCCAGCTTTTGGACAGCCCGGCTTTTACCGTCACCGCAAAAGATATTATTGAGGTAGATAATGTCCAGCTGGGCAAGGCAGAGCCACCGCGCCTGTGGCGATATCATAAACCGCGCGGATTAGTGGTCTCCAACAAGGATGAGAAGGGGCGCGATACCATCTTTACCCATCTGCCTGAAAATTTGCCGCGGGTTATCTCTGTCGGGCGGCTGGATATTGATTCAGAAGGCTTGCTGTTGCTAACCAATGATGGCGAGCTGGCACGCCATCTGGAATTGCCGGCAACCGGCTGGACACGAAAATATCGGGTTCGGGTACATGGCCGGGTGGAAGAAAAAAAACTGGAAGAAATTGCAGAAGGCGCACAGATAGACGGGGTGCAATATGGCCCTGTCCTCGCCCGGCTTGATAAACAGATGAACAGCAATGCCTGGCTGACCGTTGCCATAAAAGAAGGGCGTAACCGTGAGGTACGCAATATTATGGAATATCTGGGCTATCCGGTGACACGGCTTTTGCGCCTGTCCTATGGCCCGTTTTTGCTGGGTCGTCTGGAAGCCGGCAAGGTAGAAGAAGTCAAAGCATCTGTTCTGGCAGAACAGCTTGGCCTGTCCCCGGATGCAATAGAAAAACTGGATGGCCCGGAAAAAACATCCCCGACATTGCGGCTAAAGACGAAAAAAGGCAGCAAGGCGCGCCCGCCCAAAAGCAAGGATAGTCAGAGAAGTAAAGGCCAAAAAAATACTGGCCGCAAAAATACTGGCCAAAAAAAATCAGTTAACTTCAGCAAAACACGCCCGCCTGCCTCATGATCTCTATCCTGGCAGGCACAAAAAAAGGCACCCGTTTAACCGATTGTGACAGCCCATCGGTGCGCCCCACTGCCCAGCGTACCAGAGAAGCCCTGTTTAATATCCTGAATGGCGGGCGTTTTGAGGTGAAGCTCGAAGGCGGGGTGGTGATAGATGTCTTTGCAGGCTCTGGAGCAATAGGTTTTGAAGCCCTCTCACGCGGGGCAAGCCAGGCCATCTTTATTGAAAAAGACCATAAAACCATTGAGACTATCACCCGCAACCGGGATAAATTGGGGTTTGCCACGACCAGCCATCTTATACAGGCCGATGCCTGTCAGCTTTCGCAATGGCGCTTTGGGGTAGCAGATATTATTTTTTGCGATGCCCCTTATGATAGCGGGTTGAGCCTGCCTGCCTTGCTGGCCTTGCAACAACTGGGCGCGATAGAGAAAAACACCCTTCTTGTGGCAGAGACGCGCCGCAAGGAGCCGGACAGCATTGCTGAGGCATTTCACCTGATCGATAGTCGTCATTATGGCATTGCCAGATTGAGCTTTTATCGAAGCGCCCCTTTATAGCTTTATAGAAGGCTAGCGCCGACCAAATAATTTTTCCAATTCCATCAGGCTGAGGCTGACATAGGTTGGCCGCCCGTGATTACATTGTCCGGCCGCTGGCGTGACCTCCATTTGGCGAAGCAGAGCGTTCATCTCGCTCTGGTTCAGACTGCGCCCTGCCCGCACCGAATTATGACAGGACATAGTCGCCAATATATGGCCAAGCTTGTCTTCCAATGCAGAGGATCCACCCAGTGTCACCAATTCTTCTGCCACATCGGCAATCAGCGGCTTTATGGCCGCATCTGATAGCAAGGCTGGAATTTCGCGCACCATCACCGCCCCTTCGCCAAAGCCCTCGATATACAGGCCAAGGCGTTGCAAGGGGGCTTCCAGTTGCAGCAAGGCTTCGATTTGATCGGCCGGCAGCTCTACAATTTCTGGAATAAGCAAGGCCTGGCTAATGATTTTTCCGGCAAGATGCTGTTCTTTCATTTTTTCCATCACCAGCCTTTCATGTGCAGCATGCTGGTCAATCAGGCATACCCCGTCTGCGGTTTCCGCCAGAATATAGGTTTTGTGAAGCTGGGCACGTGCTGCCCCAAGCGGATAGGCGCTCAAAGCCTGCCCCTCTTCAGCTTCAGGAACTTCATAACGCGCTTGCGGGCTTGCCTCATTCAGGAAACCCGAAGCAGCAGAAGATACAGGCGATTGAAACTGGCTGGCATATTGACGGCCGGGGACAAAGGCAGGCCGACCAGAATAGCCAGTAGCTGATTGCCCGCCTGATATACCCGGCATCAAAGAGGGGCTGAACTGGCGTAGCGCTTCCTCACCGCCTTCGCGTGTGGCCTGCATCGCTGCCTCTCGCAAGGCAGCAGAAAGTGCCCCGACAATCAGCCCGCGCACCGTTGCGCTATCACGAAACCGTACCTCTGCTTTGGCGGGGTGGACATTTACATCCACCTCCGAGCTGGGCAAATCGATAAAGAGCGCAGCAATAGGATGGCGGCCACGCGGTAGCATATCCTGATAACCTGCCCGAACCGCCCCTAAAATCTGGCGATCGCGTACCGGCCGATTATTTACAAACAGATATATCTGAGCTGTTGTCGGACGGTTCATGGTAGGCAGCCCTGCCAGACCATGCAGATGCACTTCCTGTCTTGTGGCATCTATCTGCACTGCTTCTTTGGCAAAAGCTGTTCCTATCAGCGCCGCCAGACGGGCTTGCCGGCCTGTTTCATTATCTGGCTGCGCGGCAAGGCTAAGCAAATTTTTGCCCGTATCGCGCAGGTGAAAGGCAATAGCTGGACAGGCCATCGCCAGCCTTTTAACCACATCCAGACATTGTGCGGCTTCTGTCTTTCTGGTTTTCAGAAATTTCAGCCGCGCCGGAATAGAGCCAAATAAATCAGATATCTCGATTTGCGTGCCAATATCCGAGGCGGCGGGCTGTATCTCTGCCAGCTTGCCATGCGAGACGGTTAATTGCCAGCCATGTTCAGCCCCTTGCGGGCGCGAGGTCATCACCAATACCGCCACCGAAGCGATAGAGGGCAAGGCTTCGCCGCGAAATCCAAAATGGGAAATAGCAAGCAGATCATCATCTGCCAATTTGGAGGTGGCGTGACGGGTTACGGCAAGTGCCATATCCGCATCGCTCATCCCGCAGCCATTATCACTGACCCGCAATCCGGCTAATCCGCCTTCTTCGAGCGTGACATCAATGCGGCTGGCCCCCGCATCAATGGCATTTTCGACCAGCTCCTTTAAGGCGCTGGCCGGTCGTTCAATGACCTCACCAGCAGCGATTTGATTAATCAGCTGTTCTGGTAGCAGGCGAATAATAGGGGGCATGAGCCGTTATGCCTATTCCACGAGAGTAGGTTCGTTAAAAACTTCATCAATGGCAGGGGTCGCCCCTTCATTAATGGCTTTTTGCTGTAATTGATTGCGCCGGATTCGGGCATCTTCTGCCAATGTATCGACCACCGGGCCAACATTGGGCAAGCCGCCAAAAATTACCTGAAGCGGCAAACGCTTCTCATAGATAATACCAGCGGTTTCTTCATCAATCTTTGTGCGAATATCTTCCTCGATTTTATCAAAGGCAAAGACATCATTAAAACTGCTTGCCTTGCCAGCGCGCGGACGCAGCAAATCTGTTTTGCTGGCAGAAGTGACAGGCGCAAGCGCAGCACTCTGGCTGGCATTATTGGCCTGTGGGCGCGCCCCGAAATCAGGCGGCAAGGATAGAGGCGGGCGAATAACAACTTCAAATTCATCTGGCGATGATTTTTCTGTACCAATCGCCTGGCGAAAATCAGAACAGGCAGATAGCCCAAGCGCCAGCAAGGAAAAAGCCGCTATCGACAGGCTGGAGGAGAAAAGGTTTTTACGCATGGGTGTCCCCTTCTGATTTGGGTGCGCTCATAATGCCATATAACCACGCTACAACGCCAATAAATATCGCACTATCGGCAATATTAAAGGCTGGCCAATGATAGCCTAGCAAATGAAGGTCAATAAAATCAATCACCCGATCAAAGCGCAGCCTGTCAACCACATTGCCAAGCGCCCCGCCGGCGATAAACCCTGCCCCGAAGCGTTGCACCGCTTCCAGCTGGCTGAGCTGCAAATATAGCCAGGCCACCACCAATAGCGCAAAAACAGGAATACCAAGCCCGGTAACCGATGGAAAATCAGCCAATAGCCCAAAGCTGATTCCGCTATTCCAGACAGGGGTTAAATTAAAAAATGGGGTAATGACTATCTGCTGGCCGGTCACGAACAGGGCTGATAATGCCCAGCTTTTGGTCAGCTGATCCAGCACCAGCACCAAAAGGGTCAGCAAGATAAATTGCCGCCCAAGAACAAAACCGGGCAGTGAAAACATTATCCTGCTCCCTGCTGGGCGACCACATCGGCACATCGCCCGCATATTTGATTCTCGCTATCGGCCGGAATCTCTGAAAATTGCTTCCAGCAGCGCGCACATTTACCGCCTGTGGCGCGTGCCACCTCGATTTTGGTTGGCGTATCGCCTGCGTCAATCAATTCAGCCGAAGAGGTGATACATAAATCTGCCAGATCGATCCCTTCCAGCAATCCAGCGGTTGCAGCCGATGTCGTTACCCGAATATCGGCAGACAGGCTGCCGCCTATCAGCCCTTCATTACGGGCAGCTTCCAGTGCGGTTGTAATCTCCGAACGCACTTTGCGAATGGCGGCCCATTTCTGGCCGAGTGCTGCATTATGCCAGCTATCCTGTGTCTTGGCATATTCATGCAAATGGATAGAATCTGTATCATCCCCGCGATAGGCCATCCAGGCTTCATCTGCGGTAAAGCACAAGATAGGGGCAATCCAGCTAATCAGGCATTTCAAGGTTTCATCCATTACGGTGCGGCAAGCGCGGCGTTCAATCGAGGCCGGGCTATCGCAATAGAGCGTGTCTTTGCGAATATCAAAGTAAAAGGCCGAGAGATCGCCATTACAGAAATCATGGATATGGGTAAAAATCGCGTGGAAATCATACCGCTTGGTTTTTTCGCGTACCAGCTTGTCCAGCTCGGTCAGGCGATGCAATACCCAGCGTTCCAGCTCTGGCATTTCTTCTGCGGCAAGGCCTTCTTTTTTTGCGTCAAACCCTTCACCAGCCCCTAAAAGATAGCGCAGGGTATTGCGGATACGCCGATAATGATCGCTTTGGCGTTTAATGATCTCCGGCCCAATACGCAAATCATCATAATAGTCCGAGCTGACCACCCAGAGGCGCAAAATATCTGCGCCATTTTGCTCGATTACCTTTTGCGGGGCAACCACATTGCCCAGCGATTTGGACATTTTGCGCCCCTGTTCATCCAGCACAAAACCATGGGTCAGAACGCCCTTATAAGGGGCACGCCCGCGCGTACCACAGCTTTCCAGCAAGGAAGAATGAAACCAGCCGCGATGCTGGTCAGAGCCTTCCAGATACAGATCCGCAGGCGATTGCAAATCATCACGTGTTTCCAGAACAAAGGCATGGGTAGAGCCTGAATCAAACCAGACATCGGCAATATCCTTGACCTGTACATAGTCCTTTTCATCATAATCAGCACCCAAAAAGTCCGATGCTGGTCTGGTAAACCATACATCACAGCCATCTTCTGCAAAGGCGGCCACAATCCGGTCTACCACCGCCTGATCGCGCAAGGGCTCGCCTGTCTTTTTATGATAGAAAACCGGGATAGGCACACCCCAGGCACGCTGGCGCGATAAACACCAGTCCGGACGGTTGGCGATCATCGCTGTTAAACGGTTCTGGCCAGAGGCAGGATAGAATTCGGTTACCTTCAATGCTGCCAGGGCAGTATCGCGCAAGCCCGTGCCATCTGACTGCCTATCGCCCATCGAAACAAACCATTGCGCGGCATTGCGATAAATTACCGGCGCGTGCGAGCGCCAGGAATGGGGATAGGAATGGGTCAGCGATCCAATGCCGATTAGCCCGCCTTTTTCTGCCATAATCTCGGCAATGCGGGCATTGTCGCGTAATACGTGCATCCTGCCGAATAATGGCAAATGCGCCGCAATAATGCCGTCCTCGCCAACCGTATCAGGGACTTCTATACCGTGCTTGAGATGGGCAAGCTCGAAATCTTCCGGGCCATGTCCGGGGGCAATATGCACAAAACCTGTCCCCTGATCGGTGGTTACATAATCTGCCAGCAATACCGGCACATCATGATCATAGCCTTCTGCCGCCATTGGATGGGCTGCAATAGCCCCGGCCATTTCCGCCCCTTTAAAATGTTTTATTTTCTCGGCTGCCAGAATACCGGTTTGGGCAAAAACATCCTCACGCAATTCATCGGCCAAACAGATAACATCGCCGATTTTGGCCAGGGACCCTTCCTTGATTTGGGTTATTTTCAGCGCGCTATAATCAATATCTGCCCCGCAAGCCATTGCCCTGTTGCCCGGCATCGTCCAGGGGGTGGTTGTCCAAATGATAAGCGCTGCCCCGTCCAGCCCCTCAATTGGGCTTTGTTTCAGGGTAAAGCGTGCAAAAATGGTCACAGATGTGTGGTCTGAATATTCCACTTCTGCTTCGGCAAGGGCGGTTTTTTCCACAGGCGACCACATAACCGGTTTTGAACCGCGATACAGGCTGCCATCCATCAAAAATTTGCCCATCTCGGCAGCGATAATGGATTCGGCTTCAAATTTCATGGTGGTATAGGGGTTTTCCCAATCCCCTAAAATCCCCAGACGCTGGAATTCCTCTGACTGGA
>Ga0181589_10002468_pt1 | contig 14567 bp, 10 predicted proteins | sample 071ome_25_FD_132444 | JGI IMG/M metagenome (GOLD analysis project Ga0181589, IMG submission 132444) | Coastal salt marsh microbial communities from the Groves Creek Marsh, Skidaway Island, Georgia - 071410BT metaG (megahit assembly) | ecosystem: Environmental > Aquatic > Marine > Intertidal...
AGGCCCCAATATTGGCCATGCCACCGCCAAAATGCAGCCAACCCGTCATGATCAATGCCCATGGGCGTGAAGGATCGATGGTTCCAAAATTCATATCCAAACTGTAAGGCTCGGCCCAGCCCCTGAGCTGCGGGCGCTGGAGGGCGACTGGCGAAGCCCTGATTTCATCAACTTCTCTGAGTGCTTCGGTCATTTCCACACCATCGTTGCGAAGGGCTTTGATGGGTGGTTTGGGGTTTCGAAAGGTGCGAATTTTGGTTTCAGGGAAAGGAGCCTGTGGGACCAGCTTACTGGTGGCATGCACTTCAGTGCCCTCAGGATGGTCCACGACCATCAATTTGGCTTCATCCAGGTAGAGCACTTCTCGCAACTCCTCGGTGATCTGAATCCAATGCTTGCCATCTCGGGCCGGAAACATCGCTTCGTCCCCAATCCAGACGATTTCATCGGTGTCTGCCGGGATGTATTTACCTGCAGCCACCGGCAAGCCTAGGGGTGCAGCTCCCAGAAGGTCGGTCACAAATCGAAATCCAGAACCATCCCAGGCATAAAGGTAAGGGCAAGAACCTGTCGGCATCTCCAACTCGAACATCACTAATGAGGAGCAGTCTTCGATTTCATAATCCACCTGAGTGATGGTGTCGGTCCAGTGAGGGTCAATGGAATCAACCTTCTTGCGTTTGCCCAGACCAATCTCAAGAGGGATTTCGTCGAGGGTTCGCATCATGCGCAATCCGCCCGTGGTCAGTTCGACTTTTACGCCCAGGCCGGATGGGTTGGATCGGCTCCCTTCCATACGAATCTTCAGCATGGTGTTCGTATTTCCCCCTTCGTTCCTGAGGATTTGAACCGATTGATCAGCTAGTGTCAGAACCAGGTCACTGTCACAATCCCCATCCATATCCCCCCTGAGCATGGAAGTAATGGTGCCGTTGATGGCTTTTGACAACCCAATGGCCTCTGTGGTCTCCACAAAACCCTCCAGGCCAGTGTTGCGCCAGGAGCTTAAGAAGCCTTCCCCAAAGCCCATGATGTCCAGCCATCCGTCATTGTCATAGTCCATGAGTTTGATTTGATCTGCCAAAGGGCCTTCCATCGGTAGGCGCAAGGGTTCTTCCTTGCCCTGAAACCAGATTTCGATTCCCGATGCCGTGGCAAATACGGTGTCATGGCGAAGATCGTTATCGAGGTCACCGACGGCAAGGGTGCGGGCAATCGGCCAGGGGCTGCTTGCTTGCGAGAGTGTCATGCCGCCCCCACGTTTCTTGAGGAAAAGCTGGGCAGGCTGCTCGGCGCGGGTCACGAATAAGTCGGGTAGGTCGTCTCCATCCCAGTCCTCTAGGACAAAGTCAGAAACATTCTCAAGGCCCGTAGGCAAGTTGGTAGACTGGAGTTCCGGCAGGAAGGAAAGGGTTCCCAAATTGCGGTGAAAGAGAAGGGAACGGTTGGTGGATTCGATGGTGAGCAAATCCAATTTGCCAGTGATGTCAAAATCGATCAGTCGTCCCTTTTCTGCCTTGAGATCAGCAATCCTGGCAAACATGGAAGAATCGGTGATCAGACCATTGGGAGATATTTGAAAAACCTGCATGCCCTGATCGGATACCAGAATGGCATCCTCCTGTTGGCCGGTCCGCATGGTGCCTTGATGTTGCAAGTCACCGATCAGACATTGAGAGTAGCGTGCCTCGGGCAGGGCAGGCACAGGGAAGCCAGCTGCCTGAAAACCCTCGGGAGATTGAACCAGCAATTGGAAACCCTGGTCCGGGTCGCGTAGCAGCAAATCCAAGGTATCATCGTGGCCAATGTCCAACAGGCCCACCGGGCCCTTGAGGGTGGCTGCCAGATCTCCAAGAAACTCCTTGGTGGCATCGACAAAACGCACCTCAATGCCGGAACTGTCGGGTTGCTCTAATTCAAAGGGTGCAATGGCCTCGGTGTAGAGACACTTTTCGATCACCGACGGGTCGGTGCTCAATGGTTGGTTGGCGATCACTTCCTGATGTTTCTCCAGCATGGCCTGTGCCTCTTCTCCACGGTCCAGTCTAAGATAGGTCTGGCTCAGATTGTAGTAAGCCGAAGGGTGAAGCGGATCGAATTGAATGACTTCTTCGAACTGCACGGTGGCAGGCTCCCATTGTCCGAGACCTTGGTGGGCCCTTCCAAGCTGATAGCTGACCGCATTGATGGTGTGATCAATCTGCTTGGCGATTTGCAGGGATTTGATGGCCTCTTCAAAGTTGCCCTCGCGTATGTAGGCACAACCTCTCAGATAGTGCGCTGCAGCTGCATTGGGATTCAGATCAATGGCCTGATTGGTTTGCTGGATCACCTCCTCTGTCTGGTTGAGGAGCAACAGCGCATTGGCGTAGTTCAGTCGGGCATCCAGATCTCCGCCATGGGTGGCCACTGCCTGGGCGAACAACTCGGCAGCTTTCTCAGCTCCATTGAGCCCCTGGTCCAAAAGATTCTTGCCCGATTGCATGATTTCCATGAAGCGAGCGGCTTGGGCTTCCTCCTGCATGCCGGAGGAGGTTTCGGAGTTCTTGATTTTCTGGGTGGGTATGTGGAAGAAGGCAAACATCCCAAGCACCATCAAAAAGAGAAGAAGCACAAAAAGCCCCGGAGGACACTTCCTGGTGGTCGCTGTTTTCGGATTCGAACTCATCGATTGAAATTAAACCAACCCTTCCTGACTGCAAGCTTGGAGCCCTTCCGCCGGCAGATTGCCTGTAGCCCAAATCCCCGGCTGGGCAGGCATTGGATCAGGGCTGGATGGTCAGTGCCTTGCGTATGTGCCTGGCCACTTCTTTGGCCAGCTCCAGAGAACCCTCCTTGGTGAAGTGCACATTATGGGGCTGCTGCCAGTCCGTGAGCTTGGGCAAGGCCAGGGCATGGAGGTCGTTGATAGGGATGCCATGGCGTTGCATGATGTCCCGGGCGACTTGGTTGTATCGTTGGGTTTCTTTGGCTTCTCGCAAGGGGCCTGAAGGCCGATCTGGGAAGGGGGTGGTCGTGGCAAAGATCAAACGGGCTCCGGTTTGCTTCAAGCGCTTGGCAATCTTTTCCAAATTCTCACTATAGCTCTTCAAAGGAATCTGAATGTGCCCATCTTCTTTGGACCGAGTGTTCTTACCTTGCGAGTCGACATATTTCAGATCGTGTAGACCGTGGTTGAAATGAATCACGTCCCAGGATGCATCTCCCAGCCATGCCTCCAGATGAGCCAGTCCATGCCCTGAATGCTGGGCATTGCCTGGGTTGTGATACACCGCTGCTTCACCCTTGAGAAGCTCCTTCAGTGGTTGGGTGTAGCCGATGGAGATGGAATCGCCAACAATGAGTATCCTGGGGATTGATTTCTCGCCGTTTTCGGCTCCTTGCGCAAGCAAGGCGCTCATCGAGAAAAACCAGAGCCAAGAGACCCACTTGTGGGGCGGCCGAAAAGAATGCATTGGCATAAAGCGGGGTGATTGAACCTGTCAGAGTGAAATCGAAACCAGCAAAACGCACTCAGGTGATATGCGCGCCTTTGGTTGCCACGTAGACTGCATAGAGGGATTGGCTCCCGGTCATGAACAGACGGTTTCTCTTTGGGCCACCAAAACAAAGATTGCTGCAGATCTCGGGGAGTTTGATTTGACCAATGAGCTGTCCTTCGGGTGAAAAAACATGCACCCCGTCGAAGCCATCTCCCACCCATCCGGCACTCGCCCAGATATTGCCATCTTCATCGGCACGGATGCCATCCGAGCCCCCTGCTCCCATACCTTCGATCAGCATCTTGCAAAAGGCTTTCTTCCCGCGAAGTGTTTTCCCATTGGCAATGTCCCAGCGATAGATGCCCTTGGGGGCATCTTCTCCTGTGTCGGCAACGTAGAGTTGCTTGTAATCTGGGGAAAAACACAAACCGTTGGGTTTGACCAATTCATCGGTGACCAGGCTCATGGAGCCTGAATCGGGATCGATGCGATAAACAGCCTCCTTCAATTGAAGCGGCCCCTTGTTCCCTTCGTAATCCCACATGCTTCCATAGCCGGGATCAGTGAACCAGATGCCACCATCAGGGTGCACGATCACGTCGTTGGGAGCATTGAGGGGTTTGCCCTGCCAACGATCGGCCAGAACGGTCACGCTGCCATCATGCTCATAACGTACCACGCGTCGGTTGCCGTGTTCACAGGACAGCTGCCGTCCCTGAAAATCAAACGTATTCCCGTTGCTGTTTCCCGATGGGTCGCGGAAAGTGCTCACTGCGCCATTTTCGTTCAGCCAGCGCAGCTGCACATTGTTTGGGATATCACTCCACATGAGATAGTTGCCCACCGCATTCCAAGCCGGACCTTCAGCCCATAACATTCCGGTGTGCAGTCGCTGAATGGGGGTATTGCCCAACTTGTATTTAGCAAAGGCGGGCTCAATGACCACGATATCGGGGTCGGGGTAACGGGTGGGTTCCTTTCCACTCCAATCCCTGGCCAGGGCAGGTAAGGATGCGGTCGCCAAACCCAGGGAGGATAGAAAGGCTCGACGATTGGAAGGGTTTCCAAGGGATTTGTTTGATGGATGTTCCATGAGCAGAATGAGGGGTGTGTTGCGTCTCATTATCCTGATGGTAGGACCCGACAAAGTAAAGCCAAAGGGGCTGGATCGAAGCCAGCCGGGTATGGAGTCCTGCGACGCCGGGGACCATCTAGGCTGTATGCTGCCTCATGGCTTTGGCGTGCTTTCAAGAGAGATGATGACAAGGTTGACCGAGGCGCGCAAAACGAAGGGAGCGCTTGAATTAAAACGCCATCGGCCTACAGTAAAGGCATGAGTTCTGAGGTGGTCCCTGTCAAAATAAGGGGTATCTTGCCGGTCAACAATGGCGAGGCGGTGTTTCTTGGCAATAAGGACAAGGTGTTTGTGATTCAAATCGAGCGCAGCATGGGGGAGGTCATCAAGATGTTCATTCAGAACAAGGCCAAGCAGCGCCCCCTCACACATGATTTGATGACCCATGTGTTTCAAGGTTTTGGGATCAGTGTTGAGCGTATTTTGATCAGTGAACTCAAGGGCACAACCTACTATGCCCGCATGGTTTTGCAGCAGCGCAATGAGTTGGGGCGTAAGATTGTTGAAGTCGATGCGCGTCCCAGCGACTGTCTGGCCATGGCAACGGCTCAGAAAAAGCCGATTTTTGTCTCTGCTCCGCTGTTTGAGGAGGTGGAGGACATGTCCCATATCCTGGAGGATATCAAAAATTCCAGCAGTCCATCGGACGAACTCTGATGCCCCCCAGCAAGGCAAGTGCATCCAGTGATTTTGTCCTCATTTGTGGTCAGGATGACCATGCCACCCGACAGCGCTCTAAGCAGGTGTATGAGCAGTGGATAAGCGATTGCCCGGACCATGAGCAGGAAATCGTGGATGGCTCCGCTGCCACGGTAAGTGAAGCTTCTCAGGCTCTATCAAGATGTCTTGAGGCCTTGCAGACCCTCTCTTTTTTTGGAGCTGGTAAGTTGATCTGGTTTCGCCACTGCACCTTTCTTGGTGAAGAAAAGATGGCGGCATCCAAGGTAGTCACCGAAGGGCTTGCTGCCGTGGTTCAGGAAGTGCAGCAAGTAGGGGAGGGAAGTTTCCGATTACTGATATCGGCCGGAAAGGTGGACAAGCGCAAGTCCTTCTACAAGCAATTCCAGAAACTGGGAAAAGTGGAAGTGCACGATGGCTGGGATCCTTCCAAATCAGACTGGGTGATCGAAGCCGAACAGCGCGTTCGGGACTCCTTTGCTCAAGCCCAGATCCAGGCAGACGCTGAAGCCATCTCCTTGTTGGTCGAACTGGTGGGGCCCCATCCCAGGCAACTTGAACAGGAATCTGAAAAGGTGGTGCTCTTTGCCTCGGCCTCGGGGCCCGCCAGTTCTGAGGATGTTCGGCAAGTGGTTTCTCGGAACAAACAGGCCAAGGCATTTGCGCTGGGAGATGCCCTGGGAAATCGAGATCTGGAGACAGCCATGCGCTGTCTGGATGAGGAGCTCTGGGAAATGCGACTGGATCGGCAGCGAAGCGCCATCGGTTTGTTGTATGGTCTGATCTCCAAGGTGCGCACCATGATTTTGGTCAAGGAGATGCAGGCCAGGGGGTGGCTGCGATCGGAAAGGCAATTTTTTCGTTTCAAACAGCAGCTGGAGCAAATACCAGCCGGTGAAATGCCGGAGGATCCTCGTTTCAACCCCATGAGAATCAATCCCTATGTGCTCTTTCGTGCGTTGCCTCAGTCAGATTCCTACCAGATGGAGGAGTTGGTTTCAGCCATGCATCAACTTTTTCGCGCCAACCAGCTCCTCGTCTCCAGTCCCATGAGCGATGATCAGATCCTCCAGCAAACATTGGTGTCGATCATGGCAAGACCCACTCCGAAAAAAACCTCGAAAACATCATGAACGACAGCCCCCCCAAACACGCCGAGATCCGCGTGGCTCACCTGGAGGGCATGGTCTGCATACGCATCAAGGGGCGCGCGACGGTCCATTCCAGTGTGCCATTCAAAAGGTTCATGTTAGAGCAGCTTGATCTCGGGCACCGATCCTTTGTGATTGAGCTGAGTCAGTGCTTGGTTATGGACAGTACGTTTCTGGGTGTTTTGGCTTCGCTTGCAGCGCAACTCCAAGAGATAGATGCCGCGTCGGCTCACCTAGAACTGGTCCATGCCAATGAGCGCGTGCTGGGGCTGATTGATAATTTAGGGGTCCTGGATTGGTTTGAAATCCGTCAAGCAAGTCATGAAGCGGATGCTTCACTCCGCTCCCATGAAACGCCTCTTGCCATGGAGGAGGGAAGTCGCCAGGAAATGGCAACAACCAGCCTCAAGGCGCATCGAACCTTGATGGCGCTGCACCCCTCGAATCAGGAGAAATTCAAGGATGTGACGGCCTATCTCGAGAAGGAGTTGGGCTCCTCCAGCTTGCCAGAGTGAAATCACTTTGACCCAAGCTTCTGGAGCGATCCATTGGCAAGGGCTGGTGTATCGGGCTCCGTCCTAAGGGCCTCAACCTTGCGTAAGGCTGCGGTGTTGATCAAACAAGCGCAAGAGGGCCTTGCCCGAGGTGTCCTGCATGGACTGTAGTTCTTGGTAAACGGATGCATGCTTCGGGTTGGGTGTGGCTCGCTCCCGACGATGGACCCTTACAAACCGATCGGTCAGGGCGTCGATGGATGTTGATTTGCCCTGTTGATTGTGCCAGCACCACATCGCCTGCAGGGCCGCACCGTAGGCGGCTCCCTCACTGACTTTCAGTGTGATCACTTCGGTTTGAAACACATCGGCCATGATCTGTCGCCAAACCTTGGATCTGGCACCACCGCCAGTGACCCGGATTTGAGAAGGGCGAACTCCGAGCTTGCGAAGGCGATTGAGCCCGTAATTCATTCCAAGAGTCACCCCTTCCATGGCGGCTCGGGCGCGATGTCCAGGCGAGGCGGTCGCTGCCCGATATCCCAGCCAGACACCTGTGCCATGGGGGATGTTTGGCGTGCGCTCTCCCTCCAGATAAGGGAGCAGCAGCAGGCCGTCGGACCCGGCAGGAACCTTGGCCGCAGCCCGGGAAAACTGTTCGTGCGACCATCCCAGTTCCGATCGCACCAATTCGGTGGCCACGGTGACATTCATGGTGCACAGCAGGGGCAACCACTGATTGGTGGAATCGCAAAAGGCGGCAATTTCTCCTTTGGGATCCACCACTGGTTTGCCTGCACAGGCATAGATGGTTCCACTGGTTCCAAAGCTTGCGGTGACCATGCCGGGGCGAGTATTACCCGTTCCTATGGCGCCCATCATGTTGTCTCCTCCCCCTGCGCTGACCCATACCTTGGTGCTCAGACCCAGCTCCTTGGCCGTTGAAGCCTGCAGATGCCCGGCGGGCTGATCGCTGGAGATCAGTTCAGGGAGTTTCCGTTTCAACCCTGGATCAATGGCTTTGAGGGCAGATTCGCACCACGTGCGTGTCCGGACATTCAGCAGCGCGGTGCCACTGGCATCGCCGTATTCCATCACCGCTCTTCCAGTGAGCCAATGGTTCAGATAATCATGAGGAAGGAGGATCGTGGCCAATTTTTTGTAATTTTTGGGCTCGTGCTTTTTGAGCCATAGGATCTTGGATGCGGTAAAGCCTGGTAAGATGGCATTGCCCAGGGCTTTGAGGGTGGCTTTGCTGCCTCCCAGGCGCTCCATGATTTCTTCACATTCTTTGGCCGTGCTGGTGTCACACCACAATTTCGCAGGGCGGATGACCTCACCGTGCTTGTCCATGGGCACGAAGCCGTGTTGCTGCCCACTCACACCGATGCCCACCACTTCCTCTTTCTTTGCCTTGCAGGCTTTGAGGGCCCGCGTGATCGATCTTTTGGTGGCTTCCTTCCAGGTGTGTGGATGCTGTTCTTTGGCTCCCGCACCCAGACCAGGGATCAGGCCATAGGCAGCGGCTGATTCAGCCAATACGTTTCCTGAAGTGCCATCCACCACCAGGGCCTTGGTGGATTGAGTGCCGCTATCAATACCGATGAAGAGCTGACGGGTTGCCATGGAGCAGACTCTAATCCGCGCTCGACCGAAGGATCAAGCACATCCCCTCAAAGCAACTCTCCCGGTGTGCCTTGTGTCGTATTCCATGGGGTGATTACCCCAGCGGGTACCATGCTTTGGCTACCTTGAAACCCCACGCCACGGCCAGCAAGCAGAGGAGGAGTGAGAGAACCATGTTCAGAATAGCAGAGGTCAGCTGGCCTTTCTGTATGAGCTCCAGAGTCTGCAGGCTGAAGGAAGAAAAAGTAGTAAAGCCTCCCATGACTCCCACCATGAGGCATCGCTGAAGATGCTTGCTGAGGTGAGCCAGGGGTTCGCCATCCTGAACCCACATTGCGAGGCAACCGATCACAAAGGACCCGGCGACGTTTGCCGTGAGCGTTGCCAGGGGGAAGGAGGATGGCATCCAGCGCTCAAAGCCCAGCGTCATGGCGTAGCGCATCATGCCTCCCAGGGCACTGCCGACACCCACCCAGGCGATGGCAAGGACGGAGTCCATCATGGGCTCAGGGCTTCAGCGAGTTGTTGACCAAGGGAGACGGGATCATCGGCTTTTCCTTCCAACTCGGCTTCCACGCAGGAAGGGCCGTGGAAAGCACGTCCTTTGAGAGTCAGTCGATCGGGTTGCGGCCAGGATGCCAAGGCCGCGTAGGGGGTTTGACATCCACCTCCCATGGCATGGAGGAAACTGCGCTCTGCAGTGGCCGCGGTGGCCGAAGGGGTATCCTCCAGCGCCTTGACCAGCGATGCCACAAAGGGATCCTGTTCACGGATTTCGATGCCCAGAAACCCCTGGCCCACACAAGGGAGCAAGTGCTCGGGTTCGATGACATAACCGTAGAGTCCCTCCGGTGCGTCGTTGCCCGTCAGTCGTCCATTCTCTTCCAGCTGGTAACCCAGTCGGTTGAGCCCCGCCAAAGCCAAAACCGTGGCATGCAGTTTTTTCTGTGAGGCGAGCTTTTCCAGACGTGTTGGCACGTTGCCTCGCATGGGGACGACCTCTACGGGGCTGTCCCAAGCCTTGATTTGGGCCGCTCTTCTGGGGCTGTTGGTGGCCACAACAGCCTTGCTGGGAAGTAAGGCACAGGGATGCGCGATGGTGGCATCCACAGGTTTCTTGAGGATGAGGATTTCCCGGGCATCTTCCCTGGCGGTGATGGCGCCCAGACACAATTTCGGAGGAAGCTCGGTGGGCAGGTCCTTCAGGCTGTGAATGGCCATGTCTGCCTTGCCATCCAGGAGGGCTGCCTCCAGCTCCTTGGTAAAGAGCCCCTTGGGCAGAGGTTCCTTAGAGGATTGATCGTCCTGCAAGGCTTGCAACTGATCCCCGGTGGTTCGAATCACCTTGAGTTCAAAGGTGTGATCGGGAAAAAGCTCCTGACTCAGTGATTGGATGTGCGTTGCCTGAGCCAAGGCTAGCGCGCTTCCTCGAGTCGCGATAAAGAGGGTGCGATGTTCTTCCAGAGGGTTTTTGGATGCCATGTTTTCGTAATGGAGCTTCTTGATTGAGATGCAAAAGATGTCTTCCTGAACTCACGCAACCGAGCCTGTTTCACGAAGCACCTGAAGGACCTGCCTGGAAGTAAGAATCTGTTCCTTCACCTCTCTTGGGGGGAGTTTTCCATGCCTCGAGCCACTCCTGTGCCTTGGAGCGAATGTAAGTTTCACACTTGGTCAATTCGCTTTGGCGTTGTTCCAGATAATCCTGAGCAATGGACTGAAGGTGGTCAATGTTATAGACGTAGACATTCTCAAGTTCATTGATTTCGGGGTCGATATCACGAGGCACTGCGATGTCGATCAGCAGCAGGGGGGTGGCTGGACGGTGTTGGATGAGCTGTTGAACCTTGAGTCGATTGAGGACGTAAGTGGGGGCAGAGGTGCTGCTGATGACGATATCCAGGTGGTGAAATTCCTCCTGCCAGTCCTCAAAGGCGACGGCCCTTCCATCAAGCTCATGTGCCAGAGCCTTGGCGCGCTCCATCGAGCGGTTGGTGACCAAGAGTTCAGATGCGCCTCTGGAAAGCAGCGAGCGCGCAGTCTTCTCACTCGTGTCACCCGCACCAATCACCATCACCCGCTTTCCTTCCAGGCCATCGAAAATCCTCTCTGCCAGCTCGACGGCCACCGAACCCACGGAGGTACTGCCCCGTTGAATCCCCGTATTCGAGCGGATGTGCTTGGCAACATGAAAGGCTTTTTGGAAAAGCTTGTTCAGGGCCTTACCTGTGGATTGTGCTTCTACAGCGCATTGGTAAGCTTCCTTGAGTTGTCCGAGGATTTCGGTTTCACCCAGAACGAGTGAATCGAGCCCGCTTGCAACCTTGAAGAGATGCTCGATGCAGTCGCTGTCCACATGGCTGTAGAGCGAAGGTAAAAGCGCCTCTTCCTCGCACTTGCGATCCTTCTGGAGAAAGTGATGAATCCTTTCAAAGGCCTCGCTGCCTGAGAAAGGCGAGGCGACATACACTTCGACACGATTGCATGTGGAGAGAACGACGCACTCATCGGCCAGCCCGCTCTGCTGCATCTTGGCGAGTGATGGTGCAATCTCCTCTTGGCCAAAAGCGAACTTTTCTCGCACGGACACGGGGCAGGTATGATGACTGAGACCGACGACAATCAGGCTCATGAGGGCGATCCCTTTCTCCTAATGACTGATGCGATGTTGGGCCAAACCTTCATTGGTGCATCTCCGACATCAGGTTGGTCCCGGAAAAAGTGAGGATGAGGAAAACAAAGCACGCAATGAGGGCCCATGCCATGGGGCGACCTCCAAAGCGCCAGAGGTAGCGGCTTGAAACCACACCCACATAGGTGGCCCAGATGACCATCGACCAAATGACCTTGGCGTCTTGGTACCATGCCATGGGGCGATCTGGCTGACCCAGGAACGGAGCAAAGGAAAGCCCGATGGAAAGAAGGATCACTCCCGCCAGAACCAGCCGACTGGCAATGCTTTCCAAACGTTCGATGGAGGGAAGCTTGGAAAGAATGGCAAGGATGTTGTGGGTCTTCAGGTGCCTTTCCTGGATGAGATACATGCCTGAGGCAACGGCGCACAGGCCAAAGGCGCCATAGGAAAAAAGAATCAGCACGGCGTGCAGGCTCACGGCCCAGTTTTTGGTGATTTGCCCTTCCGGATCCTGATGGTCCAATCCGGGCATCAGGGCAAAAATCCCCAAAAATAGAAAAATGGGTGAAGCAAATGCGCCCACGAAGCGGAATTTCTGCCACAAGCCCAGGATCAGATAGACGCCCACCGCAGACCAGTCCACGAACATGGTCGCCTCGAAGAGGTTATTGACGGGGCATCGATTGAAGGAAAACCCCCGCATGAACATGGCAGTGGTATTCAGGGCAAAACCAGCAAGCAGAAGGAAGTAATGGATGCGGTCGTCTTTTCGGAATCCCTTACGCCAGAGAAAAACCGAATACATCATGCCCAGCCCATAAAGAAGCGTCGCACATAGAAACCATTGCCTGTCTGTCAGCATGTTTAGCAAACCATTGAATATGTTCCATGCTCCACTGGATTGGCAAGTCCAGGCACGGCGGTGATCCTTTGGCAGGTCTGGGTGATAGTGATCACCTTGAAAGGATCAATTAATGTTGGTGAGTGATCAATAATTGATCACTCACGAGATTCTTTGAATGTGATAAAAAATCACAAAACATTCCTGTGCAACAGCTTAAACGTAATTCTCTTACTTGGAATACTTCTTGATACACGGAGAAATCAATAGAATGCCCATCTCTGAACGATCATGACTGTCCTTTTTGCCTTGTCCGTGGCTCTGATTTCGCTGGTAATTTCGCTTTCCAATCATCGCAGCTTGAAGCGGCTGCAAACCAGGTTGGAGCCCAAACTGCCGCATGCTCGGCCCATGCATCCGGCAGTCGTTCAAAGTCCGATCGCTCCGGAGCGGTCCAGAGGGAGCGCTGGAACCCAGCCCGAGGGCAGGCGAGCCTTCAAGAGTTCGGTTCGCTCTGCCACACCTCCGCCTCTCCCAAAAACCGGAAGACCCCCATCGAGCCAACCTGGAGGCTTCTCTTTAGGGCATCTTCATTGGGAAATGTTCATGGGGGCAAGGCTCTTTGCCTGGATGGGGGGGCTGGCACTCTTCTTTGCCATCGCGTTTTTCGTCAAATACTCCCTGGACCATGCGCTGGTGGCTCCTTGGCTTAGGATCACTCTCGGTTTCCTTGCATCCCTGGGATTGATTGGGGCAGGTATCAGCTTGAGATTGAAAAACCTTTCCATCACCTCGCAAACCCTGGCAGCCACAGGGCTGGTGGGGCTTTATTCGGTCACTTTCGCTGCTTATGCCCTTTACGACTTTGCCCTCTTCAATACGCCAGTAACGGTGTTGCTGGCATCCATCACACTGAGCGGAGCTGTCTTTCTCGCGAATCGATGGAAGAGTCCGTTGATGGCAGCTTTGGGCATGCTGGGAGGTTTGCTGACCCCCTTGCTGCTGGATGTCGATTTGGGCGATGGGTTGCCGCTCTTTGGGTTCATCGGCCTGCTGTCGGTGGGGATCCTTTGGGTATCCCTTCGGCACGGTTGGGTGTGGATCACCGGAACGTTGGCTTTTGTCACCACGGTGTATCAGCTTTGCTGGTTCGTCCAACAGGGTGTATCGCTCCTTTCTCAACAGGCAGAGGACATCGACTGGGCGATGGCCTGCCTTCTGACCTTTCCATTTGCGCTCCTTTATACCGCAGCAAGCCAGCACTTGCGTCGATGGAGTGCCAAGAGCCTCTCCCATGCCGCCATACTGGAATGGCCTGGTTTCGCCTTGTTGGTGATGATGATGCTCTTCATCGGCGTCCATGGGGCGACGACCCTGCATCCACTTTGGATCGGTCTTTACTTGCTGGGAGTAGGGGGATGCCTGTCTTGCCAGTCACTGCTTCGTAGCTTTGTTCCTCGATTCGAATGGCTGCGATCAGCTTCCTTGAGTGGTGCTCTCGCGTGCTGGTCCTATTGGATGGGCTCATCCATGCACCCCGCTTGGCTCATGCTGGTGTGTCTGCTTTTTGGATTGCTTCAATTTTGGATGGTGGCGCGTCAGTATCGAGAGGCAAGCCATCCAGAGCAGAAAGCGCCTATTTTGTTTGCTCCACTTTTCCCCTTAGTGGTGCTCCTCCCCATGTTACCAGGCTTTGGAGAGGCTTCCTGGATCCTGGGTGTGGGTATTCTGCTCCTCCAGTGTGGGTTGGTCGCCCTGGCTCTGGTCGCTGGCTCGCTGGGCTTGTTGGTGTTGAGTGTCCTGCTCGGTTTTGGGATGTTTGCCATGGGGGTCTTAAGCCTCGATGCCTTCGCCTTCGGACAGGGATTGGGTTTTCTGTGGCTCCTTCTTCCGGTTGCTGTGCTGGGGTGGTGGATGAGCGACTTGACGCGTTGGAGAGCTGGCTTCGAGGCTCTCGGAATCTCGAGTGGGACTGTCATCAGCCCTCAGCGTCAGAAACAGATCCAGGCCATGGGGCTTCGGTTGCATTCCCTCCTTCCCTATCTGCTGCTGATTTTGATGATACCTCAATGTTCAGCGGATGCCATGCACTGGGTGATGGGCAGTACAGTGTTCCTCGGGGCCATGACGCTTTGGCATCGTCATCGCGTTCCAGGTCTTGATGTGGCCGGATTGATGGCAGGTTGTGCGGTACATGCCGTGTGGCTCCTCACGGATAAGGATCTCCCCTTATGGGGGTGGGTGCTTTGGGTGCTCTCCCATCAGGCACTCTTCCTTCTGCCACCCTTCCTTCAAAAGAAAGAAGAGCTTTCAAAGAGAAGCTTTGGCGCATCGGCCTGGTCGAGCCCCATTCACTTCCTCCTGATCCATACCTGGTTCAAGCAAGAGGGCACATGGTCTCATCTGGGCATCTTGCCACTGATCTACGCGTTGATGACTTTTGGGCTGACCCGCTGGCTATGGCAACGATTGACGGTCAAGCATCAGCCGGACCAGGCCATTCTTGCTTGGTTTGCCGCTGCCAC
>Ga0181589_10002470_pt1 | contig 14564 bp, 18 predicted proteins | sample 071ome_25_FD_132444 | JGI IMG/M metagenome (GOLD analysis project Ga0181589, IMG submission 132444) | Coastal salt marsh microbial communities from the Groves Creek Marsh, Skidaway Island, Georgia - 071410BT metaG (megahit assembly) | ecosystem: Environmental > Aquatic > Marine > Intertidal...
AATTGGAAACCAAAGGAAGCACCAGTTGTTCGATAATAATCGACATGCTTATTATTTATCAGTAACGCGCCTTCTCCAAACTCACCGCCCACAAAAAACCCAGCTTTAACTATATTTGGAAATACCAACACACCCTTAGCATCAGCCAAGAATTCTTTGCCTTCTTTAACACGCTCATTGAAAATTTCAATGGTGGCTTTGACCCGAATATCAATTTCATGTGCACTCGCCGCATAACTAGACTGCATTGGAGCAAATCCAAACAACAACGATATAACAAAGGAGAACATGTATTTTTTCATGGTTAAATGCTTTTGTTATTGGGACATAAAATTCAAATCTGTATCACTCATACTACTAATATTGTAATAACAAACTGATACATAAGTCATAAAAAAATGGGCCGCAAAAGCAGCCCATTTATGAAACATCAATATTATATATAGATTAACGCTTAGAAAATTGCTCTTTCTTACGCGCTTTGCGTAAACCTACTTTCTTTCGCTCTACTTCACGTGCATCTCTTGTTAAGAAACCGCCTTGTCGCAACGATGAGCGCAATTCATCATCATATTTAAGTAATGCCCGAGCTATTCCTAACTGAATCGCACCTGCCTGTCCGTTCATGCCACCACCTTTGACCATAATATTAAGGTCAAATTTAGAGTCTAACTCAGTCGCTTCAAGCGGTTGACGGATAATGCGTCGAGAGGTTTCACGACCAAAATACTGGCTATCAGGACGTGAATTAATGATAATTTCACCATTGCCAGGCTTTAAATAGACTCGTGCTGATGAACTTTTTCTGCGGCCAGTGCCGTAATATTGTGTGCTTGCCATGTTAGCTTCTTTTCTCTATTAGCTTATATTTCTAGCGGCTCAGGCTGCTGAGATTGATGAATATGATCAGGACCTGCATAAACTTTTAACTTTTTAAACATCGCTCGTCCAAGAGGATTTTTAGGCAACATGCCTTTAACGGCAGTTTGAATCACTCTTTCTGGATGAGTCTCAATGAGGTCACTGAAATTAGTCTCTTTCAGGTTACCGACATAACCTGTATGACGGTAATATTTTTTATCTTGGGCTTTGTTGCCAGTAACACGCACTTTTTCGGCATTAACCACAACAATATAGTCACCTGTATCATCGTGAGGTGTGTATTCAGGCTTATGTTTGCCACGCAATCGGCGTGCAATTTCGGTTGATAAACGACCAAGTGTTTTATCAGTGGCATCAATAATGAACCATTGGCGAGTCACTTCGGCCGGATTTGCGCTAAACGTTTTCATTTTAAATTCAAGACTGTAACAAAGGCGCGCAATAGTACTAGAGTCGGTCAATTCAAACAAGAGTCCTATCTCTTATAGGAATAAGAGCTACTATCTGCGAGCAAAAAAAACGCGGCCATAAAGTTAGGCCGCGTCAAACATACTACCAGGGGTAGATGGAGGAGTAAAAACAAATATACAATAATATTTGAATATGCGCATTTTCTAATATAGATCCATGCTTGTCAACATCGATTATGTAAAATAAATATTAAATCCTCAGTCTCTCGACAATAACCCCATTTTCTAAGTGGTCATGGATAATTTGCTTCAAATCATCCACCGTTTCATAGCAATACCAAACGTCATCCGGATAAACCACAGCAATTGGCCCCTCATCACAACGGTCCAGACAACCGGCAGTATTAATACGTAACTTCCCCTGGCCGGTTAAACCAAGTTCCTTAGCATATTGTTTTACTTCTTTACGCTTTTCCAATGCATCAAATTGCTGACAACACATTCCATCATCCCGCATATTCGTACAAATAAACAAATGCCTTTTGTAATAACTCATTTCATGTGTCCAATGTATTTAAAAGGTTAGAGAGACTGCTGATACTGTTCTCGCTATTATAATTATTTAGGAGACAAAACTTATTAATGTTTCCTTAAAAAAGGATCTCCATTACTAGTGAATATAACATTTCATGTCGACTCAGATTAATTTAAGCAAAGCTGCTGACCAATGTGTCATGTGTGGTATGTGCTTACCCACTTGCCCGACTTATCAAGTGAGTCAACATGAGGCTGAATCACCCCGTGGAAGAATATCTTTGATAAAAGCTTTATCTGAGGGAAAACTTACAGCAAGCAGCACCTTAAATACTCACGTACAAAGTTGCACCGGATGTTTGAAATGTCAACAAATCTGCCCAGCAAATGTCCAGTACCAAGATATTTTAGATATTGGTAAAGAAAAGCTAATGGATGAAATAAGCTTTTCCGCACGTATGCTGCAAAAAGCAACCATTGAAGTATCAACACATGATTGGGGGCATAAGCTATTAAGGTTCTCGCGACATATCTCAAAGCTTCTACCTATACCCACTCAACATGCCCTTTTACTTAAGCATATTGATGTTAACCAGCCAGCTAAGACACTATCTAAATATCATCAATCCGTGGTGAATGTTTTCACTGGATGTACTGGTAACTTATTTGACTCACAAACCTTGAATAGTCTAATAAAATTATTAGATGCCATTGGTATAAGCGCACATCTTCCTGACCAAACGCTTTGCTGTGGCGCAATGGCTCAACACAGTGGCTTAATTAAGCAAGCACAACAAAACTTAAAAACGCTGAAGCATTATTTAAATAATCAAACTTCTAACGTTGTGTTGTCATTTGCTAGCGGATGCGGTCGCCAACTTAATGAACATTTTTCTGATAAGTCGATTCAACATTTTGATGCACTTTTTTGGTTAAGCCAGCAAGATGCTTTCAACACCCTTCAGTTTTCTAGCACAAAACATAAAGTGCTTATCCATACGCCATGTTCTGAAAACACATTACAACAAACCCAAATGCATGAAACACTTAGTCGAATTCCTAATATTGAATTAATAGAATTTGATGACAACCTAGGTTGCTGTGGTGCTGGAGGTTTGCAACTAACATCACCGGAACAAAGCAATCAACGCTTACTAGAAGAAAAAATCAATACCGTTCAAACAATACAACCCGACTTAATAGTATCGTCTAATATTGGGTGCTCTCTAAACTTTAAGCTGGGATTGGACAAGACAAATTTGGACATTGAAGTCATTCATCCATTAACATTGCTTGCCAGACAGCTAGCTAATTAAACCTTATGATAAAACAAAACTTTTGTGACACATTAATCGAAGAATTTGATCGCGGCTTGAGAACATTAACCAAAACTTCTCGCACTACACCACGAGACAACCCAGCTAACGACATACCTGAAGCAGATCTGTCTGAAAAAGACATGCAATTAAGCGGTAGACTAATGCGAGTTAATCACGCAGGGGAAATTGCTGCACAAGGCTTGTACCATGGCCAAGCGCTCATAGCACGCGACGACATCACACTCAAGCAAATGCGGGAATCTGCTAAGGAAGAAGAAGACCATCTTGCCTGGTGCGAGCAACGCTTAAATGAACTGCATACACCAAGAAGTATGATTACTCCGTTTTGGTATATCGGTTCTTATGCAATTGGTGCTACTGCAGGATTGTTTGGTGACAAATGGAGTCTAGGATTTGTAGCTGAAACAGAGAACCAAGTAGAAAAACATTTACAGAGTCACTTAGATAAATTGCCCGCGCAAGACGAGAAAAGCAAATCTATTATCGAATTAATGAAGCAAGATGAACGCAAACATGGCGATGCAGCAAAAAAATTAGGTGGGGTAGATTTACCGAAACCTGTTCAAAAAACCATGCAAGCTGTATCAAAAATAATGACTACTGGCGCTTATTGGGTTTAATAGCGACCCAAACAAACTCAATGGTTATTTTCATTGCACTAGCAGACAGCCAAACATTACTGATCAGCATTATCTATTAAATTATTTTTCACAAGCTGATTAAATTTGGCAATCACACTTTGCGTTTCAATCAGTGACATCAAATGATGTCCTTTGAGGCGTTTACCCCAAGGGAGCAAATCACTGCTTTTACCGTATTGTTGCTGCAATTGTTGATGGTAGACATCTACTACATAATCAAGGAACAAATAAGGGCCTGTGCGACCCGGGTTACTATGCGCATACAATCCTATTACCGGCGTGTTGACCGTAACTGCCATATGGGCAGCTCCGGTATCAGGTGACAGTACTAAATCCACACGTTCAATCAGTGCTAATAACTGCTTAAGACTCGTTTTACCTACCAAATTAATTGGGGGGTGCTGGCTATGGTTGCTAATGGCTCGGGCTAGATCTTGCTCAATAGGTGTATCAGCACCGCATAGTAAAATTACCCAGCCTCGTTCACTAGCATAATTAGCTACTGCAGCGTAGCGCTGCGGCAACCAATTACGTTCTGAATTGCTCGCTGCAGGGGCTATTAGCAAATGGCGCTTTAACGAAGTTAATTGTTCTTTTGCCCAATTCCTGTTCTGTTCTGATAGAGGCATTTGCCACTGTGGTTCAGTCTGTTCTACACCAATAGCTTTGGCAAAGGCCATAAATCCGTCTAACACATGGGGCTGATGTTGAGGTTTGATACGATAGTTAGTGAATAACCATTGGCACTCTTCGGCACGCTTCTTATCAAAGCCAACCCTAAACCGGGCTCGAATACATAAGCTGACAGTACTTGCGCGAAAAGATCTTTGCATATGCAGCAGAACATCAAATTTATGTTCTTTAAGTTGCTTACGTAGCTTCCAATAGCTTCTCAAACCAGCATTTTTGTCGAACACTATCAGCCTGACCTTGGCTAGATCGGCAATCAAACCAGCTTCAGTCTTACCAATCACCCAAGTAATAGTCGCAGAGGGCCATCGCCTTTGTATTGATTGAACTGCCGCAACTGCATGGCAAACATCGCCTATTGCAGATAGACGTAAAATACAAATACTGCGTGGATTGTCAGCGGGAAATCTCATATCAATGTTAAGGAGGACAAATTCATCTCTGCTATAAAGTTCACACACTTAAAGGCATACATTTATATAGCAACTTGCTTTTGCAGTAGCGACTCAAATTTACGCCATTTTTTTTCTATGTCTTTGCGAGCCAAATAAGCAACCCGGTCTGAAAGATGAAATTTTTTATTGTGATGTCCAAAGTTATCTATAATTACTGCAACACCTTCTTGGGTGTTACTTCTCTTAAATAGAATATTATATGGACGTATATTGCGTAATATAATTCTATTTTCTAGCAAATATCTTTTAAGCTCAGCAAGCGACTCAACAAGAATGTCTAATTCAATATTTAAGCTAGGCTTCAAACTAAGGTAATCTGACAGCGGAAGTGAGGCAGCATTATCAAAATCTCGTATAAATTCATACTCATAGCCTACACCCATATTAGTATCAATCTCACCGTAGTAGCGACTAATATGCTTCCATGAACGTAGTGTTGATTCTAGATGCATAAAGTATTCACACTCTAACACTTGCGTTTGGTTCTTATCGGCAAATGGAACTTTAATACATTTATCAGTTGAATGAGGGTGCCGATAGCAAACTCTACTGGCACCTTTACCAATCACTAAAGAATCATCTAAACACAACATGAGTATCGCATGCCTACACTATAGTTTTATTTTTTAACAAACTAACACTGACACTAATATGTATCAATATTAGATCTACTAACATAAATTATCCATATCATGGATATTAGATTTAAATCGGGAGCATGCATTAGTTACTTACTTTTATTTTAATCAATGCAGGCATAATCGAACCAAGTTAATAAGACATTAAAGGCGAAGGACTAATTCGAGCTTGACCCCATTCATTCAACATCAATATTAGAGTTCTTTAATTTACTAGCCAAATATAGTGATATCTATCAAAAAACTCAAAACTGATACGAAATTTTAAAATGTGCGACGAATGGAATGAAAATTTAAAGTTCTTTTAAATGTAATTTTAAGCTCAACAAATAGATAAATACTGACTTTTTATCTAACTTAAATTCATCCCATAAAAGATTTCAGTCATCTCATTGCGTAACTGATTTTCGATATATTCAATTTCTTTTTGATGCATGATGTTGTCATCACCAAATAAATAATTTTCCAGCTCAAATTGTTTCAACATCATTTTGGTATGAAAAATGTTTTCGGGATATACGTTAACGTCGATCATTTGATACTGTTGTCGAGTTTTCTCTGACATAAATTCTTGTATCGATGAAATACTATGATCTTTATAGAATTTTTGGCCATTGACATCGCGCGTGAAACCACGAATTCGATAATCAAGTATCACAATATCCTCTTCAAAACTATCGATAAGAAAATTTAGTGCTTTGAGTGGAGAGATCTTCCCACACGTTGAGATATCTAAATCAGCACGAAATGTACAAATGCCACTATCCGGATGAGACTCAGGATAAGTATGCGCAGTTAAATGGCTTTTATCCAAATGCGCAACGACACTAGGTGCATCAATGGATGCGTTCAAATCATCTGGCTCTTCTGCATATGCATCCTCTTCTGAAATCAGCATAGTCACACTTGCGCCACTTGGGTCGTAATCTTGTGTGGCTACATTGAGAATAGTAGCACCAATAATATTTGCGACTTCAGCTAAGATATCAGTCAGACGTTTTGCACTGTATGTCTCATCGATATATTCAATATATTCTTTTCTTTGTTGCGCTGTTTTGGCATAGCAAATATCGTAAAAATTAAAGCTCAGCGTTTTTGTTAGATTATTGAAACCATAAAGGGTTATTTTTGAATCCTGGTCAGCCATGTTTGCTTAATTTTTAACTGAAGTATCGACAATTTCGTAGTCATAGCTCAGTTCTACACTGCTCTTGAGCATCATAGAGACAGAACAATACTTTTCAGAGGTTAAATCGACCGCTCGTTTCACCTGTTTGTCTTCTAGAGCTGCGCCTTTAACAATATAGTGGACATGTATTTTAGTAAAAACAGCTGGAACCGCATCTGCGCGTTCAGCACTAATTTCAACGATGCAATCTTCTATGGCTACACGAGATTTTTGTAAGATATTGACGATATCAAATGAGGTGCAACCTCCCAGCCCGACCAATATCATCTCCATTGGGCGTGCCGCTAGGTTTCTTCCACCATTTTCGGGTGAACCGTCCATGACCACAGAATGCCCGCTGGAGGTTTCGCCTACAAAGCTCATATGGTCTAACCACTTTATTCGTACGTTCATTTACTACCTTTCATTCTTCATCAAATCGACATGGGGAACTTCCTATCCTAGACTTCGTCCAAATAAACCAGAAGTTAGAGGTTCCATGTTGTGTCAAGCCTACAAATAAAAATGCCTACAGTTGATCCTACAGTTGCTCGTTTGCTCGAAAATTGCCATACCAAGCGTTACAGCAATGGCAGTCGTATTATCCATGCTGGAGACCCATCTACCACTCTTTATTATATAACTGGCGGATCTGTCAGTGTCATGATTGAAGATGAAACAGGTCATGAAATGGTCCTTGCTTACTTAAATCAAGGTGACTTTTTCGGCGAAATGGGACTATTTGAAGAAGATGAGCGCAGTGCACTTGTTATCGCTCGCGGTGAATGTGAAGTCGCAGAAATTAGTTATGCGAAATTCCGTGATCTGGCAAAACAGGATCCAGAAATATTAATGTTACTTGCTGGCCAAATGACGCGTCGCCTTCGTGCTACAAGCCGCAAAGTAATTAACTTAGCTTTCTTAGATGTTGCGGGTCGTGTAGCTCGCACATTACTTGACCTAGCTCACCAACCAGACGCGATGACACATCCTGATGGCATGCAAATTCGCATTACACGCCAAGAGATCGCGAAAATTGTTGGATGTTCTCGTGAAATGGCTGGCCGAGTATTAAAAGAACTTGAAGAACAAGGATTGATTACCGCACACGGTAAGACAATCGTAGTTTTTGGCACGCGTTAATCGAAAGCTAAAACACTTAACACTAGTTATAATTTCAAAATAGCCCGGAAGTTTATACTTCCGGGCTATTTTTTTATCTAGACTGTTTGTTAGATGTTTATGTCTAAGCAAATTAGTAAGGTCTATCAGCAAAAAACAATTCTTTTAGCTTTGCACCTGGATCTGGTGCACGCATAAATGCTTCTCCCACTAGGAATGAATTGATTCCATTCGACTGCATCATCTCTACATCTTCAGTGGTATGAATACCACTTTCAGTCACAATCAAACAGTCATCAGGAATCATTTCTTTTAAACGCAATGTCGTTTGCAGATCAACATCAAAAGTATGTAGATTTCTATTATTAATGCCTAACATAGTTGGGTTCAGTGTCAGTGCGCGTTTAAGTTCATCTTCATCATGCACTTCAATCAACACGTCCATGTTTTGTTCTTTAGCTAATTCGTATAAAGAAGTGAGCTTTTCATCATCTAGCGCAGCAACAATCAATAGTATGCAATCAGCACCTAATACACGCGACTCATATACTTGGAATGGATCAATGATAAAGTCTTTTCGAATGGCAGGTAATGAACATGCTTTACGCGCTAATTCTAAAACAGGCCCACCACCTTTAAAAAACTCATTATCTGTTAACACTGACATGCAAGTCGCGCCACCAAACTGATAGCTACGTGCAATTGCCATGGGATCAAAGTCTTCTCTTATAATACCTTTGCTTGGTGAAGCTCGTTTTATTTCAGCAATAACACCTGCCTTATTCGCGCTTACAGCGCCTCTTAACATTGCTTCGAAAGGTCGTTTAGCGTCACCCTCTTTTGACCACTCCTTCATTTGGTCAAATGTGACACGTGTTTGTTTTTCTGCGATTTCTTTTTCTTTATGCGCAAGTATTTTTGCAAGGATTTCAGGTTTTTCTTCAGACATGTTTATAAGACTTATTTAGATATTATTTGTAAATTCTACAAGCTGTGCCAATGTTTGCTGTGCAGATTTATTCATTAGCTGTTGTTGCGCCAATTGCATACCAGCTTTTAGCGAATTAGCTTTTCCAGCAACATAAATTGCTGCACCTGCATTCAAGCAAACGATATCGGAAGCCGCTCCTTGTTGGCCAGCTAATATTTCATTAATTATTGCTGCACTTTGCTCAACATTTTCAACTTGTATATCTGTCATTGACGCAGTGTTTAAATTGAAATCTTCAGGTGTTATCTGATAGCTAGTGATTTCGCCTTGATTTAATTCACAGATATTTGTGGGCGAAGTAATACTAATTTCATCTAACCCATCTTGTGCATGTACCACAAGTGCATGTTCTGTTCCTAACGATTTAAGAACATTTGCCAATGGCTCCAACCAGCAATCATCAAACACACCGAGCACTTGTCTTTGCGCGCCTGCTGGATTTGTCAGCGGCCCCAATAAATTAAATAAGGTACGTACCGCTAACTCTTTGCGTGGTCCAATCGCGTGTTTCATACAACTATGATGCATAGGCGCAAACATAAAACCGATGCCCACTTGCTCAACACATTGTGCTATTTGCTCAGGTGTTAATTCTAATTTAACCCCTAGCGCCTCTAATACATCTGCACTACCTGATTTGCTAGAGACAGATCGGTTACCATGTTTCGCAATTTTCACCCCAGCACTCGTGGCAACTAATGAAGACGCAGTTGAAATATTAAATGTCTTTTGCCCATCTCCACCTGTGCCACAAGTGTCAACTAATGGGCTAGCAGCGATAGATACTTTGCTTGATAAATTACGCATCACCTGTGCCGCAGCGGCTAGTTCATCGACTGTTTCACCCTTCATTCGAAGCGCGATAATGAATCCCGCTATCTGTGCAGGTGTTGCTTCACCTTGCATAATGCAATTCATAGCATCTTGCATTTGTTGACTAGACAAATCTTGCTTATTTAACACTGCTTGCAGTGCTTGCTGAATTATTTGACTCATGAGTTTTGTTTAATAAAGTTTTGCAATAAATGATGACCGAAGTCCGTCAAAATCGACTCAGGATGAAACTGAACACCTTCAATGGATAATTCTTTATGTCGAACACCCATGATTTCGTCTATCTCACCATTGTCTTGTTGCGTCCACGCAGTGACTTCTAAACACTCAGGTAACGATTGTTTTTCTATCACTAGCGAATGATAACGTGTTGCTGTAAACGGCAAATCACAACCTTCGAACACATGATTATTATGATGGTACACGGGCGATGTCTTGCCATGCATAATGTCATTGGCACGGACAATGTTGCCACCAAAAGCTTGACCAATTGTTTGGTGCCCTAAACATACACCAAGTATTGGATACTGGCCTGCTAGATTCTCAACTATGCTTAGAGACACACCTGCTTCATTAGGTGTACACGGGCCTGGCGATAATACAATATGATCTGGCTTTAATTGTGTTATTTCTGAAATACCAATTTGATCATTACGCACCACTTTTACTTGTTCACCCAACTCACCAAAATATTGCACTAAGTTGTAGGTAAACGAGTCATAGTTATCGATCATTAATATCATTATGCTTTCACCTGCTCTGCCATGGCTGCGGCACGTAACACAGCTTTTGCCTTATTCAGCGTTTCTATCCACTCGTTGTCTGGAACGGAGTCATACACAATTCCCGCGCCCGCTTGTACTGAAATAGTGCCATCTTTTATTAATGCGGTACGAATCGCAATGGCAGTATCCATATCACCTTGCCATGAAATATAGCCAATCGCACCAGAGTATACACCGCGTTTAATGGGCTCTAGTTCATCAATGATCTCCATAGCGCGTATTTTAGGTGCACCTGAAACAGTACCAGCAGGGAATGTGGCTTTTAATACATCCATACACGATTGTCCTTGGGCCAGCTTACCTTTTACATTAGATACAATATGCATGACATGCGAATAACGTTCTACAATCATTTTATCTGTTAACTCAACACTACCCACTTCAGCAATACGCCCAATATCATTGCGCCCTAAGTCAATTAGCATGAGATGCTCTGCCAACTCTTTAGGGTCAGCTAATAGCTCTTTTTCCAACTCAAGATCATGCTGTTCATCATTGCCACGTGGTCGAGTGCCAGCAATAGGTCGTACAGTGACTTCTTCACCTTCTTGCCTAACTAGTATTTCTGGCGAAGAACCAACAATTTCAAAATCACCCAAGTAGAGGTAATACATATATGGGGAAGGATTCATTCGCCGCAGATGTCGATAAACATTAATTCCTTGCCCATCAAACGATGCATTCAAACGTTGCGACAACACCACTTGCATAACATCACCTGCTGTAATGTATTGCTTGGCTGTTTCCACAGCTTGTTTAAAACCCGCTTCGCTGAAACCTGAAACAAAATCTAATTCAGGTACTTCTTCTTGACTAACACCTAAAGGTAATAAGGAAGCAGAATTTTGAAGTTGTGTAGCGAGTTCATCAATGCGATGTTGTGCTAACTCATATCCATCACCTTGTGCATCTGCTAGAACGACAATATAAACTGAACCTTTTAAGCTATCGAATACTAATATTTCACGTGACAGCATGAATAGAATATCTGCCGTACCAAATTCATCTGGGTTTTTACACTTGCCTAGTTTAGGCTCGATATAGCGAATCGTGTCATAGCCAAAATATCCAACTAAGCCACCGACAAAACGTGGCAATTCTTCCAACTCTGGCACATTGAACTGCGAGCGATAATCTTCAATCCATTGCAAAGGATCATTGTGCTGTATTTTTTCAACACACTTTTCTTGCTTGTATATTTTTACAGTATCTTCGTTGACTTGCACATACTCATCACAATGCAAACCAATAATAGAATATCTCCCCCACCGCTCTCCACCTTGTACAGATTCGAATAAAAAACTATGACTACAATTAGCCAGTTTCAAGTAAGCGCTTAACGGAGTATCTAAATCAGCGGCGACTTCACGATAGACGGGAATGTGGGTATAGCCTTGTTGAGCTAGATTAGAGAATTGTTGTTTGTTCATATACGTTTAAGTTCATAGTGATTGATAACGAGCAGGAATTATTCAGCGAGCATTCGAAAATTAACTACGCCAATTAACTTCCCATCGCCAACATTTACTATGGATATTAAACATTACTGAACTCAATTTATAAGAAACTTAATTTATAACAACTGAATTAGCTCATTTAAGCTATTCACATGGATGGGTTGATACTTTTCAACACAAACGCCGCGATTATAGCCATAGGACACATAAATTGCACCCGTTCCGGCCGCGCTGGCTGCCGCCATATCGGTTTGTGAGTCACCTACCATATAACCTGTTTCCGGTTTACCGCCTAATTGCTTGATTGCTTCCAATACCATGGCCGGATCTGGCTTTTGTGTAGGCAAATCATCTCCACATACGACTGCTGAAAAGTACTGCTGCATGGATAATTTTTGTAAAAGTGGCGGAGTAAACTTTCTAGGCTTATTGGTCACACATGCCATAGGAATATTTTTATCAGCAATGTGTTGCAAAAGCTCTATACACTCAGGATAAACAATCGTTTTTACAGCAAGATTCTTTTCATAAACAGCAAAGAAAGAGTACTTAGCTTGTTCCAACAGGTTTTTACCTGGCTTTTTTCCCATAGAGTGAGTCAAAGCCCGCTCAATCAATTTTGCCGCACCATTTCCCACCCAAGTGCGCGCAATATTTTCATCAACTTCTTCAAATTTAAGTTGACTTAGCATTTCATTAATACTGAAAGTGATATCAGGCACGCTGTCGACTAATGTGCCGTCTAAGTCAAAACATAGCCATTGTGGATTTAACTTTTCCACATCTATTAACTTTAAATAAAAATCTTAAAATTGAGACTTATGCTTGAGCTATTTCCTCACGCATCGCAGTAATTGTTTGTTGATAGTCATCTGAATTAAAAATCGCAGATCCTGCAACAAATGTGTCTGCTCCCGCTGCTTTAATACGGCGAATATTATCAATCTTCACACCACCATCGATTTCCAAACGAATGGGTAAACCAGATTGATCAATCATCTTACGTGCTGCTTTTAACTTCTCAATACTGGATTCAATAAATGCTTGACCGCCAAACCCTGGATTCACAGACATTAACAACACCATGTCTACTTTATCGAGTACATAATCCAAATAATGTAATGGAGTCGCTGGATTAAATACTAGACCGCTTTTGCATCCAGAGTCCCGCACCAACTGCAAGCTACGATCTATATGCTCGCTTGCCTCAGGATGAAAAGTAATATAGCTGGCACCCGCCTCAGCAAAATCAGTAATCAGACTATCAACAGGAGACACCATCAAATGCACATCAATAGGTGCGGTAACCCCATGCTTTCTTAACGCTTCACATACAAGCGGCCCAATGGTTAAGTTGGGAACGTAATGGTTATCCATGACATCAAAGTGCACGGTATCAGCACCTGCAGCTAGCACATTATCGACTTCTTCACCCAAGCGCGCGAAGTCCGCAGAAAGTATTGAAGGTGCAATCCAGTTTTCCATATCACTCCACCGTAAATAAAGTCGTTACTTTAACTTAGCCTACTAAGTTTTGCATGCGTTATAATGCATGAAACTACAATCTAATCTGATCTATAATCTCAAGCTATAAAAATTTATGAAAACAGCTTTACTATGAATCTTGAACCTTACCACTTTACTATCGCCATCAGTTTACATGTACTTGCTGCCGTGATTTGGGTCGGCGGAATGTTTTTCGCCTACATGGCTTTACGCCCAGTCGCAGCTAATTTGTTAGAACCAGCAGTTAGATTAGCTTTGTGGTCACGTACCTTGAACCGCTTTTTCGTATGGGTGTGGCTAGCTGTCATCATTATTCCAGTAACAGGTTACTGGATGATTTTTTCTGCATTTAACGGTTTTGCCGGTGTCGCATGGTATGTGCATATTATGCAGGCGTTAGGAATAATTATGATCTTAATTTTCTTACATGTGTTTTTTGCATCATTCAAGAAATTACGTCGCGCAGTCAACGAAGAGAATTATCAAGAAGGTGGGAAAAGCTTGGCTCAAATAAGAAAATTAGTCGGATTAAACTTACTTATCGGTTTAATTACCATTTTCACTGCGATAGGTTTAGAGCATATTCCGTTATAGAGTGATTACATAACTCAACATAAAAAAGGCCACCTCAATTTACATTGGGTGGCCTTTTTTAATTAGCATCAGCTAATTACTGGCAAGAAAGACTTGCATAATATGCTGCAAGATTAGCCATATCATCATCACTCAAAGCTGCAACCATTGGCGCCATTTGAGCATTTTGACGAGTGCCATCTTTAAATGCTTTTATCTGAGCAAGCAAATATTGCTCTTTTTGGCCGGCAAGATTTGGCCATATCGGTGTAGGGCTAATTCCAGTACTGCCATGACATGCAGCACATACGGCTGATTTAGCTTTGCCTGCCTCAATATCTGCTGCATTAGCTGTTGAAGCTAAAAGCGCTACAGCTGAAACTAATCCTATGACTATCGATTTCATTATCACTGACTCCTTATAGTTAATAACTGATTCCAATAAAAATTGCGTGCATTGTACAATTAACGGCTAGATTCACAAACCCAATAATCGTTTTGTATGATATACATCATATTGATCTAGACATTTATCTGA
>Ga0181589_10002486_pt1 | contig 14525 bp, 15 predicted proteins | sample 071ome_25_FD_132444 | JGI IMG/M metagenome (GOLD analysis project Ga0181589, IMG submission 132444) | Coastal salt marsh microbial communities from the Groves Creek Marsh, Skidaway Island, Georgia - 071410BT metaG (megahit assembly) | ecosystem: Environmental > Aquatic > Marine > Intertidal...
CTGGTATTGGTTCTAGCGAACTTAACACAGGAATTGTTTCAAAATCACCAACAGGTAAAATATCATTTTCTAAATTAAGTTCCATATTTATTTTCCATTAAAATTTTTTCAATCATAAATGCTGTTATATCATTTTGACTAAATCTATATTTTTGAGGATTGTTATGATGATTCAAATGTCCACCCTCACCAAATGTCAATAGTTCTGTAACTAAATCATTCTTTACTTCACCAGTTCTATGCGGTAATATTGCTATAACATAACCACTCAATAAACTCATTAAATTAGGCATACCATAAATATATATCAATGCCCAAGGGCTAATAATAGTAAACAATATTATAACCGACAAATGATATGTAAAATAATTTTTGTGCCACCAAATAAGTTTCTCATCTTTCAATAAATCTTTTACCATTGAGCGAGGAATATTAGCATCCCAGATGCCAAATAAAATATGCGGAATTCCTTGTTTTGTTGGACTATGTAAATCTTTATCTGTATCTGAATATTGATGATGCCATCTATGATGCCCAGCCCACCCTAATACAGATCCTACTCCAATATGATGAGCTAACCATCGTAAAGTTGGTTCAAACTTTTCATTCATTACGAATGAACGATGTCCATAATACCTGTGTAAAGTTGCATTTCCTACAAATGTTTCTAAAAGAAAGTATAGTATCAAAGCTATAACAATTCCTAATGGATCAAAAATATATAATCCTAGTAAAGTCAAAAAAGCAAAAAATGCCTGTAAAAATCTAATTCTATATTTTCTCATTTTATATACTTGCGATAAAGACTTCTTGGTTTACATATTTTATAGTTTGCGTTCCTGCATATTCAAACTTCAATCTCCAATACTTGTTAGTATCTTTATCAAAATATTTTTTATCTTTCCATTGGATAAGCAATCTTTCTGTATTTCTATTATGAACATGGATTGTTAGCATCATTTTTTTAAATCCTAAACTAGATGCCGTTAACTTATGTCTGTCTAAAAAACACTCACCATGCTTATCCATCAATACTTTATAATCACGCCTATACTCTTGTAAAGTATAATATGTTTGACCCACTCTTAAAGTATCTGCATCAAAAATTGAACATCCTGAAAATGATATTACTTTTCCATCAACTATAAATGTTTCAATATTATAGAAATTCTCCTTCCTTAATTTTTCATCTGAAAACCAAAACAAGTATGTTTCGTTGGTCTCAGACTCTCTTACATTCTTTTGAAATTCTTTTATTCGTTCGTCTTCCCAATTATCTATTGTAACAAACATTCTTGACTGTCTAAACTTAAAATTAAATGATTTCGCTCTGTTGCCCCGTCATTAATAGCGTAATGTTTAACTCCAGGATTTACAAACCAAATACTTCCGTCCGCTGGAATATTTACTTTAGTTTGTAATCCATTCTTATCCCAGCCACCATTTACACAATCATCATTAGTTTCAAAAGCAATATGCAATCTTACACCATATAGAGTATCATAATCAATATGTGGTTTTACTGATGAATGTGGTGCTAATTTAGCAAATCGTGTTCTATGAATTTTTCCATCAAACATTTTGAATAAATCTCTAAATGAATCTGGTACATCATTCTTTACTTTTCTAAACCAACGCTCGTCCGCTTCTTTATTCTTTTTAGCAATTCTAGTATCCCATACTGAATTGCTTTTTTCTGTTCGTTGTTCTAATGCGTATGATTCATCAAACTCGGTTAATGATAACTGCTGGTAGCTTGTCTTTTCCCAATCTAAATCACATACACAATCTACATTTTCTAATTCTTCTTCTTTAAAAAACATTTTAGGTAATCGTGTATGTGTTTCACACAACGAAGCATACTCACTTCCTAATCCGTCCCAAATTTTTCCTTTAGAAAATTCTTCTGCGTCTTTTCTAAGTCTGTCAATGTCAACTCTGATATCAAGTCGTTTAATGACTGGTAGTTCATAACGAGTTTTCCATTTTTGCATTTTAAATTCCAATATATAAAAGATGTAGGATCTATTGCTTTAGCCCAGTACTGCGGTTTTATCATGTACAAAGAATTTTTCTATTATGTAACCTACTAAATCATATTTATGCAATCTAGGCATTCGAGCATCTTGATGATGAACTTTATGAAACGCATCTCCAAAAGTAATTATACCTAGCCAAAAAATATTTCTAGGTTTACAATCCTTATGACATGTGCTTAGTACTAAAGTACCAAAAAATAGCGTTGACCCAGCTGGAAATAAAAATATATAAATTAACGCAAAAGGATCAACTGATATCAATAGTATAGAAAATGCAGATAAAATATGAAGATAATATTTGTGTTGAAACTTGTAGAATTTATCACGCATCAATTCTACAGCATATTTGCCTTCTATAGGTGCAAATGCTGTTAAAAATTGCACTCGCCACCATCCTAAATAATCCGGCGAATGTGGATCTTTCTCTGTATCAGTATATCTATGATGTTTTCTATGCATAGCAACCCAAGTAATGGCACTACCTGTAATAGAAAACGTAGCTAAACTTGCCATTACATATTCTAACCACTTTGGACATTCAAATACTCTATGACTTAACAATCTGTGATAAGTCATAATCATACCTATACCATTGTATAAAAAATACATTGTAAAAGCAATTATGTAATGATACCAATCCCCATACAGAAGCATTGGGACAAGAGCTAAATAAGCGATAGCTTGAAAAAATAATATTAAATATATCTGCATACATATATTTATTTGGATATTAATGGATACACTATTTTGCGAAAAAACAAACAATTTAGAAAAATACTGCTTATTATTGCGTAAATTATATTATCATATTGAATTACACTCTACCCATGAATATATTAAAATTACACCTAGAGGGTATTCTGTTGACATACGCTATGTCTTAGACTATAAAGATTTTGAACAAATATTTGAACTAACTGAATTATATCCTTATTCTCGCGAAGTTCCAAATAGAATTAGATTTATGAAAAACAATGATAGGTGGCCGATTCACAAAGATAAAAACTTAGGACTTCTTGCACAAAAAAGTTTGATCTTTCCTCTTATAAACTGTACTAAAAAAACAGTTACAACTTGGCACGAACTTATAGTTGGAAATGTTGAAGAAAAATCTAATGCGTTTTTTGTAACCAACCCTTATCTAACTAAAATATTACACGAAGAATCATTCATTGAAGATATTCCTATTATTATTCGTGTAGATCAATGGCATAGTGCAGACAATTACTCAAAAAAAGATAGAGTGATTGCTGGCTTATTTATTAATTAGCCAAAACTTGGAAATTTATATTTTAATTTTTTATTTTCTAATAAGTTATATGCATTAACATTCAAAGCTATAAAAAATTGATACACATTGTCAAACGCATTTCCAGTATGCATTAAACTTGTATCCATTAGATATAATCTTCCAGATTCAATATTATCAATAATTTTGTAACCTTTAGTGGTATCGTTACCGTTGTAATCATAATAATGTCTTAAATCTTGTTTAGTTGCATCAGATGTTCCCCATAGTCGTAAAATTTTGCTAGGTAACCAAGTATCAACATGTGGCATAAAATATGCGTCTTTACCCCAGTATAATACACAGGATCGTATCATATATTCTTTTAATTCGTTAATGACATCAAAACAAGAACAATCTAACAATTCTGTAGGAACATTAAAGTCTTGATCACTATACTTACTATTAGGATTAGCATCACACCATTGATCTAAAGGATAACAACATGGTTCTGGATTGTTTCGTAAATCGCCATTTAAATTTGTTAAAGGAATACCAAACCTAGGAACGTGCATATGCTTTTCTCCCCAACGTCTAAATGCTAATCTATAATCTTGTATTTCTTTACCAAACAATTCTATATCTATTTTATAATCTAAAGGAATTATAAATTTTCCTTCGTGTAAAGTATTATATTCCTCTATACTTAAACTATCTTCCTTCTCCATACTCTCTTTCTTTACAAGCACCGCACTCTTTGCAAGGTTTATTTCCTGCTACAGGTTCATCACAAGTAAATGTCAAATTATATAGCTCAACCAAATTATTTTTTTTATACAAATTCACAATGTCTTTTTTGTCTATGTTTATAAAAGGAGCATATATTGATTTATTATGCATCCACACACTCTTTTTGCCTTTGCTAGACCTAGGATCATACTTAGGACCATCCCATTGCATATGAGGAGGGTTAGCATTTACCCCAAAACAAGTTACATATCCATTTTTGTATTCATTATACATAATTTCTAAATATTTTTCATTTTCATTTTTGTCTTCGATATAATTTATAATATGGTCAATATTTAAATTACTAGTTTTGTTAATACACCATTGTATAACATTGTTAACAGGACGTAACATATGGTAATTTGTTCTTCTTTCAACAATCGTAAAAATATGTGTCTTTGTGTTTGGTTGCTGACTTAACAAAAAATATAGCAACAAAGAACTTTCTACTCCGCCTGAAAACCATATATTCTTTGGTTCATAAAATTTTTTTATCATTAATTATTTATATCTGTACAGCCTACCATATGAACCCTAGGGCTATGGTAAGCATTTACAAATGTATGTAATTTTGTTGTATCAACTAAATAAACTTTTCCTTCTTCTAAATGATAATGTTTTTTGTAGTCAGGAAAATAAAAAAAACAATTTTCATTTGTAAAAATTGGTATGTGCAGTCGTTTAGTCATATCTTTATGTAATTTGTAACAGGTTTTATACTCTAATCGCAGAATCCTTGTCCGATACAAATTAAAATGTTTTATAATACCTACAAATTCACTATTTACAAATTTTTCATGTAACTCAGCAAAATCCTTTTCACATGTATTATTATCATATTCTGTTAAAGATTCTAAACCGTCATAAAGCGCCCATGGATTGCACGTACCTTTCCTATGCTGTACAGAAAATCCTCCAAATCTGAATGAAATAGATTTATGAATATTAGCTTCAGTGAGTTTTTGCAACTCATGCAAATTTACATCAAAATCTAATTGCTCAACTAATTCCATTTAGCCTCATTTTAGGAATTTTACTATCAGCACTTGAAACACAACTGTCGGTAATACAAATTCCTGGTTTATCAAATAATTTAAATCCAGTTTCAATATTTCCTAAAGGAACATCATGGCAGCTATAACTTCTCTTTACGCTTCCGTCAGGTTCCCTAATTATTATACCTTGAAACCCTGCATTACAGCTCCATCCTTTAAACTTATTAAAATTAAAAGCATTAAATCTTTCTGCTTGATCCATATACCATTTTTTTCCATCTTTATCAGTAAATTCTACTTGCATATGCCAAGGAACAGTAGCATCATTCTTACCCATTATTCCTGGATTGATATCGTATGCTGGTTTTGGACGATCTTGCCATTTACGCTTAGATTCTGTATAGGCACGCTGCGGCATTCCATTCCATAATTTTTTTAGCTGTTCATCTGTATACCCATCAACAACACGACTAGCAGTAGGATCGCTCTGTGGTTTAAGTGTTACATTTATTCCTTGTTCATGAAAAAATAACGCATTTTCCCAATCTCTATCAAACCATTCTGGCACCATTACTTGATTAATTGTAATTTGTACATCGTTTTCTTGACAAAGTATTAGCTTATCTGCAAATTCTTGCATTTGTTCTTTTGTGCATACATGTTCAGTATGCAAACTTGCAGTAATACTTGCCCTATGGAATGGTTTTACATATTCAACGTACTGTTTAAACCATTCCATTGATCTAGAACAATTACTAGTCATGTGTATGCTTGTATAATTTGTATTAGGCACATCATCTGCGAGATATTTTAAAATATCTAAATATCCTGGATGGAATGTAGGTTCACCACCAGACAAACTAAAATGGAAACTATTAAATCCATTATTCCTAGCCTGCTTCTTTATTTCATCTATAGTTAATAGACATAATTTTGTAGGCCTGTGATCTTTTGTATTTGATCTTGCATATGGCCAACAATAAGAACAGCGATAATTACAATACCTACCCAATAGCCACGAAACTGTAAAAAGATCTCTATATAGTAATGTTCTTTGTCCAACTTGAACTAAGTTATTAAATGGTATTTTAGTAAAATCATAGTTGGACCATTTTAAATCATTCATTCTAAGTATTTTTTAAATTTAGGCGATAAGTCTAACAAATTTGTTTCTTTAACTTTATCATAGGCTATTGTTTGCCTTTTAAAAATATCTAATAATTCTTTTCTTGTTGGCAAAGGATAATCATCTAGTATGGGCCATTTTGTTCTATCCGTTGTTCCGGTATGTTTTATAAGTAGTTCTTTTGCTGCTGCATTTGCTGGTACTCTTGGATTATTATTATATCTCCAAAAACCTTCGCCTAGCGGAACATCTAACAAAACTTCAAATGGTTGTATTAATTTTTTATATGCATGTTTACTTTTCCTATTTAATTCATACCACGGTTTTGCCTTAGGATCATGCTTATCTATTTTATAAAACTTTTTTATTTTATTTAATTCATTCCTAAACCATTCTTTATCATCGTCGTCTAGTAATGATGGGCAAAGCCAATCTTTATTTCGTATTCGCATTACATTACACGGTCCGCTATTTCCTACATTATAATAATTATGCTGCCAGTCCTCTATAAACCAAGGTAACCATTGATCTACAGTTAATGCATTATACATTTGAAAGACTAAATTAATGCCAATATACGATTCAGTTGGAACATTTCGTATTTGTTCTAAATTTGTTCTACATTTTTCCCAATCGGCTGGATCTCTGATATATTCAAAAGTTTTACCAGTTCCTTCTAAAGAAATTGTTAAACTAATTTTTTTAAATTTAGATAATAAATCAAAATATCTATCTGTAAGAGTAGCATTTGTAGTCATGTTTAATGTTACTTCTTTTGCTTTTCCGGAATCAACTAAAAATTTTAAAATTTTAACAACACCTTTGTCGGCTAACGGTTCACCTCCTAATAATTTTATATATTTGACATGGGTTAAATCTAATCCTTCTTCTATAATTTTACTAGTCTTTTCTCCGTCGTATGCAGGGTAGCTAGATGTTCCAAAAAATTCCATTAATTCTGGATTTTTTTCTACATCGTCATTGATTTTTGAACTGTTAACTGTTGTACACATCCTACATGTCAAATTACATAAATTACTAGGTCGCAAATCTAAATCATATGGAGTTTCTAAATTATTGCCTTTAACTACATCTAATTCCTTATAATTATCTTTTAACCAATCATAATTCCTTTGCAGATGTGTAAATCTATCACTACGCATGCCTCTTTTTTCTCTATCTTGACATGTTTCACAACCCTTTGTAGGCCATTCATTTTTTAAAAAACTTTCTCTAATTTTTTGCCATTTATCACCCTCCCAAATTCTTTTAAGTTCTTGATTAAAATACTTAGGATTTTTAAAAAGTTCATCTTTATTTAAAGTTTCATAATCAGAAAAGACGCAGCAAGGTCTAACTTTACCATCAGAAAAATTACTGTACAAAGATGTAAACGGAACTGGACAAAAATTATATTCTTTAAGTTTTTCTGGATTTTTATCAAAATCAATCCATTCTTCTAAATCTTTAATATTTTTCATAGGTCTATAGTATTCCTTATTATTGTATGTTCGCCACACCTACGTGTACATTCTTTTAATCTTTTATTTGTTTTAGATGTAAAATTATTATTAAAACTTTCTTCTAAATCATTTTTAAAAAACGGATGAGAAATAATTTCTTCTAGTGTGTAATAATTTAAATTATTCCAATTTTTATCATATCTACATCCAAATTTATCAACCCATTCATTCCATTTTTTACTATCGCCAAATTCAACATACGCACCCGAATGATGACAACACATATAAACTAAGCCATCAAAAGACAAATACATTTTTTGTTTTTTATACCATTCGCATTCAACTGCCCCATTGCTGTAATACTGATTAATGTCGCCATTATATTTGGTATCTACTAATTTTTCTAAATTAGACAATCCTTCTTTTGCCATATTTTCAAATACAGGAACAACTTTTTTATCTACATTTTTTTCATAAAGTTTTAATATCTCAACATTTAATCTTTTTGTTTTTATAAAAATTTTTTTAAATCCTAACTCTTTTGAAATTTCTTTAGCTTTTTCTACTAAATGATGGTTATGCTGAAAACTTAGATATTGCCAATGTGCATTTCCGCCTGCATTAATAAATGCTTTTGCATTTTCTATAACACGGTCATAAACTACATTCTTTCTATATATTTCATGAGATTCATTATCTATTCCATCAATTCCAAATTCTACATAGCTATCCTTACGAAAATTATTTTTTAAATATGTTCCTAATTTACTCCACCAACTAATGTTTCTTATACCCCCATTAGTATGAATTTGTATTTGAATTTTTTCTTCTCTATTTACAGTACTGCTAATTAAATAATCTAACAAATTAAAAAAATTAGGATATAAAATAGGATCTCCGAAATTTCCATTAAATTGTATTGTTTTAATTCCTTGCAAAACTTTATCATTAAAAAATTTTTTAAAAATTTTTTCTGCCAAAATACCTTTTGGTCCTACAGGTAATAATGGATTTACTGTTTCGCCTTTATCATTTCTGGCACACTGCAAACACATAGAATTACAATTACTTGTAACTTCAACCATTACAGTGCTTAAATTAGATATATCTATTATCATTCTAAATATTTTACTAATTGTGGTACAAGTTTACGAATATCGGTTCCTCTAATTTTATCAAGAAGTAAAGTCTTTTCTTTAAATTCGATTAAATTCTGATTTTTATTTTGTGATCTAAATTTTTTATTTAAATCTGTTTCAATGGGATAAGAATTATCTATCTCTACTTTAAATTCATCTTCGATACTGTTAAACGGCCATTGATGCTCGGTCGGAATGTTATTTTCATAAACAAACTCTTTCCATTGACTACGAATAAAATCTTTATCCTTGTCATCAAGCATACTAATACTCATATACCTAGGTTCAACAAGCCTATGAGGATGAGTAAAATTTGTTTTTATTTTACGTGGATCATTTTTATATTGATATGCAATATCATATGTAAACTTCATCCACTCTTTTATTTGGAATATATTATACATAGACAACACAGAATTAAATCCAAACCCTATTGTATTATCCATTTTTATTAATCTATGGACAATATCAACAGTTTCGCTCCATTTTGTTCCATATCTCACATATTCTGCAAGATCTCCGACTGCGTCTATACTTAATCTCCATTCTATTCCTGCAAAATGTTGTAACACATCTTGCATTCTTGTAGGTAACTGACTACAATTTGTGATAATTTTTAAATATGTATCTTTAGCAGTATTACTTTCAACAAATTTTTGGAAAATTCTATAAACATTTTTATCAATTAAAGATTCGCCTCCGCTTATTTTAAGCCATTTTACTCCGCTTAAATCAAATGTTTTATATATATTATATTCATCCGAATCCCAGTCTGGCGGCTGACGTAAAACATTTCCACTACGACTTTCTTGGTCAAAATAAGAACCTTGCAGTTCTGGATTTTGATCTATTTCTTTTTGCCACTGATTACTCCAAATGCTTGAACAAGTCATGCATTTAAAATTACAAGTATTTCCTGGTCGTAAATCTACATCAATAGGTTTTTTAAAATCCTTTGTGCCTTCATTAACATCCCAAGTAAGATTTCCTAATTCTTTATCTTTAAAATGATGTATATACTTATGGATGTACCCAATTCTAACACTATCAAACCAATTTTGGTTTTCTTCTGCAACTTTACAATAGTTACATGCTTTTGGCCACTTACCTTCTAAAAAATCTTTTCTAATATCAACAAGTGTTTCACCTGTTCCTGGATAATGATTCCATGCTTCTAAATTACCATTCCAAAAATCTTGCTGTATTTCGGATAATTGCTTTCCGTCTTCTAATGGTTTTTTTAATCTACTAACTGCAGGAGTCATACAACAAGGCCGCAATGCCTTGTTATTCAAATTAATGTAGGCATTTAAAAAAGGTGCAGGGCAAAATATTTTGTTTTTCCATTCTTTTGCTACTTCTTCAATGTTAGCCATTTATATACCTTACTATATCTTTATGTAAAACTTTATATGTTTGCTGCCGATATTTATCTAAAATTGCAGTTGATCTTTTTAGAGCTGATAACTTAGACTCGTCTGTTTCTTTACAAATATCTAAATACTTTCTAAAATCATTTACTAAACTCTTTTCTCTTGTAATTTCTTTTTCAAATTTAGAAAAAGCAGAAAATACTAAATCATATGGTAAGTATTTAATATTATATTCACTATCCAAAGGTCTAACAAAATAGTCTATAAAAAAGCTGAATTGATGCGGATTATGCCTATAATATTGTATTTTTAAATCATTACACCATTGCCATAATTCTCCTACATTAAAAACATTGTAAACTTGTCCTAAACAACTTACACCTATATTAATATGTTCATATGAAGCACAAAACTTTACTAAATTTTGTATTCTTTTTTCTAAAATTTTCCACTTATAAGGAAATCTTATATAATCATATGTATTACCAATTCCATCAACACTAATTCTAATTTTAACTTTTTTAAATTTAACAATTTTATCTAATAAAGCATCATTAAATTTTGTTCCATTAGTTGTAAAATCTAAAACAATATTTTTACATTTTCCTGATTCAACAAAATAATTGACTAAATCTAACCATCTTGTCTGCATAGTAGGTTCGCCTCCTGTTGTTTTAAATTTATAAAGATCCAACAACTTTAATTGGTTGTCAATGTCAATTGGTAATCTTGCTTTATCGTCTTCCCATAAAGACATTCCTTTCCAATGATCTGGTAACTCGCTTCCTAAAGATTTTATTGTTTCATTAATTTTATTACTACTAGTTGTGCTACACATTCTACATTCTAAATTACATTCATTAGAAAATTTTAAGTCTACACTTTTCACTCTTGGCTTGTCTACAAAATTATCTACAAAAACTTTAAATGTTTCATTATAAGCCTGACGCTGACTACGCATTCCTTTTTCTTCTGTTATTTTACAAATATTACATTGCGAAGGCCAATTTCCTTGCCTAAATTGATCTCTTATATCTTCCATTATGCTAGACTTCATCATATCTTCCATAGATATGTCTTTTGCATCAAGATTTAAAGGCGTATCTGAATGACAACAAAGTTTATACTTATGGTTTGGATTTATTGTTAAATGCATCCAAGGTAACACACAAAAATTATTTTTCATTATTTTTTTCTAAAAACTCATCTAAATCTAAATTAGTTAGAAATCCACTTGATTGGGTAAATAACATTCTATTTTTCCATTTACAATACGGATCATAAAAATGCACTGAGGGAATAACTCCAAAAGTTACATGTTTTGCTTTAATAAAATCTGCATAATTTTCTTTAAATCTTTTATATAAATTATAATCTGTGTCTTCAAATAAATTTTTACTTTCGTTTCTTAATGATGAAAAATAATTTTTTGTATTATATAATAATCTACTTGTAAAAATATTTGAAATCCATAAAAAAACAGTATCATTCTGAGATAAAAAATTAATATTTTCTACTGCTTCTTTTGAAGAAATATCAAAATTTATAAATTTAATCTTATTATCAAAAAACCTTTTCCTTATTTTATCATAAATTTCTTGAAAACTATCAATATTATTCCAATTTTGCAATTCCTTTTTCCATAAATTAGCCTGATCTTGCCAAAAACTATTAGAATTTAATTTATCTTTAAAATTCGTTTTATTAGATTTAATGTCTTTAGTGGGCAATATACTTTCAAAATTAGATAACATTCCTATAGAAAACTCATCTTTAAAATGAGTTTTTAAAAATTTTTCAAAAGACTCATGTTTAGGACCAGGCCATTTTGATAGCAAGAAAAATTTGAAAAACAAAGATGTTGAATTTATATCAAAAAATATTATTTCTCCATTTTGATAACTCATTTCTTTTAATATCCAAAAAGAAAAAAAGCCAGATGAAACTAAAAAATATTTTTGAAATGCTATTTCATTGCTAATTTGATTTAAACTTAGGTGCCTATTTATCATTTTACCATTTTTGCAATAATATCCTGATCTTTCGCCTATATCGTTAATTAAAATTTCATTATTAATATATGATTCGGTATTATAAACATATACATGCCTTCCAAAACCATTTAACCATTCGTCTCCAAATTTTGTTTTATTCCAATTTCTATATATATATGGATTTGTTTTTGCTTTATCAAAATAGGCATCTATAGATTTTGAAATACAAAAATCATTAACATTATTTTCATAATATTTTACTTCGCATAATCTTAAAAAAGATTTTCTATCTAATCTGTCTTTAAAAAAATCAACTTTTTCTAATATCTTTTTAATATTTAATACTGCAAAATTAAATTCATCACTATCTGCCAAAATATCAGCGTCATTATTCACTGCATCTTTTATTCTATCTTTTATAAAATTCAAACTAGGAGTTACACCAACTTTAATATAACAAAAATATGTTTCGTCTAATATTACTCTGTGCTTATATAAACTAATTATACTATGCTTTACACTTAAATAAAATGAATTAACTAAACTATCAATATAAAATTTATAAGTTCCTTCACGCGGTCTTATATACCAGCCTATTTTTTGTGCAAAATACTCTTTGCTTAATTCAAGTAAATCATTAAAACTATTATCATCAAAACCATCATTTTCATATCTATTAGGATCTAAACAATAAAATGTTTTATTTTTATATATCGCATCATAATTAACTTTATTCTCCAAAATAATTAACTCCTTTATCAAAATATCCTGTAGTTTGAGTAAATTTTGATTTATGCTTCCAACCTAAATGCCTATCATACGATACTACTGGCAATGATCCTAAGATCATAGTTGGAAAATTTATATTTTCAATAAAATCAGAAAAAATCTTGTAAATTTTAAAATTAACATCATTAAATTGACTCAAATTTTTATCAGCCATTGTGTTATCATAATCTGAAGTAAAATACAATAAATTAGAACTAAAAATATTTGAAATCCACAAAAATGTTTTTTCTTTTTTAGAAAAATAATTTATTTTTTCTATGCCTTGATTTGTTGTGATATCTGTCAACAAAAATTTAATCTTTTGTTGCCACAAAGATGTTTTAACTTTATCAAAAATACTTTGAAATTTATCTATATTTTTCCATTTTGTAAGCTCAGTTTGCCAAATTTCTTTTTCTCTAATCCATAAATCATTATTATCCATGATTTTTTGATACTCTAATTCATCATAATATCTAACAAATTCCGGAGGCAAATCATGCTTAAAATTTTTTATTAAAATACTAGCAAAATAATTATTTGAAAAATTATTTTTTATAAATAAATCAAAATCTTCATACTTTGGTCCAGGCCATCTTGCCAAAACAAAAAATTTAAACATTAAAGATATTGCATTTATGTCATAAAACATTATTTCTTGATCATTATATTCAAGATTATCAAGAATCCAAAAAGAAAAGAACCCTGACGAAACAAAAACAAATTTATCAAACTTAATTTTTTCATTAATATTATTTAAATCTACTTCTTTTTCTAATATAGATTTATTACTTGTAATGTAGTTATTATTTAAATTATTAATTATTTTTTGCTTACTTATGTAATCTTCAGTATTGTATACGTAAGCTTGTAACCCAAAACCACTGATATAAACTTCTATTTGCTTTAACGAATGATATTTTGGCAATTCTTTCTTTATGTATGTATCAATATTTTTACAAATCCTATAATAATCATTATTTTTTTCCCAATAATGAACATTTATATTTTCAAATAATTCTTTTATATTAAGTTTTATATCCGGTAAAGATTTTAATTTCATGAAAATCTTTTCTAAATTAAAAATTGCAAAGTTTCCACCTTGACAAGTAGATGCAATCTCATAATCATTTTCAATCATATCTAATAAACTATCTTTAATTACCTTTAAACTTGGATAGACTCCTATTTTAAAAAAAATCAAATAATTTTTTTTAATACTTAACTTTGAATCATCTGACAAAATCATACTATCATTATAGACATAATAAAATATATGAGAAAAACCAGCAATTTTAATTCTACTTGTCAAATCAACAGAGTTGACCTGCCTACATATTTCATATAAAAAATACTCATTACTTAAATGATTTAAAGCATGATAATTTCTATCATCTAATCCTCCTTGCGAAGGATCTAACCCAAAATATACATTATTTTTCAATATTTTTTCAAAATCATTCATTTTTTTTCTAAATTTTTAATATTATTATCTAAATTTATGTTTGTAACAAAGCCTCTTGTTTTATAAATCCTGGGCAAATAATTAAAATCTATATCATCTGTACACGTATAACTAAACGTTCCAAAAGACATATATTTTCCTTTAAA
>Ga0181589_10002495_pt1 | contig 14494 bp, 8 predicted proteins | sample 071ome_25_FD_132444 | JGI IMG/M metagenome (GOLD analysis project Ga0181589, IMG submission 132444) | Coastal salt marsh microbial communities from the Groves Creek Marsh, Skidaway Island, Georgia - 071410BT metaG (megahit assembly) | ecosystem: Environmental > Aquatic > Marine > Intertidal zone...
AAGCGCGTGCAGGTGGAACCCCACCTGTCCTACTCGGCGGCCGTGTCTGCGGAATGGGTGCCGATCAAGCCGAAAACCGATGCTGCTTTTTTATATGCCGTGATGCATCACATCCTGTTTGGCCTGGACTGGCGTGCCAGCTGCGATCTCGACTTTCTGCGGGACATGACCACTTCCCCTTATCTGGTGGGCCCCAACGGCTACTTTTTGCGTGATGCCGAAACCCGTAAACCACTGATGATCGACAGCGATGGCAAGGCCAAACCTTTCGATAGCGAATTCCGGCATCCCACGCTGGATGGTAGTCACCAGGTCAGCGCCATCGAAGTCGGTGCCGACGGTCAGTGTTGGGAGCATACCGATATAGAAGCCCGCACCAGTTTCCAGTGTCTGCTGGATCACATGGCGCAGTACACCCCGGACTGGGCGGAGAAAGAATGTGAAGTGCCGGCCGAAACTATCCGCCGCATTGCTGCCGAATATGTGGAAAACGCCTGCGTGGGTGAGACCACAGAGATCGATGGCGTCACCCTGCCGCTGCGTCCTGTCGGCGTCATGCTGGGACGTGGCGTGAACAATGGCTGGGGCGGCTACCACTGCTGCTGGGCCCGTACCATGCTCCTGTCGCTGGTCGGTGCGCTGGAAGTACCCGGCGGCAACATTGGCAGCATGGTAAAACTGAACCGTCCGGCCAACAGCCGCCACCTGAGCGTGGTGAGCAGTGAAGACGGCATCATGGATTACCCCTTCAACCCCACCACCAAAGAAGACTGGGAAAGTCAGCCGGCGATTCGCAATGCCTTCAACACCCTGGTACCGCTGGTGGGTAGCGGTCCCTGGTCCGCGGCACTGGGACCGGCACATCTGCCCTGGCTGTTCCAGAAGGATCAGCCCAAGGACATGCCCCGCATCACCAAGCCGGACGTGTGGATCTGCTATCGCAGCAATCCGGCCATCTCCTCATTGGATATCGGTGAGGTAACCGAGCGTATTGCCGAGTTCCCTTTCACCGTGGCCTTTGCCTACGTGCTGGATGAAACCAACTACATGGCGGATGTGCTGCTGCCTGATGCCACGGACCTGGAAAGCCTGCAACTCATGCGTATCGGTTCCAGCAAGCCGGTAGACCAGTTCTGGAAGTCCGCCGGATGGGCCATTCGCCAGCCAGCCGGTGATCCTGTCGTGGATGCCCGCGACATGACATGGGTCACCACCGAACTGGCCAAACGCATCGGGCTGCTGGAGGAATACAACACCGCCATCAACAAGGGTGCGGCAGGCTGCCGTCTGCAAACTGAGGAATTTGATTACAGTCTCGATGTCACGAAAGAACACAGCGTCGAGGAGATCTGGGACGCCGTGGCCAGGGCCGCCAGTCATGGCACCACCAAAGGCGAGGAAGTGCACGGCATCGACTGGTTCAGGGAGCATGGTTACCTGCTGCGGGATTATCCCGAACTGCAATGGTTCCTCTACCCCACCCTGAAGGAGCGTGGCATCAGGTTCGAGATGCCCTATCAGGAGCGTATCCTGCGCCATGGCACCCAGCTGGCCAACCGTCTGCATGAATCCGGCATTCAATGGTGGGATGCCCAGCTGCAGGAATATCAGCCGCTGCCCCACTATGAATCGTTCGCCGACATCTGGATCAACCATACCGCAGAAGTGGGCAAGAACCCGGACGACTACCCGTTCTGGGTACTCAGCTCCAAGAGTATGCAGTACCTGTCTTCATCGAACGCCTGGATTCCCATCATCAATGATGTCGCGCAAAGCATGATCGGCAGCAAGGGGGTGATCATGAACCGCACCCGCGCGCTCGAGATGGGTATCAGCGAAGGGGATGAGATCCTGATCGAATCCGCCACCGGCCAGACCAGAGGTTTTGCCGAATTGCGCGAGGGCATCCGCCCCGATACCCTGCTGATGCTGGGACAATTCGATTTCTGGATCACGCCTGTCGCCAAAGACCTCAAGCTGCCAAGCCTGAACACACTGTCATCCATTTCCCTGTCGCTGACCGACAACACCGGCAGCAGTGCCGACCTGGCCCGGGTGAAAATCACCAGGCTGTCAAAAGGGACAACAGGAGGTGCGGCATGAGTACGCCAGAAACCGGACAACATCGCTGGGGCATGGTGATCGACATCAACCGCTGTGTCGGCTGCCAGACCTGCACCATTGCCTGCAAGCACGCCAACGACACTACCCCTGGTGTGAAGTGGCGCAATGTTCTGGATGTGGAACATGGCACCTTCCCCAATGTGCAGCGGGAGTTCCTCGTCGTGGGCTGTCAGCACTGTGCCAATCCATCCTGTGTGCCTGTATGCCCGTCAGGGGCTACCCGCCAGCGGGAAGATGGCCTGGTTACGATGGATTACGATACCTGCATCGGCTGCGGCTACTGTGCAGTGGCCTGTCCCTACGAGGCGCGGACCATCGTGTCGGACCCTGACTGGTATTACGGTGAGGAAACCCTGCAGGAAAAGGCTGTCAGCCATGACGAGCGGCGCGGCACGGCACAGAAGTGTACATTCTGTGTCGACCGGATTGACGATGCCCTGGCGGCAGGCAAAACACCTGGCGTCGACCTGGAATACACGCCGGCCTGTGCGGCGTCCTGCCTGACCCAGGCGATCCAGTTCGGGGATTTCAACGATCCCGACAGCAATGTCAGCCAGCTGGCGAAACACCGGCTCAGTTTCCAGATGCATGAGTCGCTGGGCAATGACCCCCAGATCAGGTACCTCTATGACATTCCGGTCACACCGGGCCATGACATGTCAGAGAAAGATGCCGATGAGCTGCAGGCCAATCCCGACAGCCCGCTGTCCGGAAAAAAACAGACCTTCTGGGATTACCGCGCCGCCATGAACTTCACGCTGGGCGGCATGAGTGCCGGCCTGGGCATATTGGCCACCGTGAATTACTGGATGGGCAACCTCGATCTCAAGGCATTAATCAGCCTGTATGCCATGGCCTGCACCCTGATGGCCATCGGCCTGTTTTTCGTGTTCCTGGAAATCTCCCGCAAGGAACGCTTCATGAACGTACTGCTGCGGCCGCAAAGCTCATGGATGACCAGGGAAACCTACTTTGTCGCCATTCTTTACCCCGGGCTGGTTCTGGAACACTTTATACAACCCGACTGGCTGCACGCCCTGATGGGGGTGTCCTTCCTCGGCTTCCTGTACAGCCAGGCCCGCATCCTGTTTGCCGGCAAGGGCATCCCCGCCTGGCGGGCTCCGCTGGTACCCTGGCTGCTGATCGCCACCGGCCTGCTGGAAGGCGCCGCCCTGTTGATTCTGGCCTGCGGACTTTTCGACCTGGCAAGGGTAACCCCGTTCATGCTCAGCAGCGCCGCCTCTTTCGCTGTCACTACCGGCCTGATCTGGATACTCTACCGGCGCACAGCCAAAGCCCAGGGTATTCCGCCGCTCGCGCGCCAGGAAATCAACCGGATATCGTCGTATGTCCTGATGATCGGATACGCCCTGCCTACGCTGGCGTTCTCCAGTGAAAACCTGGCGTCATCCCAGTGGATGCTGATGCTTGCTGCCCTGGCAGTTGTGGCCGGCGGTGTACTGATGAAATTCACGCTGATCACACGGGCCTGTTATTTCCAGGGATTTGCCTTGCCGAAGGTGCCCTACAGGGGATCAGGCACACGGGCCGCGCCGGTAAAATACTGACCGGGCCAACAGGACTGTGCCGGACACGCATTCAAACAGGCGATGAATCACGCCAGAAGCCCCCGGGCTTCTGGCCACGAGTCGCAAACGGTTTACTGCGAGAAATCAAATATCGAGCTTTCCCCTGGCCGCTGCATGCCGTCTTCAAAATACTCTTCCCAGATTTTTGCCCAGGGCCTTCCATACATATCAGGAACCCGGAAATCGATAACCTCACCGGGACTGACAGGTCGGCCACGACCTTCCATGGGGAAGATGGTCTGGATACAACGGTTGTAAATAAACGGCGGGACTTCTTCGATCTCTCCTGTTTTTACAAACACCTGCACCAGTCGCAACGGCTCCACGAAAGCATCCGGATCATAGAAGATGATCTCATGCTCAAGACCGGCCAGCTCACCTGCGGGGTCTCGCCGGGGGGTAAATATTTCGATCGTCTGCAGTTTCCCGGAATGTTCAAACACACCATGGGTCGTCCAGGGGATAATGTTGGACGACCAGGTGACCAGCGTTTCCCCCTGCCAGAAAGCCACGCTTTCCCCATACCAGCGCGGGACATCATCACCAAGCCGCGGCACCGCACCTGTCATGTTGAACTGGCGGCCCACATTGAAGTGGCGAATGAAATTTTCTGCGCTGCTTGCCATCAACTGCAATCGTTCAGGCGTCACCACGACATCCATCGCCATATGTGCCTGCCGGGAAAACAGGCGCATGAAGCCATCAGGCCAGCAAAACTGGGCAGGCCACAAAGGTGCATTGTTGACTGACTGGTGATAATGCATCTGCACTGCCCGCTTCTGGTACTCGGGTGTTAGCAGGGACAGGATGGTCGAAGTCTGGTTGATTGAGGTAAAAAACCACTGGGGTGGTTCCTGCAGGTAGGATGGCGTGTCATAGTATCCCCCTTCCCGACTGGCGATGAATTTCAGGGAAATCGCCCGGCTGTAACGTCCGTTCCAGTCCGGTGGCGGGTTAGTTCTGGTATACAACGTCGGGCCGCCATGTTCCTGTGCCTCTTCCAGCAAGGCCAGGTAATGTGCTTCCGCCGTTTTGAATGGATAGGGTGACACTATCCCTGCGCGCGGAAAATCCACCTTGCAATCGCCCCAGGACGCGCTATCCGGAGGTGAAGATCCGATTAACTGCTGTTCATGGGATTCATCAGCGCCCCACATGGCCTGCAAGGTGGACGGGCTGTTACAACGAAAATAGCGGGGATCAGACCACAGCCGGACATCCTGGTAAAAATCGGTGGTCGTGAACAGGTCGACAGACAACGGTTCGATGCCCGCTGGCACGTTGCCCTCTCGGGCTGTCTGTGCTCCCTCACCTTCAATGCCGCCACTGACAAAACCCTGTTCCTGTTCTGTCACCGGCCAGCCATAGCCGATACTTTTGCCGTTTCCCTGTTCAGGGCCCGGGAAAGCACATCCGGCAGGGCCCATGGCCAGCCAGAGGACCAGCGACTTGAACTTCATGACTTCCCCCTGTCCAGTGTTGTCTCAAGTTCTATTTAACAATTTCCCGCCGCACATACTGGGCAACATCACGTACCTGTTGCGCCGAAAAAGTCGGACCAAAAGCCGGCATGCTGTTGCGACCATTGAGAACAGTATTGACGATCAGCTCATAATCCGTCGTTGCAGTAAGATCGATACCACCATGCCCGCTTTTTCCATCCGCCCCATGACACGCCACACAGGCGGTTTCATACAGCTGCTGACCAGCAAGCAGGTCTGCATTATTTCCCAGCCCCATTACAGCACTGACAGACACGGAATCATTACTGCCCGCAACAACCGGGTCAAGTGTTCCATTCAGACTGAAAAGCCACAGGCTGTCCCCATGCTGCGAACCGGCAAGCGCATTGCCCGCGGAATAGGCCAGCACATACTGGACGCCATCCTGCTCAAAAACTGTTACCGGGGCATTCATGCCAAAACCGGTCTGGAATTCCCAGAGTTTGAAACCGGTTTCATTATCAAGCGCCGTGAGGCGACCGTCGTTACGGCCCACGAACACCAGTCCGCCGGCTGTGGCTGTCATGCCGCTCAGGCAAAAGTCCTGCAGGTGCTGCTGCCAGACCAGTTTGTTGGTATGCATATCCACCGCCGCCAGAATGCCCAGATCGTAAACCGTGCCCAGGAAGGCCCCTGCCGTGTAATAGGAGCCTGACTCCGGTTCCTCATCGCTGATTTCCCCCGTCCGGAACAGGAAAGGCCTGTCGGCAGCACAGACATAGGCAATACCCGAAACGGGATCCAGCGCACTGGGCGGCCAGTTGGCACCGCCTCCGGCACCGGGAGACAGGGGAATGGCTTCGTCCCAGTAAGGCGTAAATATTTTGCCGCCATTTACAAGGATCTGCCCTTCCGGAGCAACACGAATCGATTGGGGCACGAAAGCATCGCCCACCGGATAGGGCTGGGTGGGTGATGTTTTCTGGCGGGCATCCTGTGGTACAGGGCGCTCCTCAATGCCAATCAGGGGCTCGCCGGTCACGCGATCCAGGATATAGAACCAGCCTGTCTTGCCAGCCTGGGCAAGCCCCTTGCGCTGCTGGCCGTCGATCTCGATATCAAAGAGCATGACCGGGTTGGTGGCATCGTAATCCCATAAATCATGGTGAACTTGCTGGAAGTGCCAACGGTATTCCCCGGTAGCAATCTCCAAAGCAATAATCGAATCGGTGAAAAGATTGTCACCCTCACGATGGGCCCCGTTATTGTTGGCAGCGGCATTACCGGTAGCGTAATACAACAGGCCCAGTTCGGTATCCACGGCAGGCGTATTCCAGACCGAGGCCCCGCCATGCTTCCACAGCTCGTTGTCAGACTGCCAGGTGTCATGACCCGGTTCGCCGGGACCAGGAATATTATAGAAGGTCCAGACCGGTTTCCCGTCCTTTGCATCAAAGGCGCGAATACGTCCCCGCGTTGCCATTTCTGCCCCGGCAAAACCAATGATCACCAGACCATCCACATACAACGGCGCAGCGGTGATGGTATAGCCTTCCTGCCAACGTTCAGCCTGCACCGACCAGACCTCTTTCCCGCTTTGCCGATCCAGCGCCTTGAGCCTGCCATCCAGCTGCCCCACGTAAATGTGATCTTCACTCATGCCCACACCCCGACTGGTCCAGCCACAACAGACCGATTTCATGGTATCGGGCAAATTGGCCTGGTATTCCCAGAGAATCTCGCCGGTACCGATGCTCACGGCAAAGACATCATCCGCCCCGGTGATTACATAAGCGACGCCGTCATGGACCAGGGGCTGGGCTTCGCCGGAATACCGGGGGCCGGCACCAGAGCCGTTCAGGTGGATATGCCATTGCCCTTTGAGGCCGGATACGTTGTCGCGGTTGATGGCGGTCAGCGGGGAATAGCGCTGGTTGTACAGGTTGCCGCCATTGGTCAGCCAGTGTTCTGTCGGCAGTTGCTCCAGGGAGGCCGGCGCAAACAGGTTTTCCTGGGCCTGCAGAGCCCAGGAGCACAGGACCAGCCCCCACGAAATCAGGGCAGTTCCAGCATGTTTTTCGGACCAACGTATTTTCATAATGCCTTTCTCGAATTTACTTCCTGTGATCACAGCCCACAGGTTTTATGGAAACGGGTTGATTTCATCCAGTTCGAACGTGAGGGTGGCACCGGGAATTTTCAGCAGCGTCATGCTGGCCGGTCCCTGAGCTGTGTCGATACCTGGAATCAGGATTTTTTCAGAACGGTAATAGGCATCGCAACTGCCTGCATCGGGAGCGGGGTCCAGCGGACTGAAGGCTGTCACGGTATACCAGCCATTGTCCTGCCGGCGCAGCTCAACCTGGTAGCGTTCGTTGTTCCTGTAGGCGATGCTGTTCAGGGTGATCAGGCCCCCATCTGCATCCCAGCGATTACCGGCGGGCACAGTGTTGTCACAGATTTGACCCAGTCTGAAATTGAGGGTTTCCGGCGCCAGCTGCCGGGAGAATGCCAGCAACTCGTCGCAATCCGCGCTGACTTCAAAACTGTCATCAAAAGACAGTCCCGCATCAAGCAGCCTGAATCCGTCCTGGATATTTCCGAACAACACCCCCAGGCCAGCATAATCATCGACTTCCGGGTATAGCCTGCGGACTGCGGTGGCAGGAGACAGCAGGAAAAAATTGTATTGCCTGAACTGGTACAGGGAATAGGCCAGGTAGCTCATGTCCACAGGAAAGCTCAGTCCCACCTTGCCTTCCTGGCTTACCAGGGTGATCAGGACATGGGAGTCCCCGATCCGGTCCAGGGACATGGGTCGTCCCTGTTCCGTCAGATTGACTTCCCTGCCCGCCACCCTGAGCGTTGTCCCGCCGGTGAAGCTGTAGAGTGGATCGGCTTCACACAAGCCTGTTTCCAGCTGTGACAGGATGTTGGTATTGATGTAGCGAATCGCAGAAATACGGTCAGGCGTGAAACGTTCATCGTATTGGCCGGCATCGTCATCCACCAGCAGGCTGTTTCCCGCCAGGAAGGACTGCTGGTGGCGGACTCCCATCAGTGACAGCAGGGTGGGCGCCAGGTCCATGTGGGTACCCTGCTTGTCGATGCGACCACTCATTCCTGCATTGAGGATATTCACATACAGCTTGCGCTCGTAATCCGGTGGATAGAAGTCCATGCCTATATTGCGCATGTGCAGGTGGTCGCTCATCATGAAGACCACCGTGTTGTCCCAGGCCGGACTCTGTTTCAGGTGGTCGATAAACCTGCCCAGCATCTGGTCAGTGCAATGCACGGCATGAAAAATCAGGTTCTCGATTTCACTATAGGGCTCACAGCTGGCAGAAGGGTGACCGTCAGGAGGATGGGCATCCACCGTCAGCACGGTGAAGTTGAAGGGCTGGCTGGTATCACTCGCCAGTTCATCAAAGCGTTTCGCTGCCAGTCCGAGCAGGGCGTCATCATACAGGCCCCAGCGATTCAGGTAGTCACGGTCTTCCATGAATGGCCGCAATTCATCCAGCCCCAGCACCTCCTCATAACCATGACTGGCCAGGAATACTCCCTTGCCCGCAAACCGGGTGGGCGCCCCGCCCATGAACACCTGCCTGTAGCCGGCCGCATCCAGAATGTCGCCTACGCAGATGGCGTCCTGCAGAAAGCCATTCCTGAGAATATCATTACCTCCCGGTCCTGGCGGAATAAGCAATGGTGTGCCGCACTGGGATGACACCATGCCGGCCACCGTGAAATTGGTTCCCTGAGTCTGCTGGATATTGTCAAACACCAGACCTTCTTCGGCCAGGGCATTCATGTTCGGAGTGAGGCCAGGGAATACCGACTCATCGGTATACATCTGTTCCATGCTTTCCAGGTAGATCATCACCACGTTCTTGCCAGCCACCACCTCATCCGACATCCGGTACAGGGCATTCTGGTTCAGCCCGGTGGCCTCCCAGTCAATGGAGGCCAGATCCAGGTTACCCCGTGTATTAGCATCGCGCATGAGGTATTCCGCCAGCCTGCCGACATCAGGGTCTGCCACCAGGATCAGCAGGAGCGCCGGCGGTACCAGCAGGGTGCGATTGGCCAGGGAAATAACCGGTGCCCGGTAAATGCTGAAATAACCGGCGGCGGCGACAAGCGTCAAGTAACCCAGAGTCAGGGCGATCAGTCCTGGAAAAGCGGAAATGGCAAACCCGGCGGTCTGGATACTGAAGTGAAAGAAAAACTCTTCGTTGAAACTTTCACCCTGGAAATAGAACGAGGCTACCCGTCCTGCTGAAAGCGCCGCCAGCAACAAAACCCCGACTGCCGCCAGACTGTTGCGCAGAGCCGGCGTGGCAATATGCAGGCAAAGCCGCCACAACAGCACCAGAGAAAAGACCAGAAACGCCCCTGCCCGGAGAAAAAACAGCACCGGATGTGTCAGGTTGTACTGCCAGCTGACAAGCAACGGCACTGTCAGAAGCAGGATGATCAGTCCCATGGACAGTTTCATGATCAGCCCCTGCCGGGAAGGTGTCTGCAGTTCATTCATTATTTAGGGACGGTGTGATATCAGCTGAGTTAGGAAGAGTGTCAGTATAACAGCACCATGAAGGTTCCATTAAGATGAAAGCATGCTGTATGTTCCTGCTCCCCCTCTGCCGGTCCGGCCCCGGCCATGTCCGCCACGGGCAGGTGCGACAATTTGTCTCAGGCCAGCATCCAGCCTCTTCTCTATAATTGTTATTTTTCCATATTGATCCGTATTGAGTTGTTGTTCCGGAGCTTTCCATGTATCGATCCAAACCCGTAGCCTTGGCAGTTTTCGCTGCCTGTACCGCCATAGCCTGCCAGACCAGCGCCCAGACATCTATTGAAGAAATGGTGGTCACCGGTGTGCGCTCCGATGCCCCGCTACAACTGATCACCAATCCGAAAAACCCACGGCAGCCCCTGCCCGCCCATGATGGTGCCGATTACCTGAAAACCATTCCAGGGTTTTCCGTGATACGCAAAGGTGGAACGGCCGGCGACCCCGTACTCAGGGGCATGGCCGGGTCACGCCTGTCCATGCTGATGGACGGTGAAGTCATTCTCGGTGGCTGCAACAACCGGATGGATCCTCCAACGGCTTATGTTTTCCCGGAAACCTACGACAGTATCAGGGTCATAAAGGGTCCGCAGTCCGTTAAGTATGGCCCTGGCAATTCTGCCGGTGTTGTGTTGTTCGAAAAAGACGACAAGCGTCCGGAAAACTCTGGCCTGCAGGTTCACAGCAGCATCCTGGCCGGCAGTTTTGGCCGGCTCGACGAAGTAGTGGACCTTCGCTATGCGACCCCGGAATGGGAACTGCGTACCAGTGCCTCCAATGCCAGTGCTGACAACTATGAAGACGGCGATGGCGTGGAGGTCCATTCACAGTACAAGCGCTGGAACGGACAAGTGGACCTGGCCTGGACACCGGATGACAACACCCGCTTTGAATTGAGCACTGCTCACAGCGATGGCGAGGCCGCCTATGCCGATCGCAGTGTTGATGGCAGCAAGTTTGCCCGGGAAAACTACAGCGCCAAGTTCATCAAAAGCGCGCTGGGTCCGGTGTTCAACAGAATTGAGTTGCAGGCTTATTACAACTATGTCGATCACGTGATGGACAATTACAGTCTGCGCGAACCTGCCGGCATGATGGCAAATCCGGTGGCCATGAATCCTGACCGCACCACCTTGGGTGGCAAGGCCATTGTAGATTTCACTTTCAGTGACAACATGGAACTGACGGCCGGTGTCGATACCCAGACCAACCAGCATTCAAGCCGCAATACCATGAACCAGACCATGATACCCTTTGAGGCCATGACCCGGATCGAGGATTCCCGCTTCGCCCAGACCGGCGTGTTCGGAGAGTTAAACTGGAAACTGGGCTCAGACCAGAATGTCATTGCCGGCCTGCGCCTGGATCGCTGGGAATATCTGGACCAGCGCCAGAATATTGCCCTGAGCATGATGAGCACCCTGCCCAACCCGACAGCCGATATTGAACGCAAAGAAACATTACACAGTGCCTTTGCCCGTTTTGAAGATACTCTCGGAGACAGCGGCCTGACCTGGTATGCAGGGGTAGGCCATAATGAGCGTTTACCGGATTACTGGGAGATCACCAAAGAAAGTGCCACCTCACTGTCTTCTGTCAACAGCCTCAAGGCGGAAAAAAATACCCAGCTGGATACCGGCATCCTGTTCAAGGGTGAAGGTGTGGAAACCAGCCTGTCAGTTTTCTACAGCGATGTGCAGGACTACATCATGGTCCAAAACAGCTTTAACAAGATGGCCATGGCGATGCCTGCCATGCCCTACATGCCGATGATGGGTGGGATGGACACCATGACATCCACAACGCGCAGCACTACGATTGTAAGAAATATCGATGCCCGCAGCTGGGGCATGGAATTTGACAGCCAGTACTACTTTAGCGAAAACTGGCGCGTTGAACTCACCCTGGCTTCCGTCCGCGGTGCCAACGATACCGATAACACCACCCTGGCACAGCTCCCACCACTGGAAGGTCGCCTGGGCTTTTACTATGACAACAAGACCTGGTCCGCCGGTCTGTTGTGGCGTTCACTGGCAGCCCAGAACCGCGTGGATATTGGCAAGGGCAACATCATTGGTCAGGATTTTGGACCCACCGGTTCTGCCGAAATCCTGTCTCTGAATGCCGGCTGGCGCGCCAACGACAGGGTGCTGGTTACTACCGGCATCGACAACTTGCTGGATGAGACCTACGCCGAACACATCAGCCGCGCCGGAGCCGCAATCCAGGGCTTTGAACAGGTTTCCCGCCTGAACGAGCCAGGTCGCATCCTGTGGATGAAGGCCCAATATTCGTTTTAACGTTCTCTTGTCCCCTCCAAGGGGTTTCCGCCTTTTCTGTCACGTTTGCGAGAACCCCCATTTTTTTGCGACAAAACCCGGATACAGGTTCCAGGCACTGTCCGTAGTCTGTATGTCTGACCTGTCCGCAGTCTTTGCTTCAATCTGTTTCATGAAACCTTGCGTATATATGGCAACAGATGGAGTAAAGCATGAGAAATGTACAGACCCTGAAAACCCCGCAAGACGCTGTTAGCCGACACTGGATTCGTGAAGATGCTGTAATACAGATATCTGACTTGCGCCTGCGCACCTATATCGGCTTTAACCCCGAAGAACTCAGCAAACTACAAGACGTCATCATCAACTGCGAATTGCATTATAAGGCTGATTCAGCCTGCAAAACCGATGATGAAGCCACCGCGTTGAATTACAAAATCGTAACCAAGGAGATTATCCGGCTTGTTGAGCAGGGACGATTCAGGCTGCTGGAAAAACTGGCAGAAGATCTGCTGTCCACTCTTATGGACTGCGAGCAGGCCACCCGCGCCAGTGTTCGTGTGGACAAACCCCATGCCCTGCGCTTTGCTGATTCGGTTTCAGTGACCCTGTCTGCGAGACGGGCCTGATGTCAGGCACCGTTCTGATCACCGGGGGTGCGCGGCGTTTTGGCCGCGCGCTGTCACTGGCCCTGGCCGCACAGGGGTATTCGGTGATAATTACCTATCGGCAGAACAGCCATGACCTAGCATCCCTGGAAAATGCCGGTGTGCATTGTATACAGGCCGATTTCAGCAATGCCGAATCCACCAATCACTTTATTGAGACATTTAAGCGGGATTTCACTGACCTGCGCGCTCTCATTCATAATGCCTCGGAATGGTTACCTGAATCCGCAAGTCTGCCTCCAGAAGAGGTCCTTTCCCGCAATCTGGCCATACATGTCCAGACCCCCTACCTGTTGAATCTGGGGCTGGAAGACCTACTGAGAAAAGGGGCTGATAACCACGGTTTAGCTGACATCATCCATATGACGGATTATGTGGCAACCAGGGGTAGCAGCAAGCACATCGCCTATGCAGCCAGTAAGGCCGCCCTGCACAACATGAGCTGTTCGTTTGCCGGCAGACTGGCACCACAGGTCAAGGTCAACAGTATTGCGCCGGCCCTGCTGATATTCCGAGATGAGGATGATGCCCGGTACCGGACAAAGGTTGCTGGAAAATCGTTACTTCCTCCCGGCCCGGGCGCCGAGGAAGGCATCAACACCGTCCTGATGCTGCTGGCCAGCCGTTACATCACTGGCCAGTCCATTGCCCTTGACGGGGGCAGGCATCTTAAACAGGGATGAATCCGTCTGCTCATTTCCTGCGTAGACTCAAGACAAGATAAAAAAATGGTGACACTATGAACCAGCCTCTCAACACTTCGACTTCACCGTCCCTGGCCAGTTTCAGTATGGAAGCCCTGATTGTCAGGGATGCCCTCATAGCACGGGGACTGGAAACGCCAATGGTGCCACACGATACAGACACCAAAAGCAAATACCTTAAAATTCGCCAGGCCATGACCACCATTATGGAAACACTGGGGCTGGATCTGAATGATGACAGCCTCCAGGAGACCCCCCATCGCATTGCCAAGATGTATGTGAATGAAATATTTTCAGGGCTGGATTACCGACATTTCCCCAAGGTCACCGTGATCGAAAACAAGATGCAGGTTGACGAGATGGTAACAGTCAGGGACATCAGCCTGACCAGTACCTGTGAACACCATTTTGTGACCATTGATGGCATTGCCAGGGTCGCTTATATCCCCAGGAACAAAATCATTGGCCTGTCCAAGATCAATCGGATTGTCCGTTTCTTCGCTCAACGTCCACAGGTACAGGAAAGGCTGACCCAGCAGATTCTCCTTGCACTTCAAACCCTGCTGGAGACAGAAGATGTAGCGGTAACTATTGATGCCACCCACTATTGCGTAAAATCCCGTGGAGTCATGGATGCCGGCTCATCAACACAAACCACCGCACTGGGCGGAGCCTTTAAAACCAACAGCCGGACCCGGAACGAATTTCTATCTTGAGGGAAGAAAGACTCAAAGTTCTGCAATGTCTGAACGAACGTTTCACACACAGAAGAGTGTAAGTCAGGTCGTGTTGAAAGCAACGCTTTGAGACGAGTCGAACGGGAACGTTTTATCAGCGCCCTGGATTAATATTCCTGTGTCTTACAACCAGAAATACGCAGAGTAGAAAGATATCTGAAGGACTAACTAGGATATTGGTGCCCAGGAGAGGCACCATCTAAATATACCAGTCTACCACTATCTTACTGAAAATAATGACTTTATTCATTAGCCATTAGCTCGCACTCTCATTTCTATGATAGAAACTATGATAGAATTAGAGAATGGATGTGAATAGAAAAGGCTCGCGAATCAGGTATCACTTTGTTGCTAATGGCAAAGACCATT
>Ga0181589_10002502_pt1 | contig 14475 bp, 12 predicted proteins | sample 071ome_25_FD_132444 | JGI IMG/M metagenome (GOLD analysis project Ga0181589, IMG submission 132444) | Coastal salt marsh microbial communities from the Groves Creek Marsh, Skidaway Island, Georgia - 071410BT metaG (megahit assembly) | ecosystem: Environmental > Aquatic > Marine > Intertidal...
CCCAGTGGGACGCGATCCTGGAGGCCGTGAAGCTGTTCAAGCGGACCCACGGCAGGTTCCCGCGGTACAGCGACGATGTGGACGAGAGGAGGCTGTACCACTGGCTGCGCAACTGCAGCGACAGGACCATGCCCAACTGGACCCAGGAGCGCGCCAACGAGCTCGTCCTTGCCTTTGGCGATCGCTGGCAGTCCGAATGCTTCCCCAACACCATCTACTTCTGGTAGAAATCACCACCCATCACCATGCTAACCTTGCACGATAGTTTGGTCGTTCCATTCTCTGCTCTACGTTTCTCGCTCGCTCGCTCGTTTACGTGTATACGTATAAACGTGTAAACGTGTATACGCATGCGTACCATGTCGCGAGTGGCACGGAGAGGCATCAGGGGCCTACGACCAAAGACACCCACGACCTCAACTCACCCACTGGACGCGGGCTTGCTTCGCTCTACCCACCTGGCGATCTCGTGCCTTTCCAATCTCCTCTCCGGCCTACAGCGCGCGACTGGCACACCAGCGACTGACGTGAGGGCGTACGCCGAGCGCGAGCAGCTCGCGCTCGACCGAGTGACAGCCGAGATGCGGGACCTCGGGGTCCGCCCGTCGGTGTTCTTGGGCGCCAGCAAAACGGCGTTTGGCCTCGCCGGCGCGGCCATCGCTGCAGGCGTGCCTCCGCGGATACGCCACGCGGTTGTCGGTGGGTATTGACCTCGATCGACGTGCGCTCGTCGCACGCCCCAGCTCTCTCACTCGCGGTCTGCGCTTCGCTCGTTCTCCGTCTCCAGGGGGAGCGTACAATGCGCTCTCTGACATACACACGGATCACCTGAGGGATCTCCTCGAGGAAGCGCGGATACAGCGGGAACAGCGGGAACAGCGGGAGGCGCGCGAGGGCGGTGCGGCGACGGCACCAGCGGGGGCAGTGCGACTCAAAGACTTGACCAAAGCGCTGCGTGACGACCGCGAGGCCTTTGGTGCGCCGGAAGGCGCAGCGAAAGGAGGAACCATTGAGCTTCTCTTGCAATCGCTGGCAGGAAAGAGAGCAGACGACCAGACGCTTACAAAGACCAACGAGTCGCTGGACGATGGCGTCGGGACCCTCGCCAGCGCGGCGGCGTTTTCTACCGCCCGGATCGTTGCCGCCCTCGCCGCCGTCTCCAGAAGGATATGATGCCCTACTTCTTGAACTCGTCCCCTTCCGTGGTAAAACTCTCTCCGCAGCCGCACGTGCCTGACGCGTTGGGGTTCCGAAACACGAACTCGCTCCGAACGTCGTCCTCCACGAAATCCATCTCGGTATTCAGAACGTGCATCACCGCCATGGAATCCACCAACAACCGCACACCCTCCCGCTCCACCTCCTCGTCAAACTTCTTCTTCGCATCATCATAGTTCAACGTATACGCCAGCCCATTGCACCCTCGCCGCTTCACCCCCAGCCGAATGTACTGATCTTTCCGCTTTGCCAGCAACTCCCGCATCCGCGCAACCGCAGCAGGCGTCAGCATCACCACGTCCGGCTTCTCCCGAAGACGACCGCTACGGCCCGGCGGCCTCTTCGTCGCCGCGCTGCTGCTGCTGCTGCTGCTCTGTGCCCGCACGCTCTGAACGCTGTGAAGATGACCGCGACTGCTGCTACCCTGGCTGCTGCCCCGTTCCCAGCCTCCTACCGCGGTCGGCCCCTGTTGACCACATGTCCACATGTCGCCCCGGAACGCCCCGTATTCAGCCTCCCCGGCACGTCTCCACAGATTCCACGCATGCGCATGCCTCGACAGCGCCGAGATACCCCGCGAACGTAACGACATGAGGAGTCGAGAGAGGGAGAGGTTGGTTTCGTTTCTTGCAATTTCGTTTGCCTTTCACGTCGCCATTCCTGGCGCATTGTCGCGGAAGCCACGTGGCGGCGACCTCACGGACACGGACGGACATCATGAAGGTATGAACTCGACCGAGCGCCCGCCCGCTCCCCCGACTCCCCTCACTCGCGCTTGCGCTTCGCTCGTTCGCTCGTTCGCTCGTTCGCCAGCTCAAGCAGCTCGAGTCCCACCTCTCGGACGTGGAGGTCTTTGAACGTCCCAAAATCGAGCTCGAGCAGTATCCCACCAGCGCGCACATCGCCTCCCGAATGCTCTTCACCGCGGAACATACCTTCGGCGACATTGCCTCCCGGACGGTCGTCGACCTCGGCACCGGGACCGGCATGCTCGGCATCGCGGCCGCGATGATGGGCGCCGGACACGTGCTCGGCATTGACGTTGACGAAGATGCGCTCGAGATTGCAAAGCGAAACGTGCGGGGGATTCTCTTCGGTGAGGACGGTGAGGACGGCGATGAGGTAGACGAGGTAGACGAGGTAGACGACGCTGACCCGGTTCCGTCGTGCGAGCTGTTACACATGGACGTCACGAGGATACCGTTGATGCCTTCGCTACGAAATTGCTGCGATACGGTCGTGACCAACCCGCCGTTCGGGACGAAAGGGAAGAAGGGCATCGATGTTGAGTTCCTCCGGGCTGCCTTTCACCTCTCCACCCGCGCCGTGTATTCGCTGCACAAGACGTCGACGCGGGATTATATAGGCAAGTGGGCCGCCAGGAACGGTGCCGTGTCCGCAGAACCCATCGTCGAGCTACGGTACGACCTCCCAAAGACGTACGGGTTCCACAGACAGAACTCTGTCGACGTGATGGTCGACGTGTGGCGTTTCGAGAAGGCAGAATAGATACAGACGCTGCGAATACGAATACGAATGAATGAAGATACGAAAAATATGAAACGAACCAACAGGTTACCGTGCTGCGGATTCTTCCCTCTTCGAGTCCTTCGAGGACGTCGACGCGGTCCAGAAGGCGAGGCCGAAAAGGACGACTGCGCCGTACGCGTAGTTCTTCCGGTGGCCGTGGGTCTTGTAGAAGTAGGAGAGTTGTTCGGCCAGTGACGGTGGCTTCCAGCCTTCCGGTGTCGTGAATGGCTTGGGCTGGGGGTGGGTGGATGGCTTCCGCTTCTCCTCGTCGGGACGCATCTCTCGTCCTTGTCTCGTCGCGGGCGGGAGGCACGGTTCGTGGTGGTGCGTGTGATCGCTCGAATGAAGTGCTTGTTCACTTGCAGTAGGGTTCACCGTTCACACACGTGGCCGAAGAACTTTTGAACTGGTCCCTTCTTTGTCGTTTTTTATTTCATTTCCCGTCGTGCACACATGTGCATTGCACTACATTGTACACTAAATAACAGGCCGCGTATCGAGAAGCAGCTGCATGGCGCGTGGTGAAAGGACCGCGGCGCGGGCTCCCTCTCGTTCGACTCGCGCTGGGTATGAGCACGCCTCGCTCGTCTCAAGGCTGACGTACTGGTTCGTCAACCCACTCATACGTCTGGGCGCAAACGGGCAGATAACTGAGGATGTCGGTCCGGCGTTTCTGCCGTCGACAGAGACGGCCGAGTACCTGAGCGATCGGTTCGATCGACAGCGCTGCCGGGACTTGTTCGACGTGAACCTGCTGTGGACGTTTGCGCGACTGCATGCGATGACGCTCGTCCGGCACCTGCTTCTGGCGTGCCTGGAGACTGCCGTGCGGATTGCGCAGCCGATCTTCCTCCGGTACCTTCTCAACTGGTTTGCATATCAGGAGGGCGATCCGGACACGAGTCCGCCGCCGACGTCGGGATGGGTGTGGGCGTCGTTGATGGCCGTGTTTGCGTACATGTACGTGCTGATTCACCACCAAACGTTCTGGGTGGGCATGCGGAATGGGATGCGGATGCGGGCACAGGCGATTGCCGCGATTCAGAAAAAGGTGCTGGAGCTGAACGAGACCAAGCTTCGGGCGGTGACGATGGGCAAGGTGATCAACTTGGTGTCGAACGATGTCCGCCGGTTCGACGAGGCGGGGACCTTCTGGCCGTTTCTGATCGTGGGTCCGCTCGAGCTGGTGGCGGTGTTTGTGCTGATCGGGTCGCAGCTGGGGTACCTGGCGTCGTTTGCCGGGATCAGTACGCTGTTGATGCTTATTCCGGTGCAGTCGGTGCTGGCGAAGTATATTGGGAGCCTGCGGCGAAAGATCGCGGCGCAGACGGACGAGCGGGTGCGGCTGACTGGCGAGGCGATCAGTGGGATTACGACGTTCAAGATGTTGGCATGGGAGAGGCCGCTGGTGGGGGAGATTCTGAAGGTGCGGCAGCGGGAGGAACGGTTCATCCGGCGGATGAATCAGATACGGGCGATGAACATGGCGCTGTCGTTTGCCATCATGCCGGTCGTCAGCCTGATCACGTTCACGGTCAGCAGGTATACGGTTCCGGCGGCGGACTTCTCGGTCGCCAACGTTTTCTACGCTGTTTCGTTGTTGGCGTTGCCAAAGCTGACCATGTGCGAGTTCTTCGTGCACGCGGTGGAGGCCTGCAGCGAGTGCTACATCAGCCTGCAGAGGATCGGGCAGTTCTTGTCGATCGTGCCGCCGAGTGGTCCTCTGTACGGTCAGGAACGGGAGGAGACGGAGGGGGAGAAGGAGGGGGAGCATACGGACAGGGCGGTGGTGTCGCTGTCGGGTGATTACTCGTGGGACAGTGGGTTGGAAACGGGCGCGGCCGGGGCAGGGACAGTGGCGGCGGCTTCGACGGCCACGTTGAAGGATTTGACGTTCGAGCTGCGGGAGGGAGAGCTCGTGGCCATCGTTGGGGCGGTGGGAGCGGGGAAGACGAGCATGCTGAACGCCATCATCGGCGAGATGACGGCCATGGCGCCAGCGTCGACCCGGGTCACCGCGGCGTCCGTGAGCTACTGCTCCCAAAAGCCGTTCATCGTCTCGGGGAGCATTCAGGATAATATTTTGTTCGGCTCCGAGCTCGATGAGGACTGGTACGCGACGGTCATTGCCGCCGTCTGCCTCGACGAGGACATCGAGAGCCTCGTTGACGGGGACATGACGATGATCGGGGAGCGGGGCATCAACCTTTCCGGCGGACAGAAGGCGCGGCTGGCGATGGCCAGGGCCGTGTACAAGCGGGCGGCCTTGAATCTGTTGGACGATCCACTGAGCGCCCTGGATGCGAAAGTGGGGGCGCGGTGTTTCACGCAGTGCCTGAGCGCCGAGGCCGGCATCATCAGCGGGTCCAGCGGCGTCATGACCAACATGGACTTCAAACCCACCACGATCCTCGTCTCTCATCAGAAGCAGTACCTGGCGCATTGCGACAGGATCGTCGTGCTTCGGGAGGGCCGGATCGCGGCCGTCGGGACGTGGGACGAGCTGCACGCGGCCGGGGTCCCAGAGGTCGTGGTCCAGACGGTTCAGGATGCAGAGGAAGGCAAGGCGTCGCGCGGTATGGCGAGAAGCATGTCTCGGAGCGCGTCCGTTGGATCGCTGATGTCCAGACAGGACTCGGCGCACTGGCGCAAGTTCGTGTCCCGTCGGTTTGACGTCAACGCGCGGTCGACGTCGAAAGACAACTTGCAGACGTTGGCCTCCGCTCGATCGCTCAAGATTTCCAAATCCGGCCGCATCATCTCCAAGGAGGACCAAGAGCACGGCGGGGTGTCGTGGCTGGTGTATCGCGACCTCGTCGCGCAGTTCGGCGTGCTTCGCGCCATCTTCCTCGCGGCGTGTCTCCTCGGGGGACAGGCCGCCTACATCATGGGCGACTACTGGCTCGCCAGCTGGGCCGCCAGTGACGACAGCTCCAAGTCCAAGTCCTACTGGATCTGGGTGTATGCCATCTTCGTCGGGTCCATCCTGCTCATCAGCGTCGTCCGCGCCCAAGTGTTCTTCCGGTCGTCGCTGCGGGCGTCAAGCAGTCTGCACAAGGCGGCGATCGAGAGGCTCATGCGCGCGCCGCTGTCTTTCTTCCACACCAACCCGTCCGGCCGCGTGCTCAACCGCTTTTCGAAGGACCTCGGGGTCATCGACGAGCAGCTGCCAACCGTCAGCTTTGACAGCTTGCAGGCCGGCATGATGGTGGTCGGGGCCCTCATCCTCCTCTGCGTGGTCGTGCCCGTGATCCTGCCCATCTTCGTTCCGCTCATCGTCGTCTTCGTCTTCATCCAGCGGCGGTACCTCCGGACGAGCCGCGAGCTCAAGCGGTTCGAGGCGGTGACCCGCTCGCCGGTGTACCAGAACTTCTCCAACATTCTCAAGGGTCTGACGGTCATCCGAGTCTTCAAGTGCCAGGACAAGTTCCGCCGCGCGTTCCTCGACCTCCTGACGATCAACGTGAGCTGGTGGTACAGCTGGGTTAGCTCTGCCCGATGGATCGGTTTCCGGCTCGACTTTTTAGTCGCGCTCCTGATGACGGCGGCGCCGCTCCTCATGGTGGGCCTCCGAGACACCTTGGGTGAGGACAACGTCAAGCTCGTCGGCCTCGCTCTCAGCCAGTCGCTCTACCTCGCCGGCCTCCTCCAGTGGATGGTGAGGCAAACAGCAGAGGTCGAGAACAACATGACGAGCGCGGAGCGCGTGTTTGCATACACAAATCTGGAGCGCGAGCCGCCGACGCAAAGCGAAGGGGGCCCGCCGCCACCGGGCGGGTGGCCGAGCGAGGGGTCCATCGCATATGACGACGTCGACGTCGTCTATCGCAAGGGCCTCCCGCCCGTTCTCAGGGATCTGTCTTTCCGCATCAAGGGCGGCACGTCGTGTGGAATCGTCGGACGAACGGGGAGCGGCAAGAGCTCGCTCATGCTGAGCCTGTTCCGACTGATCCCTGTGACGTGTGGCACCATCTCGATCGACGGTCTAGACATCCAGTCCATCGCCATCGATCTGCTCCGGAAGCAGATCGCCATCATTCCTCAGGACCCGGTGCTGTTCAGCGGCTCGTTGCGGAGCAACCTGGTGGGTGTTTTTGACCTCGGCCGTGCGGTCGTCTGACTCCCTCACTCGTGATACGCGCTACGCGCTACTCGATTTGCTCGTTCTCCAGGACCCGTTCGAGAAACACTCGGACGCCTCGATCTGGCGCGCCCTGGAGAAGGCCCAGCTCAGGAGCCACGTCGCCTCAATGGGGGACAAGGGACTGTACGCCGAGCTCCAGGAGGGAGGCAGTAATCTGAGCTGCGGACAGCGGCAGCTGGTATGCCTGGCGAGGGTCTTGCTCAACGAGAACAGCCGCATTCTCGCGCTAGACGAGGCGACCGCCAACGTTGACGCCGAAACGGACGGTCTCATCCAGGGGGCGGTCCACGCGGCGGTGGGCGCCGACGGGGCGTCGAGAACCCTCATGGTCATCGCACATCGCCTGGAGACCACGATGGACTGCGACACCGTGCTCGTGCTATCAGCCGGAAGGTTGGTCGAACAGGTCGACCCGGCGGCGGCGATCAAGGCGAAGCGAGGGGCGTTCTACGAGCTGGTGCAGAGCGCGCACGGTGGCGTTGCGGAATGAAGATGATAGTATCATCATGTATACATGTTATAGTTATGACAAAGAGGCGTGGATTTCCTCAGCAGGCGGAGCGGTGCCGGCGTCGGCCGGGGATCGCTGACCCAGCACGGTGTTCGTGAGCCAATTCGCGTACTCGTACGCATCGACACCGTCACTGTCCACGTCAGCCTCGAGGAAGCTGGCCACTTGAGCCTCCGTCAACACGATTCCAGCGTCCTCGACGGCGGCGCGGAGCTCGTCCTCAGTCACGCACCCGTCGCCGTCGGCGTCCGTCCGTCCAAACTGCGAGAGCTTCTGGATGCCGATCACACGAGCCAGGTCGTCCTCGGTCGGCAAGAGCACTTGGTCGATGACAAACGTGACGCCGTTGCCGCTCACCCAGACGCTCTCGACGTTTGCAGAGTTCCCGCTGGCGCCCCTGACGGTGCCGTTGGTCGCATCGATGCCGATGAATTCCCCGGGCAGCCCCGTCTTAATGGAGGGCGGAAGGCCCCCCAAAGCAGAGATGCCGTTCTCAATCTCGCCATACGCATCGCACGTGGCGTCGTCTACGACCACGTGGTATTGGATGAGCCTCGCGAGCAGATCAGGCTCGGCGAGGATGTCCGCGGCCTGCACCCCGTAGCTTGCCAGGAGCGAATCGAATGCCTCGTTGTTGGGTGCGAACAGAATGATCGGGCCAGCAAAGCGAAGCAGATCCGTCATGTTGACGGCTTTGAGGGCCGCCACGAGCGTGGAGAGCTCGGGCGTGCGCTCAACGAAGTCCTTGATGGTGGGGGTCGCGTCGTCGACGGCCCACCAGTTGTCGCAGACGGCCGTGGGATAGTCCTCCGGATCGAGCGCAGGGGAGCCTGTGGTGGTCGTCGTCGTGGGGTGGGTTGTGAGCGGGGGTGAGAAATCGCTCGTCATCCGGGTTCGTCCAACAATGCCTACCCAAACTGACGCCGCCCGCCAGCAGCAGCAGGTAAGGGACGAAAAATCTGTTCTTCATCTGATTCTTGTTGTTAATTAGTATCGAATCTCACGCGTTTCGGGACCACATCACCTTCCGGTGTCAACACCGGAAGGTGATGTGGTCGATCACCTTCCGGAGCTGGCCCAGCTCGAGCTGCTCGACGACGCGTATCCGGGGCCGACGGTCGTCTCAGTCTGGCTCTCGGCACGCTCTCCCGTGGCAGTGGCGGTGGCAGTCGCCTCGCCGTTGGCGTTCACGGCCCTCGAGCCCGCGACGGCCTGGGCCAGGGCCATGCGGCCGCACATGTTGGTCGCCTCGGCCTGGCTGCGAGAGGCGGACGTCACAAACGCGTTCGTGGTTCCCTGGGACTCTGCATACGCGCTAGCAACGGCCAAAGCCTTGCCAAGATTGATGCAGCACTTGTCACCTGCCAGCGCGACCGCCTTTGCAGCGGCACGGCTCTCGGCCGAGTTCACGCCGGCACTGAAGGCCTCGGAGAGCGCCTCGGCAGTCGTGTCCGCCGTGGGAGACAAACAGATGCAATCGAGGAGGTACTCGGGCGTGGTCGTGGTCGAGGAGGAGGTCGATCCCGTGATGCCCTCGTCGACGCTGCCCTCGGCGGCGCCCTGGGCGGTCGAGGACGGCGGCGTCATGGAGGAGAACCACGACGGGGGTTTGCCGCTCCTGCAGGATGGAGGGTGGAGGGTGGAGGTGGTGAGCGAGAGCAGCCGGGCGGCCAGGCGGTCGGGCGTTCCACGCAATGTCGTACCAGCTCCAGCTGTCAGCGCGATTCCTCTGGAGGAGCTTCCTGGAGGACGAAGCAGACGCGGAAGCGTGGGCGGCACGTCCCTCGGCGGAGACCGCGGCGAGGGCGAGGACGGCGAGGAGGACGAGTCGGTACATGGCGAAGCGGTCGAATGACGATCTGAAGCAAGCGCGGGGGCCGAGGACTGGCGTTGGAGAGCACACGGGGCGAGTCCGAAGGATCTCGAGGATGAGTTGAATGCAGAAAGTTTAAGAATTGAGGCCGTTCGACGCGACGCCGGTGCATCTCGCTGCATCCGCGTTTGATCGTGCTTTGCCATCACACAGCTGGATGAACGATCGATGAGCTGGAAAATGGCGGCCCTTGAAATTCGAAAAGCGCCGACCGAGAGACCGAGAGAGCCCGCAAAATCCCGCCTCAGAACTCCGTATACAGCCCCTTGGTTCCCTCGCTCGCGCAGGCAAACCTTGCCTGCCGCGTGGGGTCGACCTCGAGCCCCCGCCTCGTCACGTGATACGGCACGATGATCGTCGGCGCAAAGCTGCTCTTCGAGACCCTGAGCGATCTGCCCGGCTGTCCCGACACGTCTGCACTCATCGTAATCCTCGTGTTGACGGCGTGCGACCAGGCCGTGCCGAGGGCGGGGGCGAGCCACGACTGGCTTCCCTCGATCTTGGTCGTGATCTGGTTGGTGACCAGCACGGGGATGTTGAACGACTCGGCGAGCGACTTGAGGGTCGAGGCCACTCGACCTATATGCTCTTGCCGTTTGACCATCTCGTTGGGGCCAAACTCGGACCTGAACATCGACGCGATGCTGTCGATGATGATCAGGACGATGTTGCCGCCGATGATGGCTCCCTGCAGCTGCTGCAGCGTGTCGACGAGCTCCTTCGTTGAGTTTGGGGCCTGCACAATGACCCTTTCCAGCATCTCACGCATTGAACCCCGCTCCAAGAAGCTCTCGGGGAACCGCGACTTGGCAATCTCCGACAGTCGCTCGCCGCTGAACTTCTTCTCCGTGTCGATGTAGAATATCCGCCCCCCGTCGCCCTCGAGCCGGTCTAAGCAGCCAATCACAGACATCTGCAGACAGTACTGCGTCTTTCCGAGCCCTGCGGGCCCGACGATTTCCGTAATCGCGCCCGCCCGAATGCCGCCGTCCAAGACCGAGTCGAGGGGCTCCAGGCACGTCCGCAGATACCCTCGCCGGTTGACCCAGTTTTTGCGGAGCTCGATCCTCGCGGTCGAGCACGTCGGCGCCACCTCTTTCGCCACGGCCTCGAGGATGCGCCGCACGCCCTCCACCGTCGCCGTGCCGAGGATCTCGTGCACGTCCCAGACCGTCCGCGACAGCAGGTCCTTCGCCGTGTGTACGTTGTACCCCTCGAGCTTCTCTATATCTTCCCGCTTCAAGACGTCCGTGCACTTGAGCCGGCGGAGGAACAGGGAGGCTCTCGACGTCGTCGACGTCGTGACTGTGTTGGGGTGGGCGACTGCCGCGCCTGGCCTTCGATCCACCCGCTCGCTCTGCTCCATGCCGCTGCCGCTGCCGCTGCTTTTGCTTTTCACCCTTCACCCCCCAACCATCATCATCATCATCATCATCGTGCCTTACACGAAACGACTGCTACGCGAGCTCGCCTACCCACGACCGAAAAAACACCTGGCAAAGGCAAAAGTAGTGGACGGACACGAACACGTTGTCCCACGAGTCGGTGATCGACTCCAGCAGGCTGGACACGGCAGTCACCGCGGCAAGCGTGACCCACTGCGTGACGTCGAGCCGCATCTCGTACCAAGCGGCGAGCGCCCACCAGCTCAAGAGCATCGACACCAGGCAGGCGGCCGTCCCCTCGACCGTCTTGTTTGTGCCGGCGGCGACCGGCCGACCCCGCGGGCCACGCAGCGACCCCACGATCGACGCAAGGGCATCTCCAACGCCGGTCGCGATGATCCCGGTATACATGAGCGCGCCGGATCCGAGCCAGATGGGCACGGCGAGACCGAGCAGCAGCGTGATGTGGGTCACGTAGAGCTCGCCCTGGGTGTCCCTCGAGTCGACAAAAGCCGCCATGAACCTATGGACGTGGCGTTCTGCCCGGAAGGGCAGGGGGATACCCCCGAGTCGGACAATCTCGAGCGCCAGAAAGCCGACAAACGCGACGGCAAACGCCAGCGGGAGAGGATCCAGAGGAGCCGGAGGATCCAGACCGTCGCCCACGTCGGCGCCAGACGAGAGAGACCCTCCAGGCCCGCGGGACCCATCCATCGGGACCATGAACGGGTGGGATAGCAGCGGCGGGACGAACAGCAGCAAGGCCAGCGCGTGGAACCCCTTGCGGAGAATGATGTTCCGCACGCCGCAGCCTTTGAAATACACCATACACGGGAGCGACACGGCGAGGACAACGGCCCAGTAGGCGACGAGCCGGAGGATATCCCCGTCACGCAAGAGCCTTTCCCCCACCGCCACCACCGCCACCGCCGAAGGGGACAGCGCGACCGCCCCACCTCCGGCGAGCAGCCAGACTGCCGTGTCCGTACAGCTGGTCAAACGCCGAACGTGTACCATCGCGGCAAAAAACGCCAGCACGCCAGCCGCGACGATGGGTCCAGTCATTGCGGTCGTCGATGCGGCCATCGCGGTCGTCACGACGCACACCACCGCGCAGCTGATGGCAAGAGACTCGCCCATCGTACACGTTCTCGGCACCAGCCGTCGCAGGTAGAAGAACATAGCCACGATCGACGCGGTCGACACGAACGACCCCACCGACAACGCGACAACGCCCTGAATCAGCTGACGACCACACCACACCACGATCCACAGAGACACGCACGCCACCCGTACGATGACACCCGTACGTCTCTTGCTCTTGATCTTGATCTTGATCTTGCTCTCGTCCTCGCTCTCGTCCTCGCTCTCGTCCTCGCTCTCGTCCTCGCTCTCGTCCTCGCTCTCGTCCTCGCTCTCGTCCTCGCTCTCATTGCCTTGGACCTCGCTCCACGGGTTGTACGACACCTCCACGGCCGTCCACAACAGCACTGCCACGCTCGCCAGCACGCAACACGCCAGCATCCAGCCCGACCCCCTTGTCCCCAGCACAAGACAGACCCAGGGAACCACACATGACCCCAGAACAAGCCCCGGATTCGACGCCTGTCTGTAGCTCTCCCCTCGAACTGATTCGTTTCGTCTGCGCTCGCCCGCCGGAACGACGACCAGCTCCTCGACGCCAATGGCCAGTCCGCACAGATACAAACACACAGCGACACGCCCGAACGACCACGGAGATACACTCGTAGAAGAAAGAGAAGACGACGATAGCACCAGCGTCGTGACCAGGCACACGGCGTGCTCCACGTGCCTGGCCTGGAAGGGAACGGCGGGCGGCCTTGTTCTTGCGTCGTCATCGTCGACGCCTCCCTGGTCCCCGGTCTTCACCATGGCGCCGCTGTCATCATCAGTATCGGTATCGGTATCAGTATCAGTATCGGTATCGGTATCGTCATCAGCAACGCATTGACTGACTGCCGTTTGATCATCCCAGGTGGGCGAGGAGAAGGCGAAGAAGAAGGACAATCCAAGTGCGCCAAGACACGTGCCAAACCCTTCTTCTACTACGCATTGTTCCTTCAGTGCGCGGTGCGTATACGTATACGTATCGCTCTCGGCATGTTACTCGCCCGTTCTGTCCCGCGCATTGCTCCGGTTTTCCGTTCTCGCGCGAAAACGCAACCGCTCGCTCCGACCCGAATGTCCTCCAACGCCGCGACGGCACCGGCGCTGTACAGGCCCGAGTCGGAAGTCTTGCTGGCGTCTACCTTCGGCTCTCAGCCCATATGGAAGGCTCGACTGGAGGAGCGAGGCCTGACCGTTCGTCTGCCGGGTGAGGACGTGAGTAAGGTCGAGCTGGGGATCGTGTTCAACCACCCGCACGGCGTGCTGGACGACGTGCCCGGTCTCAAGGCGGTGCAGAGCCTCGGGGCTGGGGTGGACTTTATGATGGAGGACCCCGGTCTGAAGGGTCGGGGGGTTCCGTTGCTGCGGATCGTGGACCCGCTGATGGCGGAGCGGATGGCGACGTTCTGTGTGTGGGCGACGATGAACTATCAGCGGAAATGCGACGACTACTTTCGGGCGCAGATGGAGAGTCGGTGGGACAAGTCGGTGGAGAATTATAAGAATGTGGATAACCGCGAGTTGCGGGTCGGCGTGATGGGACTGGGGCTGATGGGTGGCCAGGTGGCGAGGACGCTGGCCGGGCTCGGCTACGAGGTGTCGGCGTGGAAGCGGCTGCCGCCGTCGTCTGGGGACTCGTCTAGTGATCTAGCTAGAGTTCGGGTTTATCACGGGGAAGAGGAGTTCCTGACGTTTGCGAGCAACGCGCAGGTGGTGATCAATCTGCTGCCGCTGACGACAGAGACGCGCGGGATCCTGAACGCGCGTCTGTTCAACGCCATGCCGAGGGGTGGCGCCGTGATGAACCTGGCCCGGGGGGCCCATCTCGTGGCGAACGATCTGTTGGAGGCGCTCGCGTCTGGGCAGCTCGAGCACGCGGTCCTGGACGTGTTTGTGAAGGAGCCGCTCCCACCGACGTGCCCGTTTTGGCTCCACCCCAAGGTCCGCGTGTTTCCGCACATGAGCTCGGTGACGGACATCCCCAACGGGATCGATCAGATCATCCGGAACCGGGAGCTCGTGCTGAAGGGTGCGCCGTTGCCTCTGGGTGTCGTGGCCGAGCCGGGGCGAGGGTACTAGTGGGTGCGATGCTTGCTGAAGGACCACATGCCCGACGATGCCGAGGACGTCATCCTTCGGTTGAAATCGGACGCGCAGAAGAAGACGTGAGCGTGCGCGCGCGCATGCGCGTGCTGTGGGCGATGATCATCGGTAGTATGTTTCTGCCTAGAATTCGCCCAGTCGGGAGTCACAAAAAGAGTTCATCTTTCGTATCCATACCGCATACCCGTCGACACACGGACGTAACACATCTAAACACGTTGCATTGCAGCGCGACAAGCACTCGTGCGAGACTTTTCACTCGGAACGAATTTCCAACGGAATTTGGCAAATTGGAACCCAACCAGAACTCGCTTGGTACGTCCTCCGCCCTCCCTGTCTGCGCGCCAATCAGGCAAACAAGACCATGTCTGTTCGCTGGCGGTGACGCGGGCTGCATGAGACGCCGTTCGAGGTGCGAACGGGACCCGTTCAAAGACCGTTCGAAATTCGAATTGCCGGCCGGCCTCACCCTCGCGCGCTCACTCGCTCAATGCTTTTCTTCTGCGCATCTCGCAGGAAGATGATAGATTCTGGGGGAAAATGCCCCGACTCGGCGGTTGCGGGCGAGAAGCCAAATCCGCGG
>Ga0181589_10002505_pt1 | contig 14462 bp, 8 predicted proteins | sample 071ome_25_FD_132444 | JGI IMG/M metagenome (GOLD analysis project Ga0181589, IMG submission 132444) | Coastal salt marsh microbial communities from the Groves Creek Marsh, Skidaway Island, Georgia - 071410BT metaG (megahit assembly) | ecosystem: Environmental > Aquatic > Marine > Intertidal zone...
GAGAGCGCGTGCGGCGATTGTATTCGCCGCAATCGATGCGCGTCGTCAATTGCGTCGAGAGGTCGCGTCGTCCTCGCGCCGCGAAGACGTAGTGGGGAGTAGGGAGTCGGTCGCCGACTCGCGCTCGCCGCGCGCGCGCGCATCCAATCATTGATTTCTCGCCCGCACGGACGTCATCCATCCACCGTGCGACTCGCATTCGTTGTTGTTGTACCGATGTTGTACCGATGTAAGAAACCGCTCGCGCGCCGCGACGCCTCGAGCGCGCTCGCACCTCCCTCGCGTCCATCCTCACTCGCCGCCGCGCGCGCGCGCGACGATCCGGTGCGATGCTCGCGAGGTGCGCCGTGGCGGCGTCGAGACGCGCGGCGCGACGCGCGTCGTCGTCCGCGCGCGCGTGCGCGTCGGGAACCAACGGCGCGCACCCCCTCCCGCAGCATCATCATCATCGGCGCGCCGTCGCGTGCGTCGACGCGCGTCGACGCGCGATGCGCGCGATGGATTGTCGACGAACGCGCGCGGCGATGTCGTCGCGCGCGAGCGGGTCGACGCGCGGGGATGACGGTGGGATGGGGGTGTGGGATGCGATTCGAGCGCGCGCGAGAGAGACGCCGGACGCCGAGGCGGCGTCGACGACGGGCGGCGCGCGGGCGACGTACGGTGCGTTGATGGCGCAGGCGAACGCGCTGGCGGATGCGTTGAGAGATGTCGTGTCGAAGGGCACGCGCGTGGGGGTGGTGGCGACGGCGGGACCGGAATATTGCGCGGCGGCGTACGCGACGTGGACGCGCGGCGGCGTCTTGGTGCCGATCGCGAGCTCGCACTCGGACGACGACGCGGCGTACGTGATGCAGCACTCGGGGATGTCCGTCGTGCTCGTGCCGCCGGCGAGCGATGGAACGGAGGATTCTGAGACGTACGATAAGTACGCGCGCTTGATCGACGGTCGAATTTATCGGTGGACATTCGACACGTCGCTCGCGCGGATGGCGGCGACGCCGGCGCGGCGGCGTCCGACGAAGAGGGCGCGCGTTCCGATGACGTCTCGCCGGACGAGGGTGCGCTCATCATTTACACCAGTGGGACGACCGGACGACCGAAAGGGGCGCTGCACACGCACAGATCTCTGTACGCGCAGTGCTCTGGATTGCTTGACGCGTGGCGATGGGACGCGAGCGATAGAATCGTGCACGCGCTGCCGCTGCACCACATTCACGGCATCGTCAACGCGTGGTTGTGCGCGCACGTCGCCGGCGCTGCGGTTGAATTTCAGCGTTCGTTCACCCCGCGCGGGGTCTGGGCGCGCTTACGCGACGACGCACAGCCGCCGGTGACGATTTTCATGGGCGTGCCGACGATGTACGTCATGCTCATGCGCACGCTGCAAGGAAACACGCCTCGAGACGTGCGCGCGGCGTCCGTCGAGGCAGCCTCTAGATTGCGACTCACCGTGAGTGGGTCCGCGGCGTGTCCGGTTCCAGTCCTAGAGGAATGGCGACGATTGACGGGTCGAAGTTTGCTCGAACGCTACGGTATGACGGAAATCGGCATGGCGCTGAGCAATCCGTACGACGAATCCAAGCACAAGCCGGGATTCGTCGGAGTGCCTCTGCCGGGCGTTCAAGTGAAACTCGCGCCGCTTGTGGGCGATGAGGACGCAGGAACGAGCCCCTCGGACGAGTACGCGCGAGGGCCCGGCGAACTTCTCGTTAAGGGTGACAATTTATTCGCCGAGTACTTTGACAACGAAAAGGCGACGGCGGAGAGTTTCGACGCCGACGGATTCTTTAAAACCGGAGACGTCGCGGCGATGACCGAGGATGGATTCTGGCGCATTCTCGGACGAGCCTCGGTGGACGTTCTCAAGGTGGGCGGTTTCAAAGTGAGCGCTCTCGAGATTGAAGCGAGATTACTCGAAAACCCTTCCATCGCCGAGGTCGCCGTCTTGGGCATCCCGGACGAGGCGTACGGCCAACGCGCGGTGGCGCTCGTCGTGCCGGCGGTGGACACGGAGACGGCTGAAAAGGTAAACTTGACGGAGAACGATGTCCTACAGTGGGTGCGCCAAAATTTAGCGTCTAAAATGCACCTTCGCGTCGTCAAGTTTGCAGACAAGATGCCGCGCAACGCCATGGGGAAGATAAACAAAAAGGAATTGCAAACGACGCACTTCGGAGAATATTTCGCAGCAGACGCGCCATAGATGTGTACAGTAGTTGATTTTAAAGCATTAAAGCATTCGCACTTCAATTGACAAGATCTCCTAGTGGTACACGCATCGTTAAAGTCGTTTCGTTTCATCTCGCAGAGTTTGTGGTGTGATCGGGTAAGGGAAACGACGACATGAGCTCCACGTCCTGAGGAGTCACCGGGGGCGCGTTGCCGCGCAGGAAAATATCCAAGCTCGGCGGGGCGACCACGCGGTCGAGATACGTCTGCAACTCGTCGCCGTAAATCTTCTCCTTCTCCGTGAGCGCAGCCGTCAACTCTTTCATGACGTCCGGATTGGAACGAATGACGTCGCACGCGACGAGGAGAGACGACGTCAACGTGTGCTTCACCTCCGACTCCACTACGGCGTCGGCGCCGCTCGCTTTATCGGAACCTATCAGAAAGTCGTCGTTGCCACCGGTCGAGAGCGTCGAAACGCTCATGGGTCCCACACTAGCGCTAAATCCGAGCTCAGCGATGCTCTTGTACACGAGATTCGTCGCGCGTTGAATGTCATCGCTCGCACCAGAGCTGATTCTCTTACACACGAGCATCTCGGCTGCTCGGCCACCCATGAACGTCGTGACTTTACCCAAAAGCTCATCTTTGTACATGAGCCATCGATCCTCCGATGGTGGCGTGTACGTGAATCCTAAAGCGCCACCGCTGCGACTGACGATGCTGAGCGTCTCTGGTCGTTCCGTGTCTGGAATCAATCGACCGACGGCGGCGGCGACGAGCGCGTGACCAACTTCATGCGCAGAGACCGTCTCCTTTTCGCGCGCCGACAGTAAACTGCGTTTCTTTTCTATCCCGGCGATCGTTCGAAGCACGGCTGCCTCAAAGTCGCTGTAACTCACGGTGCTCTTTCCCTTGCGTCCCGCGAGCAAGGCGGCTTCGTTGACCAAGTTTTCTAAATCGGCGCCAGTAAAACCGGCAGTCATCTGCGCGATGACGTCGAGACCTGCATCTTCGGCCAGCGGCAACGCGCGACGCGTCGTGTGAACGGCGAGAATTTCGCGACGCCCTTGTTTGTCTGGTCGATCGACCGAAATCGTGCGATCAAAGCGTCCAGGGCGCCGTAAAGCGGAATCGAGCGTGTCGGCGCGGTTCGTCGCCGCAATGCAAATCACCATTGACTCCGTTTCAAATCCATCGAGTTCGGTGAGAAGTTGATTGAGAGTTTGTTCACGTTCATCGTTACCCATGCCACGCATCTTTCCATCGCCTCGACTCTTCGCCACAGCGTCGATTTCGTCGATGAAGACGATGGACGGCGATTGCGCCTTTGCGCGCGCGAAGACCTCGCGAACGCGCGCTGCGCCCATACCAACGTAGAGCTCGACGAACTCAGAGGCTGAGATGGATATAAACGGCACACCCGCTTCTCCAGCCACGGCACGCGCGAGCAGAGTCTTCCCCGTGCCCGGCGCGCCCACGAGCATGACGCCGCTCGGCGGACGCGCGCCGAGACGAGCGTACTTTTCCGGCTGTTTCAGAATGTCAACGATCTCTTGAAGCTCCTCCTTGGCCTCGTCCACTCCCGCGACGTCCTTGAAAGTCGTCGTCGGTGGTGCGAGCGCGTCTCGCGCGGCGCCACCTCGTTGAACGCCCGGCATAGATATTCCACCGGGCGATCCCATCCCGCGCAGACCTGCGCCGCCGAAATTTCCTTGCCCTTGGTTGCGGAAAATGTTCACCAGTAAAACGAAGATGATGAACACGATCCACGGCGCAAAATTCGGCGCATTTCGTGGATCTGGCGCACTCATGTCTACTCTATTCTTCATCAACGCCTCGTACGGCATCGGCGCGTCCTTCGGTCTCGACGTGTGATACACGACTTCCACCTCTATCGGACGATCGAACGCCGTCCCGCTCGACTCGGGCGTCCCGCTCACCACCGTCTTCGATCGAGGCACCCACGTCAACTGATTCCCATCGATGTGCACGGCTCGTACGTCATTCCTGTTCGCGCTATCCACGAACGAATCGAACCTCCTCGGCAGAGGATGCGATTTGACCGCCGTCCTCGAGCTCAAGACGAACGCCGTCGCGCTAAACGCGGCGTAAAACAGAAACCCTTTCCCGATCAATTTCATCAACTCCAGCGGCTGCAACACGTTCGCGATCCACCACGCCATCCCTCGCCTCCCATCGCTTTTTCTCCCGCGCTCGCTCGCGCTCTCGTCCCCGCTCGTCGCGTTCGTGAGTCCGCCCTCCCCGTTGCGCGCGCCCTCCTCGGCGTTCGGTCGCTCCTCGCGCTCCTCCTCGGCGCCGCTCGACGACGACGTCTCGTTCGATGATCCCGACCCACCGGACGCGCGCGCGGTCGTCAGACCGATCGCGCATCGCCCCCGCGCCGCGCATCTCGACGCCATCGACGCCACCGACACGGAATCACCCTCGACGACGCGACGCGTCGACCTCGGCACCGCCCGTCGTCCTCTCGCGCCGCGCGCGTCGTCTCCTCGACGCCGCACGCGACTGGCGCGCGACGACAACGTCGACGCGATCGTGGTCGTCGTCATCGCGCGCGCGATGACCATGATGACGATCGCGAGCGCGCGATGGGGCGCGCGTCCGAGTGTCGTCGAGACTCGGTTGGATTTCGACGATTAGCGGCTGACGTCGCGATCTCGCGTCACAGCGCGTCGACGTCGTCGTCGTCTCGCCCGTCGATCGGTGAGAGGGATACAAAAATGGCTCCCGCGCGCGCGGCGTGCGCGTGGCGATCGAAAACGCGCGACGACGGCGTCGCGAACGCCGCGCCGCACGTTCGCGAGTACATTCATCTGCGAAAAGTGTTGAGCGCCGAGCTCAACGTCGCGGCTAGCAAGAAGCAATCGCACGCGATGACCATCAGAGCGATGCGACGAAGCGTTCCGGAGGGGGCGCTCACGCGCGCGCTCGACGAGGAGGACGTCGACGCCGCGCCCGAGGAGTTTTACGCGGTGACGTTTACGAACCCAGAGCGACGGGCGGTGGTGGCGAGAGCGCGCGGGGTGGAAGACGTCCCGTCTGGTGACGATAACGCGCGAGCGCGCGTGTGTAGAGAGGCATCGACGATGACGAGCGATGCGGCGGAGGTGGAGGCATTTTTAAACGCGCCGTCGACGCGCTTTCATCGTGCCGCGCAGACGTACGCGGTGGCGGGCGACGCCTTCGACGCCGGCGACTTCAACGTCAAGATTTGTCGCGTCGAGACGAGTTCGGGGCGATACATCGGGACGATTCTAGATTTAACCTATTACGCGACGAACGACGCGTCCACGGCGGAGACGGTGCTTCGAGAATACGCCGCACACGCCACCGCCGCGGCGAATGCGGCGGCCGAGTCGGAGGACGACGTCGGCGCCTTCGTCTTCGGCGACCTTCGCATGAGTTGTCCCGCCGACGTCTACGCCGCACCGGCGGGTGATTTACAGTGCGCCATATCATACGTCGACGCTCTACACGCGCTTCGACGGTAGCTCTCGCCATCTCGCGCGTGTAACGTTCACATTCGACGCCTCGCGCCTCGCGTTTCGTCCTGAGACAACCCGACCGTTACCACGACGCCACTCGACGACGATGCCCGCCCCGTCGGCGCCCGCGTGGCCCGATCTCGCGGTCGAGCGCGACGACGACGGCGAGGACGCGTTCGAGCGCGCGTTCGATCCGGCGTTCGATCCGCTTCGCGCGCGCGCGCGCGTCGTCGACGATGCGATGGTTGACGTCGTGGGACGCTCGGGACGCGCGCGCGACGCCGATGTAGACGACGACGACGACGACGACGACGACGACGACGACGACGCGTGGATCACGTTCGCCGAGGACGTCGCGGCGCCCGCGCGCGACGACGCCGAGGCGGCGGTGCGAGACGTCGCGTTCGAGGAGGCGTTGGCGAGAGTGCGCAAGGGCCGACGCGCGTTGGCGAGACGCGCGGCGGAGCGCGCGACGAGGCGCGGGGATTTCTTCGAGGAGGAGCTCAAGTTGGCGCGTGACGAGGCGCGCGAGGTCGAGGCGGAGGTGGGCGATGAAGGCGAGGTGGACGAGAGGGAGGAGGAGGCCGACGGCGCGGAGGATGAGGACGCGAGGACGTCGCCCGTGGGATGGCGAGGCGAATTTTTGGCGTTCGATGGTGACCCCGCGCCGCCGCCCAAGGCGTTGCCGCACGCGTGGACGATGCCGACGATGGATGTCGATCTCGAGCGCGCGCCGTCGGACGAGGCGAGACGTGATATCGCGGCACGGGCGATGCGCGCGAGCGTCGCGGCGGAGGAGGCGAGACGAGAGTCGGACGCCGTCGCTGAGATGTCGCAGCAGATTCGACGATTGAACGCGGCGTTGAGCGCGTGCGAGCGACGGGAGAGCGCGGCGGAGCTGGCGGCGACGTCGGAGGCTGAACGCGCCGCCGCGTTGGAGCATCAGTGTTTGGAGGTCAAGGCGAGATTAAAGGCGCGAGACGCGGATATCGGCGAACTGAATAAAGTCATGTTCGTGCTCAAGAAACGCGCGGACGATCTGACGGACGCGTTGGACGAGGCGCGACGGGACAGGGAGAAGTATCGGATGGAGATTGCCGAGCTTAAAGTGAACGATTCGGAACTGCGACGGACGGTGGAGAAGAGGGCGATCAGCGAGAGGATGGCGTACAACTCGCACGAGCAGACGAGGCGTGACATCATCGCGCTGCAGAGTAAATGTCGCGCGTTGCAGGAAGAGAACGAACGGTTGAGCGAGCGATTGACGCAAAGCGAAGAGAACTGCTTCGATTCGAGCAAGTCGGCGCAGAGGTTCCATCAGTTGGCGGAAGCGTCGGCGAGGGAGACTGAAATTCTTCAACGTGCGAACGACGTCGCCGCAAACGAAAACAAAGAGTTGCGACGAGAGCTGAACGAGTTACAAAAGGAGATGCGGGAAATTCGCACGCAGACGAATAAAGCACGACCGGCGAGTGCGCCGGTGACGACGGCGACGCATGCACCGGTGACGACGGCTCCGCCCGTCGCGCCCGTCGCGTCCGACGCGCCTCGCGCTGTCTTGACGCCGCTGAACGCGGAACCGGTGGCGCCCGTCGCGCGCCCGACGTCCAAGGAACGATCGACGCCGGGTGAGAACGCGTCCGAACCAGTCGTCTCCGCGTCGAGACTGCCGCAACACTTCGACGATTCCGAGTACAAACGACGCATGCGCGATGGAAGCGGATTCTTCTACGACATGCGCGGCGTCGATCCGCCGAAACCGAAATCCAAACCGAGACCAGCGCCTCCCGCGCGTCCGCTTCCCGGCGACCGGTACGCCCCCCCGGTCGTCCACGCGCGTCCGACCGCGAGCTACGAAGAGTGGATCGCCTCCATCGCGGCGTTGGAGAAGGAGCACATGCAACTCGCCCTCGAGCGGGACGCGCTCGAGGCGCGACTTCGCGCGCTTCCGTCCGGCGCCGGTCGAACCATGCTGGAGCGCGAGCGCAAGGCGGGCGCGCTCGAGCGTCTCGACGTCGTTCGCGAGGCGCTCAGGAAGAATCGTCTCGCCTTGACTGTCGTCAAGGAGTCTAGGTGAGCGCGAGAGGGGACCCTCGCGGCGACGGCGCCGCCGCCGCCGCCGAATGAATGATCAGTCGACGGTAGCGCATTGTGAGTAATCTTCAGTTCGTCCCTCGTCGCGCCTCTCGGTGACCGATACGTCCTCCTCCGCGCGTGCGTGAGGCGAGAGCGGGATCGCGCGCGACTGTCTCGAGCGACGACGCCCCGTGCGCGACCGCGCGACGCACGTGACCGCGCGTCCCGTGTGCGACGCCCGGCATGCTCGCCTTGCCCAAGTACGTCGCCCTGAGCGTCGGTGCGGTCACGTGCGTCGTCGCGCACGCGCTGTACACGCGAGAGCAGTATTTTCCGGCGATGATGTACCTGAGCACGAGCAAGTTCGCGCTCGTGACGTTCGGGAACTTTGCGTTTTCGATGATGCTGGTGTTGGGACACGTGGTCAAGGCGACGTTTCTCGGGACGCTGCGAGAGGCGGAGGTCGAGCGCCTGTACGAGCGCACGAGAGATGCGGTGATGGAGACGTGCCTGGCGATGACGATATTTCGCGAGGAGTTCAACGCGAGGTTCGTCGCGTTGTTCGTGAGTTTGCTGTTCGTCAAGGCGTTTCACTGGTTGTATCAAGACAGAGTGCAGTACACGGAGACGGCGCCGACGCTCAGTCGCACGACGCACCTGCGACTGGCCGCGTTCATGGGAACGCTCTTGATGGTGGATCTGAGCATGTTGAATTACATCGTCGCGTTCACCCTCGAAAAGGGTCCGAGCGTTCTGTTGCTGTTTGGATTTGAGTACGTGATTCTCGCCACAAAGCTCTTCGTAGGATTCGCCAAGTACCTCATCATCAACGCCGATCGCATGTTGGAGGGTCAGTGGCAGGGCAAAGGGACGTGCATCTTCTACCTGGAGCTCGTGACGGATCTTTTGCAACTGTTCGTATACTTTGTGTTCTTTTTGATCATATTCGCGTACTATGGCATGCCGGTGCACTTGATGCGAGATCTGTACTTCACATACAGAAACTTTAGGAAAAGGGTCGAAGAATTCATTCGATATCGTCGCGTGACGGCGAATTTGAACGATCGGTTCCCAGACTCTACCGCGGAGGACTTGTCGACTGGCGACGACGTCTGCATCATCTGCAGAGAGAACATGGAGGCGGACGCACAAGGGGGTAACAAACCGAAGAAGCTGCCGTGCGGTCATTCATTCCATTTGCATTGCCTGCGTTCATGGTTAGAACGGCAACAATCGTGCCCGACGTGTCGGCAATCCGTGCTTCCTGAGCGTGAGCGTCGCGCAAACGCGCAGAGACAAGCGGCCGAAGAGGCGCAGTGGCAGCAGTTGCCTCCCGAGTTGCAAGCGGGTTATATCCCGCCGGACGTCGCCGCTCAATTAGATCGAGAGGCCCAGGAGAGACGCGAGCAGAGACCGGCGGCCGGGGCGCCTCCCGCAGACCTCACCAGAAGCAGAACGCCTCGTCAAGCGACGACGCTGGCGCAGACGCCGCCGCGAGCCCCCGACAGCAGACGCAACGACGCTCAGACGCCGACTCGAACGCAGCCGCCGAGCGCGCTGACGAACACAGCTTTCACTACGCCGCCTGTCGAGCGAGCGCATCAGACACATCCATTTACTGGATCCCGCGCGTGGACTTCTCCCAACGCGTTCGCGTCGCCCGGTGGGTTAGGAATCACTAGAGATCCCACCACAGGACTCACATCCATGGATGACGAAACGGCGCACAGAGTAGCTACTGCTGTTGCCTCCGCGGTGGCCGCAGCAAGCTCTCAAGCGCAAATGGCGTTCGCCAGTATTGCCCCGTTCGGCGTTCCTGGATTAGTCGAAGAGGCGACCGCGCGTGCCGCGCGCATGGCCGCGCCCACCCCCGCTCCGTCTCCGGCGCAACCGGCACGAACACCGACGTTTTCGCCGATGCCGCACGACGCGTCCCCGGCTGTCAGAGCCGCCATTGAGGCGGAGCGTCAAGCGACGCTCGACGCCATGCAAGCTCAAGTGCGACTTTTACAGGCTCAGATGGCGACGCTACAGGTGCAAGCGAGCGATGAAAGTCATTCGCAACTGTCCCGCGGCGCTCGCGGAAAAGAGCCGCTTTCGGATACAGAGGACGCACCCGAGAGCGCGACGCCTCCGCCCAGTCAACCGCCTCGACGAGAGGAAAATTCCGACGACCCCGACGCTGACATTCGACGTCGTCGAATACAGCACTTTAGTTAGACGCCCAAAACATTCAATGCAAGCTACACGTCCCTCGTGTGTAAAAGCGCGCGCGGCTGACCACACCTGTACTGCGCGACTCGCACCGAGTCCCGAGTCTGATGGGTCAAAAACGTTACGAGCGATCGCTCAAGCGAGACGCTCGTCGCAAGGAGCTCGAGGAGCTCGCCAAGCGTCCGCGTCCGCCGAGCATTCGGCAAAAAGTCGCCGCGTACAACGCCGAGCTCATCGAGAACGCGGACCTTTCGGCGATTCGGGGCTGGAGCGAGGCGGCGCCGGAAGAGAAACCATCGACGAGCGCCGCGCGCGCATTTCCAGACTTTCCGGACGCCGTGCGCGTCGTGTTCGGAAACCTTCCCGTCGATTTGGCGCCGGACGTCCTGGCGGCTGCACTGCAGCCGCTCGTCACCGAGTTGTGCGCGAGCGTCGACGTCTCGGCGCTCGACGCCGTCGAGGTGGCCACGTTTGGACCTTGTCGACCGAAGACGCGTCGGGATCGAGACAGAGAAAATCGTGGGTTCGCCGTGTGCGCGTTTAAGGATAAGCGCGACGCTGAAGAGGTTATGCGAGTCATCGCAGGACGCACTCTGGTTTCGACGAGCGCTCGGTGGCCCGAGCGCTCGGTGAATGTCAGGTTGGATGATTCGAACGAGTGTGACCTGGAATTCGTGCGTGGGTTGAGAGGAAAGGCGCCTGTCATCGAGAAGAAACCGAAAAAGGAACCTCGCAAGCGGTGGAGAATGAATGAATTAGAGAGTCTGCCCATGCGCCAAAAGTGTTTGAGCACGCACACGCGTTTCAGCGACTTGAGCGGGAAGCTTCGTGTGCGACTGTTGGAGTACTTCAGCACAGCGGTGACGGCCATGCCAGAATTGGTGTGCGTTATTCTAGAGATGGAGAAGACTGCTCCTCACTTTTTGCGGCTGAAAGAACTTATCGAGAGCATTGAGTCGTTCAACCTGGTGCTCGCGCATCTGAACTCTGCGGAATCGACTTCCGACGCAGCCAAAACATCAAAGTTGTACGATAAATTCTTCGATCTGGCGTGTGGTCATGGTCTGGTGGGTATCATGCTTGCGTACGCATTTCCGAACCGCACGGTTTACGCATTCGATCACGCGCACAGACCCGCATTTTATGCGTACTGTCGCGCTTTCGCGAAAATACGCGACGCCGGCACACCGTGGAGTGAAGACACCATCGATTGGGATTCAGAAGAAACATTTGTCGCCGCGAATCGTCTCGAAGCAGGACAAGTCGCCAGCGAAATCCCATCGTCGGATGAGCCCTTGGAGACTCCCGCGCTGTCGAACATCATATTCACGCTGGGTGACATCGAAAAGGCGAGACCTCTGGTGAACGACGCGAGCGTCGTCATCGCACTCCACGGGTGCAACGAGGCAAACAAGGTCTCAGTCGAGATGGCACGCGACGCCAACGCGATCTGGTGCGCCATGCCGTGCTGCATCAAGGCGTCGCTGTACTTGCCCGAAACCGTCTTGAGCAAACTCGACGACTCGGCCAGATACAACTTTTTATGCGGCGTCATGTGTCACGAGTACGGCGCGCAACTCGCTCGCGCGATCGATTCTCGCATCACTAATCGTCCCACCATGCTCTGCGGCGGCATCATCGGATACAAGAAGCACTGTTTCGTCATCGGCAACAACTCTAAGATTGAACGCGAGAGAGCCAAAAATGAGGGCGACAAGCCAGGGTAATGCCCTCGGGGCATCAGTGCGTGCCGCGCGTTGAGCGCGAATGGTCGACCGTCGCGCGGCGTGAATCAAGAGCGCAGGACACTCGCGCGTCCTGTTCGATGTCCCGCTCAACGTCCGGGTCATCAACCAGCACATCGAGCGACGATGACGCGACGGGCCGAAAAAGCGAATCGGCGGCGGCGGCGACCGAAAAGGGTGTCCGGACGTCGCGCGCGGACGTCTCCGAGCGCGCGGCGCGCCTCATCGCGAGTGGATTACTCCCCATATGTCGAAACGCCCTCGCAAAGGACGATGGGACCGTCGACGCGCCGTCGAGCGCAGCAAAGACGGACCCAGGCGCGTCTCGGGGACAAGACCGGGACAGGCTGGGTGAGAGTTTGCGAGCCGTCAAGCGTCGAAAAGCAGAGAGTCGCGCCAAGGATCTGTGTCGATACACCGTCCAAGGCGTCGTGTGTCGATTGGGCAAGCGCTGTGGGTACTCGCACGACGTCGAGGCGTATCGAAAGTCCAAGCCTAGCGACATCAAGGGCTCGCCGTGCGTCTTCGTCACCGCGTCGAGCCCGAAGTGCCCATTCGGCGTGCGATGTAGGTTCGAATCGAGCCACGCGAAGATGAAGAGCGAACACGAAGTGAAGTTTGCGGTCAATCTGCTCGACGACGCAATGCAGAAGCGATTGTCGAAGAATGAATACCCGTTTCCTCGTTCAGATTCCGAGCTTCGTGGCGCAAACTTGGAATTGAAGTGCCTTTCGTTTGCGCAGAAAGCGAAGGTTGATCGACGTCAGGGATACCTCGGTGCATCTGAACCCGGTCGCGCGCGCGCGAGAGAGCGCGGCTCCAAGTTGAGTTTCAAAGACAAGCTATACGTGGCGCCCTTGACGACTGTCGGCAACTTGCCGTTTCGGCGCATTTGCACGGATCTCGGCGCCGACATCACCGTTTCGGAGATGGCCATGGCGAGCAACTTACTCAAGGGCGATCGTAAAGAGTGGGCGCTTCTTCGACGACATCCGAGCGAGAAGTGCTACGGCATTCAAGTGTGTGGTGGCTATCCAGATCTCATGTCGAGATGCGCCGAATTGATTGACAACGAGATTTCTTGCGACTTCATCGACGTAAACATGGGATGTCCCATCGACGGTGTGTGCGCGAAAGGTGCCGGCAGTAGCTTGATGCGCGACACGGACAGGTTGAAAAACGTCGTTCGCACGATGACGGGCGTGTCAGCGACGCCGGTTACGATCAAGTTGCGCATGGGATACTTTGACGATCCCTCGCGATACGTTGCGCATGACATCATTCCGCGAGCCAAGAAGTGGGGTGCCTTCGCGGCGACTTTACACGGCCGCACGCGAGAGCAACGATACTCCCGGCTCGCCGACTGGTCATACATCCACAAATGCGCCGACGTCGCCTGTGCGAACGATCTGACGCTCATCGGCAATGGTGACGTGTACACGTACGAGGATTACAACGTCCAGGTGACAGAGAGTAAGCTGGCGACGTGCATGATCGGAAGAGGCGCGATAATCAAGCCTTGGCTCATGACTGAAATCAAAGAACAACGACATTGGGACATCAGCGCGAACGAGCGCTTGGAGTTTTTCAAGACTTTTTGTCGTTACGGCTTGGAGCATTGGGGATCAGATTCAATGGGCGTCGAGAAGACACGACGGTACCTCTTGGAGTGGATGAGTTACACGCACCGATACGTCCCGATCGGTCTTCTCGAGCAAAATGTGGTTCCAAAACTTCACTTGAGACCGATGCGATACGTCGGGCGATCCGATCTGGAAACGAAATTAGCCAGCGATAAACTCGAAGACTGGCTTGATTTGAGCGAGATTTGCGGACTTGGGAAACCGGATCCGTCTTTCAAGTTTGTTCCGAAACACGCGTCAAACAGTTACACGAAGGAAAGCGCGGCCGCCGCCGCGACTTGGGTGGACGACGGTGAAGAAAACGGATGAACTGTGCGTGTTTCCGTATGTATATCAACAATGACTTGTAGCTTAGCAGGTACGATTTGCGCATCAACGCGACTCTTCCTTTTGACCTTTGGCAGTCTTCGTCCATCGAGGTTCGCGGTGATGATCACACCTTTACAAAGCTGGAATTACCAACTGAGGCTAGAATGATTTGGGGCGATGGAGCCCGGCCCTCTAACGCAATGCAGAGCATAGGCATCTGAGCGATTCCGAGATGGACGACGACTCCGACGCGCGAGCACGCCCCGCTCGATGACGGCGCATCGACTGACAGTTCGTTTCTTTCGCGCGCACGTCGTCCTGCAGCCTATTCAATTAGACATGTAACCATTAGTCACTGTCCGCGCCGTTTCGGCCAGATGACATACCGCTAGAAAAGTTGACTTGTCCCAGCGCGCGGCGCGAAAAAGATTACCCGAAGGCACCTCGCGTTATCCACACTTCCCGACGCGCGCTCGGCCGCACTTTAGCTCGACACCGCGGCGTCGACCGTAGACATGTTCACCGCATCCACCATCGCGCGTCCGAGCGCGATCGCGTCTCTCGCGTCCACGGCGGCGACGTCGAAGAGCGACAGATCATCGGGACACGTCGGCATTCGCGCGGCCATGGACGCCTCGAGCCTGCGTCCGTCCTCCGCCGCGTCTCGCGGCGTGAATGAGGTCGCGTGTATCGCCGCTAAGCCCGCGCCCGCGCCGGAGGTGAACAAGTTTCAAGAGTTTGGTCGACAGTACTGGCCGGCGTTCGCCGCGCTCGAGGGCGTCGCGCTCGTCGGCGCC
>Ga0181589_10002546_pt1 | contig 14365 bp, 9 predicted proteins | sample 071ome_25_FD_132444 | JGI IMG/M metagenome (GOLD analysis project Ga0181589, IMG submission 132444) | Coastal salt marsh microbial communities from the Groves Creek Marsh, Skidaway Island, Georgia - 071410BT metaG (megahit assembly) | ecosystem: Environmental > Aquatic > Marine > Intertidal zone...
CTAGAAATCTTTTTTTTTTTTTTTTCTCAGCACAATGATATGTTCAATGAATTTTTCCTCTCTTTTTCTCCGAGAGGGGGGGGGGGGGGGGGGGGGGGGGGGGGGTGGGGGGGGGGGTGTGGGGGGGGGGGGGGGGGGGGGGGGGGGGGGCCCGAGCGACCGGAGCGCCAGCATCCGGGGCTGGGAAGATCGACGCGGGAAGATCGACGACCGTGACCCCAGCTGGTCGGTGGCGGTGACGCTTCGCCCCGGCGACCCGGGCGCTGCCCTTCCGCCGACGGTGGCTGCACCGTCACGGTCGCGGTGCCCGCGCCTCCATCTGAAATCTCATCCACATGGATCGACCGAGTTATCGGGCCATCCAATGGGACCATCATTCGTCCGTCCGACACACGCCGTTCCCGTCAGACAAACTTTACATATATCCATCGATTCAAGGACTAGGTGTCGGAAGAACGTACAGGGCAGTAACGCACAAGCAATTATGATGAAGGCGACTACTACAAAGCGTTTGTCGACTGCCACCGCGCGGCCTGCTGCCAGGTTCGGAGCGAGGAAGAGCGTTGTGGTGAGGGCTGGCGGTGCGGGTACGTTATTGCAAGCCGTGATTGTCCTTTCCGTGACTCCGAGCGGGAGTTACGAGCGATTCGTCCTCTCACTGAAAATTTCCCCTCCTCCGAAACGCACAGGTCCGGTGAACGACTCGACGTGGGAGGAGCTCGTGCTGAAGAGCCCGGTCCCGGTGCTGGTTGACTTCTGGGCCCCGTGGTGCGGGCCGTGCAGGATGATTGCGGTACGTTGAATGCCGTGCCCTATCTCGTCGTGGCCGCGCGCTCCCTCGCTCGCTCACAGAAGCATTGCTCGCTCACAAACTCGCAGCCGATCATCGACGAGCTGTCTGCCGAGTACGGAGACAAGCTCCGGGCGGTCAAGCTCAACACCGACGAGTCGCCGGGCGTGGCGACGGAGTATGGCATCCGTAGCATCCCGACCGTCATGGTGTTCAAGGACGGTGTCAAGATGGACGCGGTGATCGGGGCCGTGCCGAAGAGCACCCTCGTGCAGACGATCGAGAAGTACCTGAACTAATTCGAGGCAGTCATACTTTAACCAAAATACATGCAACAAGATTTCAGTCAACACGGTCTGTACTGCGGTAGCCGCGGCGTCGCCCGCTGGTGCCCGCGACGCCGGAGGCCGATCCGCCGATGTTCTGGGCGATGATGACGAGCATGACGACGAGCATGCCGCCGGCGAGGGCGGAGATGCCCCCGCCGCCGGGAGAGCGGTATTGGACCCAGCCAAAGAGGCCCTCCCCGCTGACGAGGACGAGGTCGTTGAGGCCGTCGAAGTTGACGTCGATGACGATCAGCTTCTGGATGGGGACGTGCGGGAGCTCGCCACTCCAGAGCTCGCGGCCGTGCTCCGAGAAGATGGTGACGCCGCCAGAGCCGGCGGCCAGGACTCCGCTGGGGATCGCGTGTCTCTTGAACGGGAAGGCCTCAAAGGTCGGGACGGAAATGGGAACGTCCCCGGCATCCGCGCCGCCTTCGCCGCCGCCGTCGTCGTCCCGCTCGTCCTCGTCCTCGGCGAAGTTAGGGTGGCGCTGCCTCCAGACGATACCCGTGTGCTCGGTGAAGAGCTTCTCGCCGCGGTGGTCGAAGGACGATACCTCGCCCCGGCTGTTGAAGAAAAACACGTACGATTTTTGCCGGAGGGTCGAGGTGTAGTGGCCGTGCTTGCCGGGGACGGCGATATTGACGGGCGGGGCCACGTCGATGGGGCCACCCGCCTTGATGGCGCCCGAGGAGCACACGGTGCCGTTGAAGAGGTGCACTGAGGCCGGAATGCCAGAGGTGACGCGTGCCATACACGCGCCGATGCGCTCGTGCCCCGCAACTCGCGTTGCAGTCCGGATCTTGGGCGTGCCTCCGAGGGCGTGGACGTGGTCGACGACGCCGTCGCCGTTGACGTCCACGTGCAGCACGTTCCTGTCGAGGGGGATCCTGCACACCGGACGGCCGGTATACAGGTGGATCACCTCCATGGCGTCCTCGGTGTGCGACACCAGCACGTTGGGATAGATCACGCGCGTGGTCGTGGCGGCGGCGGTGGTGTCGGCGGACGTGGAGGCCGATGTCGACGACCGCTTCTTTTGTTGCTTTTGCTGCCACGACATGAGCGAGTCGCCCGAGTTCTGCTGCAAGTTATGCTTCTGGTTGCCGTGATGCTTGCGGTGCCGGTGAAAGTGGGCCACGCGGATCGCCGAGTCCTCGTCGCCAAACCACGCGTGGGGCAGCGACGCCAGGACCGACTCGCGGTAGTCCCTGCAGGACCGCTCGCCGAAGTGGACGCTGCTGTCCAGCTCGTTCATCAGCCTGTCGGTATACAGGGTCTTCACACCGTGCTCGACGAGGTTCCTTGGGTCCTTGCGGAAGTCCTCCGGGCGATGCGTCCAGACCAGGTTGCCGCTGCCGCCCGCAAACGCAAAGTAAAACACGTGACGCGTCCCGTACTTCGTCTGCGGGTCGACGTCGACCTCCTCAAGATTCTGGTTCCTGTCTCGGCCCCGCTCGTGGCGCAGCTCCTCGTCGTCCTCCCGCTCGTGCTCATACTCGTCGTAGTCCTCGTCGCTTGCGCCGTCGTAGTCTGCGTCGTCCCGGATCGTCTCTTTCCGAAAGCTAACCACCACCATGCCTTTTTCTCGATCGTTCACGCCGTGTGGGGAGACGATCAAGGACACGTCTCGCAGGTCGACGTCCTCGATCTCGCCGTACCGCCCGTCCCTGCCTGGGCCCGAGACGCCGAGGCCCGGCACGGGCGTCTTCCACTTGAGCTTCAGGTTGGAGTCGAGAAGCATGAGCTGTCCGTCCGAGCAAAGCGCAGCAACCACTTGTTTCCGCGCGCTGTGCACAAAGTCCTTCAGGGGCGGGTCGAGGGACCCATGTGCAAGGCTGATCACGCGTGCGCCCTTGCCGGCGATCGACCCGACGTCTAGCTCCGCCAGCACCAGTGCCTCTTGAAACCCGTCGCCTCCTTTTCTTGGGGCGGCCAGGATCAGCTTGTCTCCTCCCGGCGTCGTCGTGACGAACTCGGGCTTCCCGTCGCCGTTCAGGTCGACCGAGTGCGGCCTGGGGATCATGCCGTGCGGGGAGTCGTGGCCCCCGTCGAACTTCAAGTACCATGCCTTCTGGAACGTGATCGGGCCTTCCCGACGCAGGGATACAAAGACGGCCCACACCGCCAGCAGCAGGATGCCCACATCGCGCTTGTACATGGTTGGAGCCGAGCTGATCACTCGCACGCAACACTCAATACTCGCTCGCCGCCGATCCTCGATCCATCAAGATGGCTGCAATGGTATTCTGTTCCTGTCCTGACGCGGGCAAGCCTGCGAGAGGGATGGATGGAGAGTGGAAGACAGAAAGAAGAACTGTCTGCCAATTGGGGTTCCTTAAATCATCAACGCAACATTGCCATGACGGCTTCCTGCTGCTTGGGCTTCAGGGTCGAGAGGCTGCTCTCGAACGCCCCGGGGACGGCGCCGTTGAGCTGCTTGACGAGCGCGACGGCGGCCGGTGCGTCCTCGGCACTGATCAACTTCTCGCCGTGTCCCAGCACCTTGACCAGGACCTCCATGATCTTCGCCAGGTTGGCGTTGGACGGCCCCAGGATCCGGGTGTCGTTGGCCGACACGAGCCGCACGAGCTGCGGGTGGACCACTCGCGCCTCCTCGTCGTCTTCCGTCAGGGGCAGGTTCTGCACGAACAGCGTGCCCGCCGTCGGGTCCATGCACTCTGGATGGAACTCCAAGAACTTGCCAAGGGCTCCCACGGCGTTCTCCGTGGCAAGGATATTGTCCTCGTTGCGGGCCTCGGGGTCGTTTGTGAGGGTCTTGACGATGCTGACGGCGGTTTGCGCGTGCGGCTTGAAGTCGGCCTGTCTGTGCTCGGCGGTCCTGCCAAGTCCGTAGACGCAGCTCTGTCGGACGCCTGCGTTTTGGTCGCGGGATCCCTGCAGGAGCTGTGGGAGGACGTGGTTGGTGTATTTGGCTGCACCGGCCGGCGAGTACTGGATGACGTCGTCCATGAGAATCAGCGCCACACGCCTCTCCTCGACGTACCTGGCCGGGCCAAGGAAATTGTAGAAGCTGGGAAGCAGTGCCTCAACAAACTGCAGGGCGGCGTCACCGTACAGCTTGAGGATCGAGGTGAGGCTGTTTCCTAGGGCATCGAGCAGCTCGCTCTCCGCCTCGTGCTCCTCCATGAGGGCCTCCTCCTCCTCGGCGTCGAAGTCCTCGCCCACGGTCCGCTCCATGCGGAGATCCCTCCTCTCCTCGTAATCTTTGAGGACCTGCTGAAAGGCGTCAAAGACGGGCCCCATGAGGTCGACCGGCATGATCATCGGGCCCTTGGCCACGTCGACCATCTCCTGGACGCTCTGCAACATGATATGGACGACGTCCGGGTCCACCTCCTTCGCAAGCGACTCGACCAAGTGCGGCCACATCTCGGCGGCGATCTGCCGGCAGTTGTCCTCGGTCGGGCCCATGCCCTTGGAGGCGCCCTCCACGAACGACTTGAGCAGCTCCGGCAGGGTCTGGGCGGCGGCGATACGGACCTCCTCGTTGAAGTAAAACTTCAAGAGTGGGATCATGATGTTCTTCACCTGCTCGACGTACTGGCAGAATCCCTCTTTGAGCTCGTAGGCAAAGCAGCAGAGCATGCTGCACGCCGTGGCCTTCTCCTCGAGGGCCGACGTGTGCAGGCTGACCCTCTTGCCCGCGACGAAGAATGTCTCGGTGTCATCATCTTCGTTTCCGGCCCCGTCCTCGTCTCCCTCGGCGACCTTGAAGTCGGGCTTGGCCCCCGCGGCCTCGAGCATCGGGGGCATCACGATGGGCAGGTACGGGACAAAGTCCTGTCCGAGAGCCGTACAGATGCGCGCCGCGGCCTGCAGCATATATGACGCAAACGGATCGTCGGGGTCGAGGCCGGCCGCCTGGACGTTCTGCATGAACTGCATGATGGCCCCGGCGTCGTTGGCAAACTTGTCCTTGCCGACGGCCATGCCGACGAGGGAGATGCACTCCAGCGCCTTGGCCCGCATCATGTGATACGATCTGTCGTTCGCTTTCTCCAAAATCTCGCGGAGCAGCGGGACGCAGTTGTCGTAATACTTGATGAAGTAGTCGCCCGAGGCGTCGGCAATGGATGCCATGGCCGTGAGCGCCCCCTCCTGGACGTTTTTACGCCCGTTCTGGATGAGAGCCAGAAGCTTAGTGATAAGGGCATCCAGGTACGGTCCCATGATGTCCTGGTCGCAGCCCTCGGCGAAGTTGACGACGGCGGCGCACGCGTGCGCCTGAACCCTGGGGTTGGCAAAGTCCTCCATCAGCCCGATGAGCGCCCTGAGGATCGACTCGTGATGGCTCTCCTGCAGGTCGGGGCCGAGATCCGTGCACAGCTGTCCGAGTCCCTGGCACGCCGCCCACCTGACCTTGGCGTGCTGGTCGGACATGCCCTTGACGCACATGGCCACCAGCTCCGACATGACGGGCTCCTGCTTCATGACCTTCTCGCAGCCTTCGGCTATTTGCGCGAGTCCCACGAGCGCAGCGTGCCTCTTCTTCCAGTCTCCGTCGGCCATGAGCGCCGAGAAGGCCTGCCCGGCGACCGGGAGCATCGACTTGCCGCCGATGGAGATGGAGATCCTGTCCAGGCACTCCTGTCCGAACTCGTACAGTTCGGTCTCTCCGGCGTCCTCGTTCTTTTCGTCCTCTGCCGTATACCAGTCCGGATCGTCTTCAATCTCCAGCAAGAAGGCCACGCAGCAGTTGAAGAGCTGCTGGACGAGGTGGGGCAGCTTGCGCATCATGCCCGGGGCCCTTTCCCTGGCCTCGCACAGCGTGACCAAGAACTCGGCAGCCAGACGCCTCGTGGCATCGTCGAGGCTCCCGGCCTCGGCGATCTTGATCATGGCGCCCGCAACTTCGTGAATCTGCTTCCTCAAAAACCTGGGGTGCTCGTCCGCCACCTCGATCAGGTTCTCGACGGCAGTGTTGGCAGCGATCTCGTCTCCGGCGTTTAGCGCATCGCTCAGCACACTGAGAAGCGCCGGAACGAGCGACTGGAACTTCTCCCGCTCGGTGGGACTCTCCAGATACCCGATGAACGTCGAGGTGGCGATGAAGGCGGCAATCTTGACGTCCAGCGACGGGTTGGACAGTCCGGCGGACAGAGCGCCGTGGATAGTGCCAAGATACTGGATGAGCATATCCATGCAGTACCTGGCGAGCTGGTCGAACACGAGGAACGCGCTCTCCCCATGGCTCGGGTTGCCCGTCTGGACGCACTGGAAGATGAAGGGCAGCAGCTCCGGCCATCCCTGGTTCTCCTTCAGGAAAATCTGGACCGTGTGTTCGTTCACCTCGTTGTCCTCTGACTCTTTGTTCAAGCTCTTCATCACCTCGACCTTGACCTCGTCGAAAATCTCCACGGCAATCTCGCTCACGCTGTCGCACACCTTCTTCGTGATGCTTCTCTCCGGCTCCTGGTGCAGACACGCAAGCAGCTCCGACTTGACGTTGTGCTTCAGCGGCGGGCTCAGCTTGGGCCAAAGCTCGTCGTCCCTGGTGAGCACCTGGGAGGAGAGCGAGCAGTGAGTTAGAGGTCGAGCAGTAGACAGCGTCGTGCCCGCCACGTCCCCCCATCGCGACCCGCAGGCGCGCAGAGTCGGCAACGAAGAGCCAGGAGAGCCACGAGAGCGAGGAGAGCCACGAGAGCCGGCCAGGACGCCGTCTGGTCGTCGATTGCCGGATTTTTCAGTTCACCCCCCGAATTCAAATTCAACGGCGCGCGGTGCGCCGGCCGAGTTCGTTCAACCCGCATGGCAGATCGTATCGTCACGTACCCGTCGGATGAGCACAGCACACAGCGACCTCTGCTCGACCCCTGATGAATGACGAAGCGCCGAGATGAGGGCGTTGGCCAAGGCGTCTGGGCTCTTCTTCGCCTCCTCCAGACGGAGCTCGGCCGCGGCCCGCGTCGCATTGTCTGGACTCAACAGGCTCGAGAGGATGTGGTTGAAGTCCTCCATTTGAAGTCCTTCCGTTCGATTTCGAAATGCGCAGAGGTGGTGCTGCCCATCGACCTCCGGCGGCAGGCGAGCGCGGCCGCTATCGACCGGTGGTGCTGCCCATCGACCTCCGGCGGCAGGCGAGCGCGGCCGCTATCGAAGCGCGCCCGCTGCCGATGGGACGCCGGAGTCGATGGCGGCCGCCCCATCGACACGTCGACGTCGGCTTCAGCCGGCGGCCAGTGGTTCGTTGCTTGAACTGCTGGTTACTGAAAAATCAATGGACATCATAGTATGGCATCGGGTCATAACGGTCGACGCATGCAGAGAAATGGATGGCTTGGTTTCGTTTGTCTGTCTGGGAGTTCTTCGACCACTCCCGGCCTCGACGTTAGAAGAGTTCGATGAGACCGCAGAACAGCGTGCTCAATCCGGAGTTGTAGTCCACCGCGACCTCGTTGGTTACGTAGTCGTTGCGCCTGTCGTTGTACGCACCGTCGGGATCGCTGCGCGACTTGCGCACGCCGCCGGGCCCGGCGACCATGGCGCCGTTGGGTCCGTTGGGGTTCGGCTGCTTCGACGTGAACGCTGCCTGTCCACAGGGTCCTGAGTTTGGGCAAGACGCTCCGGCATGGTGCGCGTACTTGGGCCAATTGCTACCCCATCCGATGACGTAGCTGCGGATGCCGTTGCCGCCGATGGCGTAGTCGGCCTGGCCACGAGCGTAGTTCATCAGGCGCGTTTTCAGGGTCGAGTCCTTGGTGTACTTGGCCTGAATGAGCGCATGCGACGCGGACGTCGTGGAGAATGCCAGGTTGGCCCATGCATTCCACTTCGGGTAGTGGAGGCCTTTCGGGGTCTTGATGATCGACTGGAAACCGTCAGCCTGCAGCCACGCGCGCCAGTATTTGTTGGTCGACCACCTGCGGTACTCATTAATCCCAGGCACTTGGATTCCTCGGTCAGCGAGCGAGATCATATGGGACACGTGAGAGCCCCAGAGCGAGTCCCAGCCGCAATACACGTCGGCCTTGTCATAGCTGAAGTAGCTGAAGGCCTTCTCCAGCCACACCGGGTCCTTGGTCTTGCGGTACAACCAGCCGGCCGCGGTAGCCATGCTGTCGTCACCTCCTGTACTCCTATAGATCTTCGTCTGCTCTTTATAGTAGTCCGAGTACTTCCCGGGCCTTCCGTCGCCCCATCGGTAGAGCTCGAGGGCACCCTCCAGGCAGGCCTCGGCGAAGGCCACGTCACCTGCCTCCTCGAAGACGACAGCAGCCTGTGCCAAAGCCGCCGAAACGCTGCCATAGAGGTCTGAGGCCGGCATAGAGTCCCTCTTGTAGAGCAACGCCGGCCGCTTCATTGGCGGCTGCTCCTCGGCGCGCCCCCAGTAGTTGTGATCGATCTTGGGATCCCCGATCTGGCCCACGTACCATCCGTTCTCGACGTCCAGACAATCGAGCAGGTACTTGATCGACCACTTGTAGTTGTTGAGGGCCGGCGTCCTCGACGACGAGCATCCGCTCTTGAAGTCAACCTGGCGGGCGGGCAGGCGAGCAAAAAAACGAGTGAGCGAACGAGTGAGCGAGTGGCAGGGAGCGAGACAACGTCGTCGGGCGTGACCACGCGATCGAGTTCAAACACCTACCAGACCGTGGCCAGTGTGGATCATGCTGGCAGCCAACGGAAAGTTGAGCTTGAGAAAGTCGCCGGCGTCGTACATCCCACCCACGACGTAGTCGTTGAGGTGCGACGCCCCGCGCCACGAGATTCGGTCCCATTCAGGCTCTGGTCCGCTCCTCTGAGCCTCGTAGAACTTCCAGTTGAGTTCGAGAAGCTCGCGGTACTTGCCCGTGCCCTTGGGCAAGTTGACTGGCTCTGGGGCCAGCGACACGCCGCCGTTGTAGAACTCATGCCAGAAATCGTCGAAATCATTGCTGGGAGAGCCCGTGTCGGGCAAGGGAGGCGCCTCGTAGACATATTCTGGCAAGGGAGGCGCCTCGTACGCCACCTCGGGCGGGGGCGGCGACGGGACGGGTCGGGGGGTGGGCGCGGGCGCCTTTCCTTTGACCGTGTACCCCGACCAATATCCATTCATGGTCTTCTTCTTCTTCGGCCCCTTCTTCCGCAGGAAGCACCCCTTCTCGCGGCCGGCTGAACGGGGCTTCAGGGTCCACGACACGCACCCCTTCGTCTTGCCGCACAGGGTGCAGCAATCGTCAGGCTTTGTAATCGACGAGACCTTCTTGATCATCTGGCCGAAGTACGCGCGGTTCTTGAACTTGCGGCACTTGGTCTGTTTGGTGGCCTTGAGACCTCTCGAAGGCTCGCGGCACTTGGTCGACCGGGTCGACTTCAGCGCACGCCTCGTCGAGGGCGCCGTCTCGGTCTCGGCCGGCGGGGCCTCGACGCCTTCCCATTCGAGAATGGCCGCCTCAAGGTTGAGCCCAAATTCAACCTTCGACACGTACCACTCGAAGAGTGGATGTTGGGTGGCGTTCATGACGCCCACCCTACCCTGTCCGCCGAGCGCGCGGGTTGCCTGGCGAGCGAGCGAGCGAGTGAGCGTGAGAGCGAGTGAGCGTGAGAGCGAGTGAGCGTGAGCATCGGCGTGTGCGAGCACGCGTCGGGCGAGTCTCGCTACGTACCTCCTGCACTGCCTGTTCCCTGAGGCGACGCTGGCTCGCCGTCTCGGTCGTCTGTACGTGGTGTGCGTTAAACCGGTGAGCAGAGGCGGCGACTCTCGGGTGGACGCCGGAAATGATGCAGATGGCCAGCGTGGGGGCACAATGCCGTAACTATGACACAAAAGCAGCCATCTTGGCGCCATGAAGACCGCAAATGCGGATACGAGTCCCCAGATTTTCCGTTGTCCCTGGGTGTCAGCCACTTAAATCTGGCGTACGTACCTCGTCACTGTTGACGCCGATCGCGGTCACCAACAGGACACATATGGTATACAATAACTGCATTTGTGCTGCGATGCGCTAGAATGCGCTTCAGAGCTGTTATCGCCTGAGATTGGGACCCAGATCCAACTTCAAATCAGTGTTGCCCCCTGTCCCAAGTGGTGATGGAGCTGCTGGTCTCTATTCCCAAACGAGCAATCTCCTGGTAAAGTATGATGAATTAACTGCGAGCGTGGCCTGTGGGTACAGACTGATGGCAGGTGGGCCAGCTGGTGGTGCTGGCAGGTGGGCCAGCTCCCTGTGACCCCTCACTTGGAGTATGGGTATAGGGTGGGGGCCCCTCTAAGTCATTCTCCCCTCCTACTGGATTAAATACCGCACTGATGCAACAGCACTAACGACGATTCAACTGTCAAGAGAGATTGCTCTCAATAGCTCCTGCTTGAACCGCTCGACCGCCGACGAGTCCAGCTCGCAGATGTTAGTCGCGAACATATCATGCCACGACTGGGCGCCCACCTGTAGATCGAAGCGCGTAGTATGAGTGAGCGAACGAGCGAGCGAACGAGCGAACGAGCGAGCGAACGAACGAGCGAGCGAACGAACGAGCGAACGAACGAGCGAACGAGCGAACGAGCGAACGGGAAAAACGTACGTCTTCCGCCGCTTGGACAAAGGCAGAGCCCAGTCGGTTCCCTTGATTACCAGGCTTTGCCACCTGGAACCCGACCACGAGGCACCGGCCGGTGTTCTCGTCCTTCGGCGCGATCAACACCACCGGTTTCCTCTTGCTCGTCTGGCTCTGATGGTAGTACTGGTCCTGCAAGAACTCGGCCATCCGCTGCAGCGCCATGGGATGCACGAGCAGATTGTGGTTCGCCAGCTTGTGCTCGCTCAGGTCGAACACGCGGAACGAGCGGAAGTTGTGGTAGAGGCGCTGCGCAATCACCGAGCCGCCGTCGGCGACAAGCGCCATCTGCAGCTTCTTCGCCAGCTCCATGCCCCGCCGGAGGTCTTTCTGAGACTCGTTGGTCCATCCCAATGCCTCCCAGCTCTTCCAGAACCGCTCGACGTGCGTCGCGTGGTCGTCATCAGAGGTCCTCGGCCCGCATTCGAGCAGGGCCGACACGGCATGGACTAGGTCCACGGCCATGACGCATCGGTTGAATCCGTCCTGCAGCTGGAAGGACCGGAACATACAATCCGCGAGATTGTAAGACATTCCGTGCAGCGTGAGCTGCTCCTGGAGCCGGTGGTGGTAGTGCGGCTTCATATCGAACTGGAACGAGCTCCTCGCCTCCCGCAGTGGGATGCCAATCTTGGCCAGGAGGAACTCGAGGCGCTCCCTGCCCTTCTCTGAGTAAGTCTGCAGCCGAGCCGCGACGTAGGGCGAGTTCATCATCGCGTCCCAGAGGCTCCATTCCCGCACCAGTCCAAACCTGTAGTCGTCCTCCCGCGCGATGCGGCACACTGGCTTGTTGACGCCGCCAGTCTCCCCGCCCTCGTCGTCCATCGGCACGTCGGGGTCGTCCATGTGCCCGCCCTTGGCGACGTAGTTCTCATACTGTAGACAGAGCTGCTCGTACCGATTGAGCGCCATCTTGTTGTGCACCAGATGGTCCGTCAGCCCCACAATGGCCAACCACAGAAAATACGACGTCTCTTGCCGCAGGTGGTAGGCCAGATCGTACAACACGCACGCCGTGGGCTTTCCGTAGTACATCCCCGACTGATAGTACGCTGCCCTCCTGGCTGAAGCGCTCTCAGCCGTTCTGGACCGCTTGCTCCGGCCTCGATCGCCGGCCTCCCCGTCCTCCCTGTTGTCACCGCCGGCGGCGTTGTCCACATTCGACCCATCATTCTCAGGGTACGGACTGTCGTTACCCTCCTCGTCGCTCCCGTCAAACTCGTACGCGGACGGTATGTCCTCCAGAGACACCCCCTCCGCCTCAGCGTCCATAATAACGTACACCTGGCTCTCGTGGTTCCCGTCGTTGGCCAAATGCATCACCGGCCTGTGAGAGTCGAAAATGATCACGCACACATTCTGTCTCTTTGCCAGGTCCAACACCCCGGCGATGTCCTCCGACGCCCCGCAGTTCACCAGCACGATGTACCTCGTGACGTCGTCGTCCTCGTCGTACGACTTGACGAAATCGTCCACGACCTCCTGATACCGGCTCACCGGCATCCACCCGTGCGTGATCGACTCCATCTGAAACATCGACTCGAGGATCCGGATGGACGCCACAGAGTCGACCTGGGCGCGATGGGGGGAGATGGGAAGTGAGCGAGGTGAGCGAGGTGAGCGAGGTGAGCGAGGCGAGAGAGCGTCGAAGTTCGAAGGTTGATGGTGGATGGTCGCGTGAAATAGCATAGGCAAACCCGCGAATCAGTCATCAAATCGTACATCTGCCGCAGAGCAATACACGTGCACGTGCTTCTCCGTGCTCTTCCTCGTCTCCGCCTTCAGGGCGTCAAACAGCATGACCCATTGTGACGGGTCTGTGAGAATCATGATCTGAACGATCCGCGTGTATGTGTGTATGCGTCTCCGTCTGCCTCTCCGTCTGCGTCTCCGTCTGCCTCTTCGTCTGCGTCTCCGCCGTGTCTCTCGCCGTAGCCGTCTCCGTGGCTGCCTCCCTCGCCGGGATCACTGGTGCGTCGACCGACCGAGTCTGGATATCGAGCACCAGCCAAAGTCTCCCACAGGGACAGTTAACCAAGTACAGATGTCTTGGTGCGCAAAGAGCGGGAGGGTATCGCGGCCACGCGCCAGGAAGTGTGTGAGATCGATGGACGTTGACAGTATAAAATTGCTCGCGCTTGCTCCCCTGCAGTCTCCCCAACACGCTGTTCAGCAGATGACACAGTTCATATCTGTTCTCTCGGCGTGTCGGATCAGGGTAAAACTTCATAAACCAACAGCTGGAGGTCGTTTGTTCGCCTCCCATTTCAAATTCCGTGCGACTAGGTCCTCGACGTCTCTCTCTCCGTCTATCACCGTCTCTCTCGCTTCTACCCCTATCCCTATCCCTATCCCGTCGCGAGTGGGGTGAGACGTTGAACCCTGGACGCGTGACTGGGGTGGCTGGGTGGTTTTGTCTTCTACGCTCGGCGGACTCGACCGCGTTAGCCCAACCCACGATGGCACCTGACCACGGCTCGTCGCCGTCGTCGCGCCTGTTCATCGGCGATCGGTATGAGCTCTTGGAGTGCATCGGTACGGGTGCTCACGGGCGGGTCTACCGGGCACACGATACCAAGACGCGGGAACACGTCGCCGTCAAGGAGGTGTCGCTCGAGCGGTTGCGTCAGAGCGACATCGCGAGTATCATGGGTGAGGTGGAGCTCTTGAAGTCGCTGAATCATCGGAATGTTGTGCAGTATCTGGGTTCGTTTCAGACGAGGCGGTATCTGTACATTATAATGGAGCTGGTGGAGGCGGGGTCGTTGGCCAGCATGGTGAGGCGGGGGACGCTGGGGCCGTTTCCCGAGGCGTTAATCGGGTTCTTCGTGGATCAGATCCTGAGGGGTTTGGCGTATCTTCACTCGATGGGTATCACGCATCGGGACATCAAGGGCGCGAACATTCTGACGAATAGTGAGTGGCTCGTCAAGCTGGCGGACTTTGGGGTGGCGGCCAAGCTGGACGAGGAGCGGGGGGGCGGGAGGGCGTTAGGGGGAGGCGTAATCGAAGGAGAAGACGGGGATGGTCGCAGCGGGGCAGATACGGGCGAGGAAAAGAAGGAGGAGGAGGAGGATGGGGAGGTGGCCGGGACGCCGTACTGGATGGCGCCCGAGGTGGTCGAGCTCCAGGACGTGACGGTGGCGTCCGATATATGGAGCTTGGGGTGCGTGGTGATCGAGTTGCTGACGGGGCGGCCGCCGTATTTCGACTTGCAGCCGCTGAGCGCCATGTACAACATCGTGCAGGACCCGCACCCGCCGCTGCCGGCGGGCGTGTCGGAGGAGCTGGAGGACTTTTTGCTGCAGTGCTTCTCGAAGGATCCGTTGCAGCGTCCGTCTGCGAAGGATCTGACGAAGCATGCGTGGATCGTCAACAGCAGGAGGACGGTGAAGTCTGTTTGGGCGGACAGCAGCAGTGAGTTTGACACCGACATGGCGTCGGTGATCGAACGCCTGCTCGCCAGCGAACTGGTCTCGTCCCCGTCGAAAGACCGGCGACCGAGTTCGTCCACTCTGAACGCGGAGGATGACCGCGACGGCGACGACGACGGCGACGACGACGACGACGGCGACGACGACGACGACAAAAACGACGACCGGGTGGTGCGAGGAAAAGATGGATGCAGAGGCAGAGGGGCCAGCAAGACGGCGTATCGATCGATGGATCAACCCAACTCGGACACGAACGA
>Ga0181589_10002564_pt1 | contig 14335 bp, 12 predicted proteins | sample 071ome_25_FD_132444 | JGI IMG/M metagenome (GOLD analysis project Ga0181589, IMG submission 132444) | Coastal salt marsh microbial communities from the Groves Creek Marsh, Skidaway Island, Georgia - 071410BT metaG (megahit assembly) | ecosystem: Environmental > Aquatic > Marine > Intertidal...
ATGCGTGGTTGCGCTGCGGGAAGCCGGGTCGTTGGGCGAAGGACTGCATGCTCTCGTCTCGGGAGGCCCAAGCGAATAACAGCGCCGGCGCCAACGCTGCCAACGCTGCCAATGCCGTCAAATCGGGCGCAGGCGGGTGGTTCAAATGCGGAGGGAAAGATCACTGGGCGAGGGAGTGCCCCACCAACCGCCTTCAGCAGAAGCAGGTCGATAAGACGAGCTTGTACGCGTGCTTCCGCTGCGGACAGAAAGGTGCGTGGTGCACTCGACAGACGGGCGCTGGACCGACGACCCGACTCTCTCCCTCTCTCTCTCTCTCTCTCTCTCACACACACACACACACGCTTTGATCGTTCGTCAGGTCACTGGTCGAAGGATTGCTCGTTGCCTTGGCGCGACGAGCCGCTGGACGTGATGAATGTCCAGAAGGAGGTTGTGGTGGTCGCTGCTGGTCGTACAGACGGTCGGGAAGCGACGGCTGTGGGGAAGATGGAGGCGGGGACTGCGAACGAGGCTGTCGATGTGGAGCCTATACCCAAGGAGGTGGCTGCCGAGCAGCCGATGGCGGGGTCGGCGGGGGTGGCTGGACTCGGTGTGGCTGCGCGTGCTGTGGCCACGATTGGTGTGGCTGCGAATGCAGATGCGACGAACGAGGACGCGACGAACGAGGACGCGACGAACGAGGACGCGACGAACGAGGACGCGACGAACGAGGACGTGACGAACGAGGACGCGAAACGGCGGTCGAGGGATGACGCCATCGAGATGCCACCACCGAAGGTCAAGGTCGCGCGGGTGACGCCAGCGCCGTCGATTGACGTCAGCAAGCTTCCGCTGAGCATGCGCGGCGGTGGCGGCTGGGATGTCAGGAGAGAATAAAAGTTCAACGACATAAGAATACCAACCGGTGCGTGTTGGTCACTGCATCACCCGACCCGACGACCGTGCTTTTCAAACACCGCTGCGCTCTCCGCCCTGTAATAACTCCTGAACGCGTGCTCCTCGTCGTCCAGCGGCCTCGTCCGCGCCTCGTCATACCCGACCAGCCCGCCGTCTTCATCGACCTCCGACGACATGCCTCCCAGCGTCTTTAGATACGCCACATGCTCGGCGTAGCTCCCACCGCCATCGCCATACCGAGACTGCTGCACCGCCAGCATCGCCGGTGACGTCGTCGTCTCTCGCCGACAGTACCGCACGAGCTCCCTCCAGCTCGCCCTCGACGCCACCGCATATGGATTGCGCGGAGGGCGCGAGACGGACACAGACCCGTCGGGCTGGCGGTACTGCCTCGGCCCGTACGCCTGCGCCCGACGCTCCCACGACGTCTGAAGCCTGTCTCTGGATTCTACAGGACGGGGATCGGGGTGGGGACGGCTGCCGCTGGAGGAGAGCTGCGTCGCAGCCGATGGTCCGCTGAGGACGTCGTTCGGTGCGACGTCCTCGCGGTATATCAGGCCCACCTCCTCCCCCTCCGGGCGCGTCTCGGCGCTCGAACCGATGTATTTGCTGAGCTTGGGCATGTAAAGGAGACGACGGCCGACGGGAGAAACAGGTCCGGAGTTTCCTTCCTGATTTCAATCGTTCGAATTCGCGATCGAACACGGCGTCCCGGCCCCAACAACGACGACGTACCCGCTGCGTACGATTGGATGGATGTGTGGTGATTGGATGGATGAAAGGCAAGAATGGCGGAAGGGAAGCCGGCAGTCTGGGAGAAAACTTCACGTCTGACTCATCAACTCGAGCCGTTCGTTGTGGTTGTGAAGACGAGGAGGAGGGGCCTCGGTCGTCGGCAGCCACCTCGGTCGGTATTCATAACGTAAGGAGTTCTTCCGCCATCAAGTCTCGCCGGTTCTCCCGTGATCTTCTTTCGTCATTCGATGGTCCCCCCGCGGATAGCCTTCTCTCGTCGCGAATGAAACCGTCACCGTTGTGTGAACCTAGGGGGTCGCCGCCCGAGGCGCCGCCGGCGGTTCCGACCTTCGTAGACCTCGACGACTCGTTCCTCTTGGACGACGCGACCCTGTTCAACCTCGACTCGGTGATCGAGGCCGTTGACACCATGGACGACTCGGTGTGGGACCTGGAGCTGGACAGCCTCGAGAGCCTGGAGAGCCTCGTCGAAGGCCTCGATTTTGGGGTCGGCGGGCTGGAGGGTGGGGTGATGGGCGGCGGAGGGGTCGGCGGACTCGGTGGAGGACTGGATGGCAGACATATTAGCAGTCCGGATGGGCTTCTCCTCACGCAGTCGAACCACGCGCTGTCGGTGCTCGACTTGAACCTGCCCTTCCCGTCGACCTCGTGGGCCGGTGGCGGCGCGCCCCACCCCAACCCTCGCTCGCTCTCGACGTTGGACATTCCGGAGGACATCTGGGCCATGGTAGACGCGAGCTTTATGAACAGCGATCCGCCGCGGGAACGGGCGAGAGCGCCCGCCAAGAAGCGGGACAGGTCGTCGGCATCCAAGGCGAGTGGCAAGCTTCGTGTCAACGTGACCCAGGTGACAAAGCATGTGGGGTCGTCTTCGTCGCCTGCAGCTTCTGAACACGATCAACAAGGGCAACAGGCGAACGCGGCGAAGACATTCCGCGGGGTGTCTCGCCACCGGCTCACGCAGCGCTGGGAGGCGAGTCTGTGGTTGAACGGCAAGCAGCTCTACTTGGGCGGGTTCGACGTGCAGGAGGAGGCGGCGCGGGCGTACGACGTGGCAGCTCTGGCGTGCAAGGGGGACAAAGCGGTGACCAACTTTGATGCGAGCGAGTACCTGGCGCAGCTGTCGGAGATGGCCAGTTTCAGCGAGGAGGAGGTGGTCGCGCACATCCGGCGGCGGAGCACGGCCTTCAGCCGGGGAAGGTCCAAGTACCGGGGCGTTTCGGGCCAGACGGGGCGATGGGAGGCGCGGATTGGGAGCTTCAGGGGCAGGAAGAACGTCAGTTTTGGGGTGTTCGATACGGAAGAGGACGCGGCGCGGCAGTACGATCGGGCGCTGGTGATCGAAAAGGGACGGTGGGTATTGGCTATTGGATTTCGGGTATCGGGGTGCGCTGGCGGATTACCTCACTCTCTCACTCACTCTCGTCGTCTCGTCGTCTCGTCGTCGCGCCAGGTCGGCCAAAACGAACTTTCCACTCGTTGAGTACGAGCTCGAGGCGCTGCAGTACTGGTCGGTCAAGGCGCTGTGCGAGTCGAGCGCCGAGCTGGCCAGGATCGAGAGGTCGTACACGCTGCCGCTGGGGCGGGAGATCACGATGGACGAGATCAAGCGGGGCATCGTGATCACCGGGGAGGCGCTCGTGGTGGGGCTCGGGCTGGCCACAACCGGCTGATTCAATCAAAAAATAAACGTGTAATGGAAGTCCGAGTGGTCGATCCGCTCGCCGGGAAGGAGGCTGTGGTCTCTATTCACGCGGACACGGAGCTAGGACACCTAAAACGGACGGCATGTAGAATCCTGGGTATCTCGCTTCCGGACGACTCCGCGGAATACCTGGAGCGAGTCACGCTGACCCTTCAGGGCAAGCGCCTCGAGAAGGCGCGCGTCGCCGATGACCTGTCTACATCGACAGGCGAGACCGCGACGCTGGTGTGCTTCGTCAGGCCGCGGCTGGTGAAGAGCACCGACGACGACGAGGAAGACGACGACGACGTGCAGCGAGTGGAGCGGGAGGTCGAACAGCTGTTCAGGCTGAATCAGTCGCTCGTACCGCCCCGGATACGCCACTTTCTGTTGAACACGTGCAAGGTGCCCGAGTGGGTGATTGCGCCGGCGACGCACGTGCGAGCCAAGCACGTCGGTGTCTTTTTTCTGTGGATCGCCGGGTGCAAGGCGGCCAGCCGGTACGAGCTGGGGCCGCCCTACCTGCTGGGGACGCTGTTTTATGTGATGCTGACAAATTTGTCCACGGCAGAACGGCGGGAGGGCGAGTGGTCGGCCTACAGCATTTTCAACCGCGGCGTGCGGCGGCTCGGGGGCGACAACCTCGACGGCAACGCCCGGACCGGCGGCTGGTTTCGGTTCTAGTCAGTTTTGTCTCGAACCGTTGTCTCGAAAGCTGGAAGCTGGAAGCTGGAAAATTCAAACTTAATCCAAGACATCATACTGTTCTCACACCTCGATCGGCCGCTCCTTCTTGGACGTCTCGTGCGGCCTGGACCCCCTCCCTTTGCCCTCGAGCGCCGCGATGTACGCCTCGTCGATGTTCCCGGCCACGTAACAGTTGTTGAAGCAGCTCGCCTCGAAGCGCTTGATGTCGGCGTTGAGCTCCATGCCGACGGCAATCAGGTCCTCGACCGTCTGGTACAGCAGCCCGTCCGCGCCCAGCACCTCGCAAATCTCGTCCTCGCTCAACCCGTTGGCCACAAACTCCTTCCTGCTCGGCATATCCACCCCGTACACGTTGGGATGACGGACCGGCGGTGACGCAGACGCCAAGTAGACTTTCGCCGCCCCCGCGTTCCGCACCATCTTGACAATCTGGTTCATCGTCGTCCCGCGAACGATGCTATCGTCCACCAACAGCACGTTCTTCCCCTCAAACACGGCAGGCATCGCGTTCAACTTCCGCCTCACGCTCATCTCCCGCAGCGCCTGGTTGGCCATGATGAACGTCCGCCCCACGTACCGATTCTTCACGAGACCCTCCCTGTAGGGCAGACCCATCTCCGCCGAGATCTGAATGGCCGACGGCCTCGATCCGTCCGGCACGGGGCAGACCAGATCGATGTCCCACCCCGTCTCCTTGATCTTCTTCGCCAGCCTCGTCCCCAGCCCCAGCTGGAAGTCGTACACCGAAATATCGTTCAGGATGCTGTCCGGCCTGGCCAGGTAGATGTACTCGAACACGCACGGAGACAACTCCTTGGGCTCGTGCACCTGCTTGCTCACCAGCTTGCCGTCCTCCGTGATGACGACCATCTCCCCCGGCCGAACGTCCCTCACCCGCTCAAACCCGATCGGCCCAAACGCACAGTCCTCCGACGACACGCAGTACTCCTCCTCCCCGTTGGGCCCAGTCCGACGCCCAAGAACCAACGGACGGATCCCATGCGGATCCCGGAACGCCACCATCCCCACCCCGTTGACCAGACAGATGCACGAGTAGGCCCCCTCCAGCAGCTTCATCGTATTCTCGCCGGCATCAAACACCATATCCATCTTCTTCCTGTTCGGGTCACACCCGCGGTCCAAGAGACACTTCTGATGCGCCCTGTGAATCTCGTCCGCGAGGATATTGAGGAGCACCTCGGAGTCAGAGCCGGTACGCAGGTGCCGGTTGAAGAAACTCGTCGACGCGTTGAGCATCTCCCGGAGCTCGTCGGCATTCGTGAGGTTGCCGTTATGAATCAGGTAGATTCCCAGCGGCGAGTTGACGAAAAACGGCTGCGCCTCGCTCGCAGACGCCGTCCCGGCCGTCGGGTACCGGACGTGACCCATCCCCACCGACCCCTCGAGGGTATTCAGCAGCTCCTGGTTGTCGAAAACGTCCTTCACGAGACCATTCGCCTTGTGCTCGTGAAACTTATAGCCTACAACGTCGAGCGACACCCAGCGAGTGAGCGAGTGAGCGAGTGAGCGAGTGAGCGAGCAGCAAGCCGGGTCGACCGTCTTGACCGTCTTGACCGGGTGCACGGCAGACGGCAGACGGCAGACGGCAGCCTGCAACGTACCGTCCGTCGTCACCATGCCCGCACTGTCCTGCCCGCGATGCTGCAGCATCAACAGTCCCTCATAGATTTCCACATTCGCATGCCCCCCGTGTTTAAACACCCCGATGATCCCGCACATCCGAGCCACGCGCCTCGAAGCAGAGGTCGCTGCGCGGCCGGCACCCATTCGCCTATTTCTCACCAGCGCCTGAAGCCCGCCAGCCCCTCCAGTCACACGCGCCACACTCCCGACATTCGTACTACACCCAGACGCACGATGCTGGGTGTAGACGCCGGCAGACGCCACCGAACTCGTAGACTCCGGAAGGAATTTCCGCATGCCCCTCCTCGAACTCGAAAGAACTGGGCTCGACGTCCCGCCAACGAGCGCGGGACCGCGAGACACGGATGATAAGGACGTCATACTGACCGACTGACCGACTGACCGACTGACCGACTGACCGACTGACCGACTGACCGACTGACTACGAATTCGCTCTACAGCGAGCTTTCATTTTCTTTGAGCTCGGAGCGCGTGTTCGACGACGACGCAGCGCGGCCGCACGAACACAGGCGACAGGAGATAGACGGTAGACGGTAGACGGTAGACGGTAGGAGGGATACGCGGTGCGCGCACAGGGATCCGAGGCAGCGCGAGCAGAAGAACAGAGAGAGGAGACGGGACGAACCGATCCACGGCAGAAACGCTTCTCTCCTTCAGTCGACCTCCATGGTGTCGTCGGGGACGTTCATTGCGCTGGCAGGGTTCAGTGGCTTCGGTACGGGATGCTGCCCTCGACCGACGTGCGCTCGCGCGCCCCGACTCGCCGACTCGCCGACTCGCTTCGACCCGCTCACTGCGCTCTGTTCGTTCGCCAGGCGTGTTTTTCCTTTCGCTCTTGGCGATACTGATCAAGTCGAACTACCCGTACGTGGGGGAGTGGTACAACCTAGAAGGCGAGGAGGGTCGGGGGCCGATGCCGTACCAGGAGCAGAAGGAGGTGGTGGTCTCGGCGCTGTGGCAAGCGGTCGGGGTGTATTTGGTGGCTGGCGTGGTGAGCGTGCTGGGTTTGGGGTGGAACAGGGTGCGGGGGCGATAGAATACTGAATACTGAATACCGAACACCGAAAGGTCGTCTTGTTTGTTGCAACGGAAGTAACGAATGTGGCAGGAAAAAAGAAACGCTTGCCGCTGCCTAGCGCTTGAGGCTGATTGTCGCCTCTGGTAGCCGTTCGATCGTGTACTTGTGACTGGCGATGTACATGATGGGCACGCCGGGTATCTTCCGGATGCGCCGTCTGAGGTCTTTATCGCAGGTGGCCGCGATGTAACATCGGTGCTGTTTCACCCGCTCGCAGATGCAGTCGTCCGCGTAGGTTCCCTTGTGCGAGCAGGGTAGCCGCTCGATCCTCGGGTCCTTGGCGATCTTCAACGCCACGCGGTACTTGTGGCCCAACTTTTCGAGCTCGGCCATCACGCAGTCCGTGATGCACGCCTGCGAAGAATAGAAGGAGGGGGAGGGGGAGGGAGGAGGGAGGAGGGCGGTGAGAAGGAGGCGTTCGCAGGGGGTGGGTACCCACCTCGAGGTTTCGTCGACGGATTCAACGCATACCGTGCATTCGGCGTATAGACAGTCCATCATCCCCTTGATCAGGTCGATCTTGTTTCGGATGCTGAAGTTTATAAAGTTGGTGTCGATGAGCACGCGGTACGGGGGGCCCAGCTGCGTGTTGTATTTGAAGAAAAGGGCCGAAGACGCTTTTTCAACGTGCTTGACGTCGTCTTTCTTTGACTGCTTCCCGGAAGGGGCCTGAGGAACGAAATAGTCGAGCGAAATCGTCGTCGGTGAGCGGCCGTCTGTGGCGGCGTCATGGCACCCTTTGTCCAGTACGAACCGCCTGTTTCTTCAGGTCCTTCGGGTTGAGCAGCCTGTGGGTGCCAGGAGATTCGAGGGGGAGAAGACGTGAGGCGTGAGGCGTGAGGCGTGAGGCGTGAAGCGTGAATCGTCGTCGGGGCGAGCAACGACGACGACGACGACGACGACGACGACGACGACGACGACGAGGTCGGTCGGTCGGTCGGTCGGTCGGTCATCGGGCCATGCAGGTCGTACGTACCGCTTGACCTCGGCAAACTTTCTCGTCTTCTTCGCCTTTCCCATGGTGGATGCACCGATGTATGCCAAGGGCCTACGAGCTCCAAGCGACTCGAATAGACGAGAGACGAACGCGTGAGAGAGAGACGAATTTTTTTCGTTTCTAGTCATATATGGCAGACGTCGACAGACAGCGAGCCCGTACTCGCATGGAGGAACAGCGTGGAGCGACAGGAGGAAGCGACGCCGAGCAACAAAGGAAGCATGGCGCTCGCGCGCCGCTCCCTCCGCAGTCGGAGCGCTTCCTGCACGGGCAGTCCGAGCACGGGCATCGCCAACACGACGCCCCGCCAGCGCTCACCCCCACGTCTCGCCTGATCGTCAAGGGGATTCCGAAGTACGCGGACGAGAAACGGGTTCGGGATCACTTCTCCACGCACGGGCAGGTCACGGACGTGAAGGTGATGCGCACGCGGGACGGCGCGTCTCGGCTCTTTGGCTTTGTCGGGTTTGCGTCTGTGAAGGATGCCGAGGCGGCGCAGCGGTACTATAACAGGACGTATATGGACGCGAGTCGTCTGGAGGTGGAATTCGCGCAGCGGGTCGGCAGCGAGGAAGGGCGACGAGGTGCGTGGAGCAAGTACACGGACGGGACGAGTCGGAACAAAGAGCTGGTGCGGAAGTCCAGGGAGCAGGAAAGGGAGAGGGAGAGGGAAGATGGAGGTTTGGGTGAGAAGGGGATCGCGCAGACAGAGGCGAAGAAGCGAAAACAGGGGGCATCGGAGAAGGGAGCAGGGGCGCATGATCCCAAGTTGCAAGAGTTCCTGGCGTTGATGCAGCCGCGGCACAAGAAGGCGGTCTGGGCGAACGATGATGAGATGGGTATGGGTAAGGAGGATCGTGCGGGTGCGGCAGTGGGCGGAGGTGCCGAAGCGGGGATGGGGATGGGGGCGGGGACTGGCCCGGCTGCTGTTGCCGAGGAGGCGTCTGATGGGGAGTACGAGGACATGGTGGTCGAGGAGAAGGAGGAGGCGGAAGAGATGGAGAAGGAAAACGAAAAGGAAAAGGACGCAGTGGTAGCTGATACAGGAGTTAGCGACTTGGAGTACATGAAGGCGCGCATGACGGGCACGTTTTCGGATGATGACGAGGATGATGACGACGGCGGGGGCGATCAGGAAGATCAGAAAGATCAGGACGACGAGGATGAGGCGCGAGAAGAGGATCGGGGTGTGAATGCGGTTGCGGATGATGACGAGGATGATGACGGCGGGGCAGATGCTCTCGGGGACGACCGACAGAAAACGTCGCGGTTCGATCAGGATCTTGTTGAGGATGACGATCCGCTGTCGATCATCGCAAAGTCTTCCCGTCTTTTTCTGCGGAACTTGCCGTACTCTGCGAACGAGGACGACATCCGGGAGTTTTTGGAGCCCAGTGCCGCGGGCGACCTGGACGAGGTTCACATCATCACGGACAAGACCACCCGAAAGAGCAAGGGATACGCCCTCGTCACCTATGAAATGCCGGAGGATGCTGTCAAGGCCTTTCAGGAGCTGGACGGATCCATCTTCATGGGCAGGCTGCTGCACATCCTGCCCGGCAAGCTGGCCGCGTCGAGGCAAGCCGACGAGGACGACGCGACGGCGGCGAACGCCGGCGGGGACGACGCCGGGTCCTCCTTCAAGAAAGAGAAGGATGCGAAACTCAAGGGCGAGGCGAAGAGCAACAAGGTGGCGTGGAACTCTCTCTTCATGCGGGCAGACACCGTCGCGGACGCCGTGGCCGACATGTACAGCATGTCGAAGGCCGACCTTCTGGACCCGTCGGCTTCTGACATGGCCGTGCGCCTGGCTTTGGGCGAAGTCAAGGTCATAAACATGACCAAAGAGTACCTGGAGGAGCAGGGAATCAACATCGGGTCCCTGGAGGTGGCAGCAGCAGAGGCCGGCGGCAAGAAGACCAAGACGAAGAAGAAAGACGGCGGCTCCGTGAAGCGCAGCGACGCCGTGCTCATCGTCAAGAACCTCCCCTTCGCTCTGGACGAGGAGGAACTCAAGGGACTCTTCGCCAACGCCGGGCCCATCCTGCGCTGGATCCTGCCGCCCTCCCACACGATGGCAGTCGTCGAGTACGGCAACAACCAGGACGCATCCAAAGCCTTCAAGACGCTCGCCTTCAAGCGGTATCGCAGCGTGCCGATCTACCTCGAATGGGCCCCCAGGGACATCTTCGAGGGAGGCGGCGGTAGGAAGAAGGCCGCCGACGACGACAAGCGACAGACGGAGACGAAGGCGAAGACGAAAAACGCCGCAAGCGCGGCAGACCCGCTCGTTCTCATCACGACGGAAGACGCGGACGAAGCCGCCTCCTCCACCGTCTTTGTCAAGAACCTTGCCTTCAAGACCAAGAAGGCCGACTTTGAGAAGCACTTCCGGGCCGCCGTCGAGGCGTGCGGCGGCGAGCTCCGCAGCGCCAAGATCTCCACGCGCAAGAAGGACAACAAAATGGTCTCTGCCGGATTTGGGTTCGTCGAATGCTCGTCCGAGTCCGTCGCCAAGGACGTCATCAAGAAGATGCAGGGAAGCGCCCTCGACGGCCACAACCTCGTCCTGCAGATTGCCGCCGCCGGCGCTCGAGGAGCTGCCAAGAACAACGACAAGACGCCTCAGAACGGCGCCAAGAAGCAGAACACGAAGATCTCCGTGAAGAACTTGGCATTCGAGGCCACCCGCCAGGACGTCCTCAACCTGTTCACGGCGCTCGGCGAGGTCAAGAGCTGCCGCCTGCCCAAGAAGTTCGACGGCACACATAGAGGCTTTGCGTTCGTGGATTTCGCGTCCGCCGCAGAGGCCAAAACGGCCATCTCGAGCATCAGCGGGACGCACCTGTACGGCCGCCGCCTGGTCCTCGAGTACGCGGCAGAGGAGCAGGAGCAGGTCGGTCGGTAGGTCGTCCGACCGGATGAACATACATTGAGACCTATTCCGCGTAAGGCTATGTAGACTTTCCCATCTAAATAGGCCGACCCGGCGTCCGACCCAGGTGCGCTGCCTATGCTCCCTTGCAGAGATACCTTGGTGGCAGAGATACAGTCGTCACAAAAAACTCTGTCTCTACCTCATGCCCCAGTGGTATCACGAAGCATACATTGCAAGCCACTTAGAACGCACGCCCATCAAGAAAATGGGTTTCTTCAGCAACTGGAGTACGTGCCGGAGGATTCGCGAATTTCTTGCTCTCCGTTCACGTCGACGCCCAAAACCCGCGTCCCTCTCACGCCCATCGTCGCTTGTTCATTGCCAGTGTCAACGAGCTCCGACGAGCAGGCTCACAGTACGTGCATATGACGAGGGAATCCCCGAATTGAAGAAACTCCGAGACTTCGATCGAGCCCGTCTCCCGCCGTCTTTCCGTTCCCTCGGAAGCCACCCACGGTCGCTCATGAGCATACGAGCGCTCGTTGTCGCTCTTCTACCCGGAACCGGTCGTGGTCGTCCTCCCTCGTCCCTTCCCTCGTCGTATCGAATCTCACGCGGTCCCTCACCCCTCCGACAGGCCCCCGGTCCAACGTGTGGTCTTCCACGTTCAACCCAGGTCGTAACGACAAGATGAAGAAGATGGGATCTTCCTACTACGACAAGCCGGTCGACAAGAAGACCGTCTGGGATCAGACGCTGGACTCGCAGCGGAGGTCGAGCCTCGACGGGAAGAGCGAGCCGGCGACACCGACGGCAGGGAGCAACGTCAATGCGGCGGACATCAACCGGCTGGCGCTGAAGCATACCAAAAACGGTGCCGTCGATATGGACGCCTTCATGCGGAGCCTGAAGAAGGAAGCGCACAGGGGCTGATATCCTCGAGTAGGTGGGTTGATTTTCAAGGACGACAAGATTTTTACGACGATTTTCTACTACGGCGACTAGTTTTCAAGTAACGCACGTGGACGACATTCACTCCTACTGCTCTTCGATTACATTCACTCCGCCTACTCTTCGTCGCTGTCCTCCTCCTCGGCCTCGTCGAGCCACTCGATCAGCGGCTTGAGCGCGTTCTCGAACACGTTCCTTCCCACCTTGACCGTCGCTTTATTATACCAGTGCTTGATCGCGTCTTCTCCGAGCACGTCGCAGTCGTACAAAATCTTGACAATGTCGGCGAACAGCTTGAGCAGGCGACTGTCTTCATAGCACGTCACCTGCACCGTCACCATCAGCGCAGCCTCCTGCCTCCCGCTCGTGCAATACTCGGTCAGCAGCTTGCGGTAATACTTCAAGTTCTTCAGCACCGCGTACTGCGTCTGCTGCGTGTTCTTGGAACCCGCCGTGTCCAGCGTCCCCTCGACAATGCCGAGGTAGCAGCACTTGAGCACGTCCAGCTGTTCGATGTTGTTGTCCTCGCCGACCTTCTCCTTGATCGCGGCGAGAATCTCCGCCGGCTTGTACGCGTCTTCCGACCCGCCGTTGGTCATTTCCTTGACCAGGAACTTGAGCTCCTGGACGCTGGCGTCGTGCTGCTTCTTCATGTTGTACTCGACAAACTCGGACAGCCCCACCGACGTAAAGTGGCTATTGAACTCCTCCCAGGTTCGCTTTTGCTGCGGGAAAAAGTCCAGAAGCCTGTCCTGCACCTTGGCCTTGCGCAGCAGCTCCACCAGGCTCTCGACCGGCTCGGTGGAAAGAAAGTCCACAAACAGGTCGGTGATAAACGTGGAGATCGTTCCCCTGGCCACGAGCCTGTCCTCCAGCGCGTTCGGAAGCACTCGGTCGGGAAGCGTGCCCACCTTCAACGCAAAGCATCGAGACATCCCGATGGCCACGTTCCGACGTTCCTGCTCGGAATAAAACTCCAGGCTCAGAATGAGCTTGATCATCGTCGTCTCCAGGTGCTTGACCAGGAACGGACGACGCCGGATCATACTTTGGAACCACTTCACGTACGGAACGATCGCATCGCGACCGTCGCACATCAAGATCCCAAACGGCAGCGAGCGAGCCGCCTCCCCGTCCTTGTCCTTCTCTTTGGCGTCGACCGCGAACATCCTGCCCGCAAAGGCCACCTCGAAGAGCACCTCCCCATATCTGCTGAAGTCTAACTCCGTCGTATCCAGAATCTTGCTCGCATTATTCAGCAGCTGCTCGACGTCAGAACCGTACTCGTTCACATACGCGTCTTGCAAAAGGTCGACAACCGCATTCGCAAAGGACAACGGGTCATGCGGGACGACGATGTTACGTTTACGTGTCTTCAAGCGAACACCGGCGAGCTGGGGCTTTTCTTCTTTCGCACTGCGGTGGAGAGGCACGATGTGGGTCGTGATGCGAGTGAGCGAGTGAGGCTGCGGATTCTTCGGGCTGCGGTCCTTCGGGATGTCGGGGTCGTCTGCGGCGCATCCCGTCGCTCCGTTCCGCTGATTTGTCCCCCCATGCACCGCCGCCCTCCCGGCCAGCCGACCCCGGAGCGCGCCGCGCCGGCGGGCCGATTCTTCATTCCATTCTCCTCGAGTGTTTTTCAAATCGCCTGCCTCAAACGGGGCGCTCGCGCTCGCGCGCCCCCGGATCGTGTGGATACACGAGACACCTACCTCATGCACTGATAGTTGAACGAAAAAACTCGTATTTCATGTAGACGCCTTTGGTTTTCTCGTGTCCTTTCGGTCGACCGACGCTCGCCGCGAGTCGCCACGGGCACAGACTGAAATCAGACTCCCTGGTCAACGTGACGGAATATACATCTATACCGTCGCCATGAAGTCGCTGCTCGTCGCTCGCCGCCTGCCCTCTGCCGTGCGCGTGAGGATGGGGGCTTTCGCCTCGTCGGGTGGGCCTTGTTTCCGGTCTGCTGCGTGCCAGTCTTCCTCTTCCTCTTCTTTCTCCTCACAGCGGGTGCTCGGGCGCGATTCGTCGAACGCTCCCTGCTCCCGTACTTCGGCACCTCCCTTTTCTTCTTCTCCTTCTGCCTGGGACTTGACGCGCGGGCGCTCGAGAGCCGTCCACATGCTGTCGTCGCCGGGTGGGGGTGCCAACGATGGCGGTAACAACAACAATAATAGTAATAAATACACGGGAGGGTCTGGTGGCGACGGTGAGGACGACGGCGACGAGTCGTTTCTGGACTTGAGCGCTGCCGAGTCGCTGGCGGCGACAAAGGGCGTCGCGCTCCCGGCCGATCTCGCGGCCATTGCGGCTTCGGAAGGGTTGCGGTTGTCTGTGCTCAACCAGTTTCTCGTCCTGGCCACGTCGGGGAACGTCTTCACGTCCTTCCTGACCAGGTCCATTCCGGCGTTCCGGGACAGGCTGATTGCCGATAACCTCTACTTCTACAAGCTCTTGGTCGAGATTGTGATCGATAGTGGGTGTGCGACGGTCGCAGAGGTGAAGAAACGGGGGGATGACTTTTGGAAGGAGTTTGAGTTTTACCTGTCCGACATGGCGGTGGGGTTGGTCATGGACGTCGTCTTGGTGTCTTTGCTCGCGCCCGTCGCGGTCGCTGGGCGGAAGAGGATGGTTCCCACGGGTCGCTTGAGGCAGTGGTCTGCGAATTTGCCTTCGGCGATGTTCGAGAAGAGTCGGCCGGACAGGAAGTACACG
>Ga0181589_10002566_pt1 | contig 14333 bp, 13 predicted proteins | sample 071ome_25_FD_132444 | JGI IMG/M metagenome (GOLD analysis project Ga0181589, IMG submission 132444) | Coastal salt marsh microbial communities from the Groves Creek Marsh, Skidaway Island, Georgia - 071410BT metaG (megahit assembly) | ecosystem: Environmental > Aquatic > Marine > Intertidal...
CCCTGCCCCACCAACCCGTAGGCAACCAGTACCGGCTGTCCTATACAATCCCCTTCGGCAGACCCCTTGTTGATCAGCACCCGCTTGGAAAACGGATCGGGAGACTCGCCGGTCAACTGGGCCAGCACCCCCTTCTCATCCACGATACTCGAGGCATTGAGCAGGTCATTGAGACGTTTGTTCTCTGCTTCCAGGTGTCCCAGCTTCTGCAGGGTGAACTGCTGCATTAACAGCTGCTCCTTTAGCCGCTGGTTTTCAGCGATGAGATAGCCGCGACTCTGGAAATTGTTGTTTACAGAATCCTGGATGGACCGGGGAGTATCAGCAAGCCAATGCAATGGTGTGGCCATGTAGGCCGCGTAAAAACGAATTCTGGAGAGGTAGTCAAAACGACTGTCGGCAAGCATCATGACCATCGACAACAGGGCGAGCCCCAGCAGTCGATAACCTTGCGACGAACCTTGAATGAATAACGATTTGATAGTGTTAAAACCCTAATGAAGTGTCAGGGAAGCTGCGCGAAGGATAAAAGATATAGGTTGAAGGATAAAGGGTAATTACCGGGAGGATGGGAAATTCAGCCAAAAAAATCAGGCAGCGAGATAAAAAAAGCCCGGTTCCTTAACAGGCCGGGCTTTCTTCAATTCAATGGGGCAAATCGCAGGAAATTCTGGATCTACGTCGCTTGCTCCCTATTCCAGTGTCAACAGATCCAGATCATGGGCATCCATCAACTCCATGGCTTTTCCACCACCACGGGCAACACAGGTCAGCGGATCATCTGCAACGATGACCGGCAGACCGGTTTCCTCGCTCAGCAGTTTATCCAGGTCGCGGAGCAAGGCACCACCACCGGTCAGCACCAGGCCAGTTTCAGCGATATCGGAAGCCAGTTCCGGTGGAGACTGCTCAAGAGCGCTTTTCACTGCCTGGACGATCGAGGATAGCGGCTCCTGCAGGGCTTCAAGAATTTCATCACTGTTCAGGGTGAAGCTGCGCGGCACACCCTCGGCCAGGTTGCGACCGCGAACATCGATTTCACGAATTTCGGTACTGTGGAAGGCGCAACCGATTTCCTTTTTGATACGCTCTGCCGTGGCATCACCAATCAGACTGCCGTAGTTGCGACGCACGTGGGTGGTGATGGCTTCATCAAAGCGGTCGCCACCGATACGCACGGACTCGGAATACACCACGCCATTGAGGGAGATGATGGCGATCTCGGTGGTACCACCGCCGATATCCACCACCATGGAGCCACTGGCCTGCTCAACCGGCAGTCCGGCACCGATGGCAGCAGCCATGGGTTCTTCGATCAATCGCACCTCCCGGGCCCCTGCACTCATCACCGATTCGCGAATCGCACGACGCTCCACCTGGGTGGATTTGCAGGGCACACACACCAGCACACGGGGACTGGGGCGAATAAAGGAATTCTCATGCACTTTATGGATAAAGTGCTGCAGCATTTTTTCGGTTACCTGGAAATCAGCGATAACCCCGTCTTTCAGCGGCCTGATGGCGGTGATATTGCCCGGCGTCCTGCCAAGCATGCGTTTGGCATCGGCCCCAACCGCTGTGACGGTTTTCTGGCCGTTATGAATACGGATGGAAACCACCGAAGGTTCATTGAGGACTATGCCCTGGTCGCGGACATAAATCAGGGTATTCGCGGTCCCCAGATCGATCGACAGATCGTTGGAGAACATACCACGTAACTTCTTCAACATAAGTTCAGATGACTCTCTAAATGATATCTAAATGATAAATAAAGCGGGGGGGTTGGCTCTATCCGTTGTTAATCCAGTATAATTAGCGGATTCAGCTCGGGCAACTCTAGCAACCACTATTACTGAGAGCAAGAATTAAATCTGGTTTGTCAGATTTAGGTCACTTTTTTAGCTGGTTTTTGCCTTTTTTGATCACGGAGTCAATCATGTCCATAGCCCTAAGCGACGTTGAGAACATTGCTCATCTGGCCCGCCTGCACCTGAGTGATCAGGAAAAGGAAGAAGCCGCCAAAAGCATGTCCAACATCCTCAATCTCATCGACCAGATGCAGTCGGTTAATACCGACGAGGTTCAGCCCCTGGCCCATGCCTTTGATGCGGTCCAGCGGCTGCGCGTCGATGAAGTGACCGAGTCCAACCACCGTGACGAACTGCAGACCCTGGCCCCTGAAAGCGAAGAAGGGCTGTTCCTGGTTCCGAAGGTGATCGAATAAGCGATCAACCCCGGCGGCTGCAACCTGTACAAGACCTCCAAGATTTAACTCTGCCCAGACAGCAATAAAAGCAGGATAGTTATGATGACTGAACTCGGCCTGGCACAAATTTCCAGGGCACTGGCTAACGGTGAATTCTCCAGCCTGGAACTGACACAGGAATATCTCAGGCAGATCGCTAGTGAAAACGGCGACCTCAATGCCTTTATCACTGTGTGTGAAGAACAGGCCATGGCCCAGGCCAGGGCTGCCGATGAGGCCCGCAGTAAAGGTGAGGCTGGTCCGTTCTCCGGCATCCCTATCGCGCACAAGGATCTGTTCTGCACCAAGGGCGTCAGAACCTCCTGCGCCTCAAAAATGCTGGATAACTTCATCTCACCGTACGACGCCACGGTGGTGGAAAATTTCAATCGTGCCGGTGCCGTGGTTCTGGGCAAAACCAACATGGATGAATTCGCCATGGGCTCATCCAACGAAACCAGTTTTTATGGCCCGGTAAAAAATCCCTGGAACCGCAGCCTGGTGCCAGGGGGGTCTTCCGGCGGTTCGGCCGCTGCCGTCGCTGCCCGCTTATGTGCCGGTGCTACAGCTACCGACACCGGCGGTTCCATTCGCCAGCCCGCATCCTTTACCGGCATCACCGGTCTGAAACCCACCTATGGCCGGGTTTCCCGATGGGGGATGGTGGCCTTTGCCTCCAGTCTCGACCAGGCCGGTACCATGACCCAGTCTGCCGAAGACGCGGCCATGATGCTCAATGTTATGGCGGGCAGCGATCCCAGGGATTCCACCTGCAGCGAAGCACCGACCGAGGATTACACCGCCAGCCTGGACAAACCGCTGAACGGTCTGAAGATCGGCCTGCCCGTACAGCACTTCTCTGAAGGTCTGAACAGCGATGTTGAAAAAGTCATTCGTGATGCCGTGGCTGAATTTGAAAAACTTGGCGCCACCGTCAAAGAGGTCAGTCTGGATAACAGCCACCTGTCGGTGTCTGCCTATTACGTGATTGCCCCTGCCGAAGCTTCTGCCAACCTGTCCCGATATGACGGCGTCCGTTATGGTTACCGCTGCGAAAACCCGAGCGACCTCGAAGACATGTACAAGCGCAGCCGCAGCGAAGGCTTCGGTGCCGAGGTCAAACGCCGCATCATGGTAGGCACCTATGCCCTGTCCGCCGGCTATTACGACGCCTATTACATCAAGGCCCAGAAAATCCGCCGTTTGATCAAGAATGATTTCCAGCGCGCCTTCGAAGACGTGGATGTCATCATGGGGCCGACATCACCCCACACGGCCTTCCCCATCGGCTCCAAGAATGATGACCCGGTCACCATGTACCTGGAAGACATTTACACGATAGCCGTGAATCTGGCGGGATTGCCCGGCATGTCGATTCCTGTCGGCCTGGTGAACAATCTCCCCATCGGCCTGCAGATCGTGGGCAAGGATTTTGCCGAAGCGCAACTGCTCAACGTCGCCCACCAGTTCCAGTTGGCCACCGACTGGCACAAACGTGCACCCGGCAAGTAACAGAGGATAATGTCAGAGATGGAATGGGAAACAGTTATTGGCCTTGAAGTGCATGTGCAACTGGCCACGGCATCCAAGCTTTTTTCAGGCACCAGCACCGCCTTTGGTGCTGAGCCAAACACACAGGCCAGTATCTACGACCTGGCCATGCCCGGCACACTGCCAGTGCTCAACAAGGAAGCCCTGAAGATGGCCGTTAAATTCGGTCTGGCCATTGATGCACAGATAGGGATGAAATCCATTTTCGACCGCAAAAACTATTTCTATCCTGACCTGCCCAAGGGCTACCAGACCTCCCAACTCGATTACCCCACGGTAGGCAAGGGCCAGCTGGTTATTGATATGGAGGATGGCACCCAGAAAACCATCGGCGTCACCCGCGCCCATATGGAAGAGGATGCCGGCAAGTCCCTGCATGAGGATTTCCATGGCAAAACCGGCATCGATCTGAATCGGGCAGGCACTCCCCTGCTGGAAATCGTATCCGAGCCCGATCTTCGCAGCGCCAAGGAAGCTGTTGCCTATCTGAAGAAACTTCACTCACTGATTCTGTACCTGGGCATTTCCGATGGCGACATGTCCCAGGGCTCCATGCGCTGTGATGCCAACGTCTCCATACGCCCCAAAGGCAGTGACAAGCTGGGCAACCGGACAGAGCTCAAGAACATCAATTCATTCCGCTTCGTGGAAAAAGCCATCAATGTGGAAGTGGAACGCCAGATCGACATCGTTGAGGACGGCGGCGAAATCATCCAGGAAACCCGTCTTTACGATTCCGACAAAAACGAAACCCGCTCCATGCGCAGCAAGGAAGTGGCCAACGACTACCGCTATTTCCCGGAACCGGATCTGCTGCCCGTGGTAATCGACGATGAGTTCATTGAAGCCGTTCGCGCCACCCTGCCCGAACTGCCGGATGTGAAACACAAGCGTTTCTGTGAACAGTATGGCCTGAGTGACTATGACGCCATGGTGCTGTCCAGCGACCTGAATACCGCCAACTATTTTGAGGACGTGGTTTCCGGCTGCAATAATGCAAAGCTGTCTGCCAACTGGGTCATGGGTGACTTGCAGGCCTACCTCAATAAGGAAGAGTTACCGATCAGCAGGAGTGTCATCAGCGCCGACGCCCTGGCCGGCCTGATCAAACGCATCATCGACAACACCATTTCCTCAAAAATTGCCAAAACAGTCTTTGAGGCCATGGTGGCTGGCGAAGGCGATGCCGACACCATCATCGAAAGCAAAGGCCTGAAGCAGGTGACAGATACCGGTGCCATCGAGGCCATGGTGGATGAAGTCATTGCCAACAACCCGGCTCAGGTGCAGCAGTTCAAGGAAGGCAAGGAACAGGTGATCGGCTTCTTTGTCGGCCAGATCATGAAAGCCTCCCAGGGTAAAGCCAATCCCGGGCAGGTGAACAAAATGCTCAAGGAAAAATTGGCCAGATAGCCTGGCCGGGGTCAGACCAACTTGATTGCTGTGAAATCCGGCTTATAAATCAGCCTGTGATCAGGTTGCTCTGACCCCAGTATTACCAATACGTTAACTATCAGGGAATTCCCCCATGAAAACTGAAAAGAAAACCGGTGCCGACAGAACCCAGCCAGCCGTTCGTGACGAATGGTGGAGCGATGAACGGGTGAAAACCTTTCTTGATATGGAAACCAGCCAGGATGAGTCCCCTGACTTTCATGTGCTGCAAAAAGCCTATCGCGGCATGGTGCCCGAGGCGTTTGAACGTTTTGTGGGATTTTTCCTTGAGGCTGGTCGCAATATCAATGAAGCCAATCAGCAGGGTGCCACGATCCTTAAAATCGTCTCAGAGCATCGCAATTCTTCGGAATACGCCGACATTCTGAAAAAAGCCGGCGCCAACTAGGAGCCAGTCTAACGGCGGCCGCGTCCGTGGCCGCCCCTGTCACCACTTTTACTGCCGCTGCCACCATGTTTTTTGGTTTCAGCCCGGAACTTGGATTCCCGACTGAAGGGCGGGGCCTGTTCCAGCAGGGCTTCGGGCGGGTGTTCGCAGTTCAGCTTCATCCCTATGGTTTCCTCAATCTGCGGCAGGAGAAAGGAGTCATCTTCACAGGCAAAACTGATTGAAGTTCCGGTGGAACCTGCACGACCGGTACGACCAATACGATGCACGTAATCTTCAGCTTCTTCCGGCAGATTGAAATTCACCACGTGAGTGATGTCATCAATATGCAACCCACGGCCGGCAACATCAGTCGCCACCAGCACCTGGATATCATCATTCTTGAATTGCTCGAGGGTTTTCACCCGCTTGGGCTGTGATATCTCACCGGACAACAGACCCACGCTGACACCATTGCGATGCAGGTTATCGGCCAGGCGGCGGGCCTGGTCACGGCGATTGGCAAACACAATCACCCTCTCGCCCTCATCACTCTGGATCAGGTTATAGAGCAGGTTGTATTTCTGATCTGTGGTCACCAGGTACACTTTCTGGTCCACATTGTCAGTGGTCAGTTGCTGGGCTTCCACCTCGATTCGCACAGGGTCCACAGCCCAGCGCTCTGCCAGTTCCAGGATGTCCGGCGTAAAGGTGGCACTGAACAGCATCGTCTGGCGGAATTCCTTCTTCGGCGTGGCAGCAATAACCTGGCGCACCTGGGGAATGAAACCCATGTCGAGCATCCTGTCGGCTTCATCCAGTACCAGCAGTTCAACCATGCCCAGGTCAATATTGCGATTACGGACAAAATCCAGCAAACGCCCCGGGGTGGCAGCAACTATATCAATGACTTCGTTATCCAGTTCCCGCTGCTGTTTTTCATAATCGATTCCACCCACCAGCGTGGCTATTTTCAGACCGGCATATTTGCAAAGGGCATGGGCATCCTTGGCAATCTGCATGACCAGCTCACGAGTAGGCGCAATGATCAATGCCCGGGGTTCACCCACATAGCGTTCTTCCTCTATGGGATTTTTTAACAGGTCATTGATGATGGTGGTGAGAAAGGCGGCAGTTTTTCCGGTTCCGGTTTGCGCTTTGCCGGTAACATCATGCCCTTCCAGGGTGACCTTCAGGCTCTGCGCCTGAATCGGTGTACAGAATTCGAAGCCAAGATCATCAACTGCCTTGAGCAAAGGCTCTGGAAGATCAAAGTCATGGAACCTGGTTTTGAGGCCGGAGTCAGAATCTGCTTCGGTGACGACTGGCTCGGTATTTTCTACTGTCAATGGGCTACCGCACTACTTGCTTGTGATCGATCGATTTAATGGCTGGGTATCATAACCAAAAGGGGGTAGCGGGGAAATGAAAATCTGAAAACGACACATTTCCACTTTCAGGCAGAAAAACCCTTATATCGTTAAGAGCGCCTGTCAATTGCAGCGGTAAATGATAAAAGTCTGCTCGCCATTGGCGGGCGGCCCCTCGGGGACGATGACATTACCTCTGTCTGCTGCACGGTTGCGTGCCAGTGTCCTGAGTTCCAGAGCAACTTTTTCCGGGTTCCGGTCTATCACCGCCTTGTCCAGAACTTCCACTGTTGTGGTACCTGTTCGCGTGCAGTTCGCGACTTCGGCTGCTGTCCAGATACCAACACTCTCTCCCTCACGGGTCAGCTTTACCCAGGTACAGGAAGAAAGTACGAAAGAAAGAATCACCAAACCTGATACTTTGAAAAAGGTCATAAACCCCTATCCTCTTAAAATTAATCCTTGTTGAACTTCACGTTCACTTCAATGGACACCAGATCATCCGCCATATTCAGGTACTGGTCCATACCGAAATCCGTGCGATTGAAACTGCCCACCGCCTGCATGCCGATGGAGCTGCCGGATAGCTTGCCATCACTGCCACCGAAAAAGGTCACATGCAAAGTCCACGGCTTGGTCACTCCGATGAAATCAAGTTCCCCGTGAAAATCTGCGGTATTCTCGCCAGTGACATCGACACTGGTGGTGGTAAAGGTGGCTTCAGGATACAGCGGGGCATTGAACCAGGCACTGCTGTTTACCAGGGTTTCCACCACATCGCCATCGGCCATATCCAGGCTCCCCATATTTACCGTGGCAGACAACCTGCTGTTTTCCAGGTGATCAAAGTCCATGTACAGGCTCGCCGAATAGTCATCGAAACGACCGACAAGGTTCAGGTATTTTTGCTGCATGACCCGGAACAGCACGGAGCCATACTGCCGTGTCAGGGTGTAACTCTGGGTATTGGCAGAATCCGCTGCCAGCATGGACGGGGAAAACAACAACAGACCAGACAGAAATGCGACAACAGCAGCAAATTGTCTGACCAGGGAAACAGGGGCAGTACGATGCATGAAAACTCCAATGTGCAGCGAGCAGGAAAATGTAATATCCCGAATATTTTTGCAGGCAACCCCAAACAGGTCAATGCGACCAGCGCCTCTTGCACAATCTATCAACTTTTCCCTGCCCTGCCCCTGTCAATGGCAAGTCAACAGAAGCAGGCAGAAAAGGCCGGTTACCTGATTGGAATCTGTTTTCGGGCTGGCGCCACGTCACCCTTGGGTATGTCGAGAGTCAGCACCCCGTTATCGAATTCCGCCTTGATGGCAGCTTGATTAATATTCTTGCCCAGGTTGAAACTGCGGGAGTAACGGCCCACGCGACGCTCCTGGCGAATGATTTTACTGCCATCCTTTTCCTCGGCCTCATCCTTGTGCTCTGCAGCTATGGTCAGCACATTATTATCCACGGTGACATCAATATCTTCCTTGGCAATGCCAGGAAAATCCGCTGTCACCTTTTAGCTGTTTTCGGTCTCCCTGATATCGACCGCAATGTTACCGGTATCAAAACGGGATTCAGGCAGCAGCCTGAATGAGGGGAAGCTGTCGTTAAAAAAGGAATCCAGTGCGCCGAATGACGGGTGTTTGTGAATCAGGTTCATTATCAACTCTCCTGTAAACTGGCCTCGCAAGGCCAGTGCTGTGTTAGGTCATGGCAGGAACATCTCCTGCATAAGGCCTATGTGCGGCCTGACCCGAGAGCTTCAAGAGAGGAAAACCGGAATGTCGATCCAGGTTGACCCAGATCAAATATGAAAAGGCTGCTCAGATATGGCAGGGGCACTCAGCACGTCTGGACAGCTTCATTTCACGAAACTGCATGGTCTGGGCATCCAGAAACAGCAAACGCCCGGCCAGGGTTTTCCCTATTCCGGTGATGACCTTGATGGCTTCCATGGCCTGTAAAGTACCGATAATGCCAACCAGGGGGGCCATGACCCCATTTTGCGAGCAGCTCAATTGCTCATCATTGCCGTCCTGGTAAAGACAGCGGTAACAGGGTTGCGCCGGATCACGATGATCAAAAACACTTACCTGCCCATCCAGCCGGATGGCTGCGCCTGATACCACGGGGGTCCGGTTTTTGACTGCGGCATCATTGATGGCGAAACGACTGCTGAAATTGTCCGTGCAATCCAGCACCACGTCGGCCTTGCGGACTTCCTCGTCCAACGACTCTCCTTCCAGGCGATGGGCTATAGTGGAAATACTGACGCTGTCGTTGAGCCCCTCAAGGGTCTGTCTGGCAGATGCCACTTTATCCATGCCGATATTGCTGCTGGTATGGGCAATCTGCCGCTGCAGGTTGCTCATATCAACAACATCATCATCCACCAGAACAAGCTCACCTATGCCACTACTGGCAAGGTACATCGCTGCTGGACAACCCAGCCCACCGAGTCCGATGATCAGCACACGGGCGGCAAGCAGGGCTTCCTGGCCTGCGATATCCATCTGGGGCAGCATGATCTGTCTGCTGTATCGTAATAATTGTTCGTCGTTCATTACATCTATTCCAGGATATCGGGAAAATTACGACCCAGTGTAACCCGGTCATGACCTGCAAGGTCTTCAAGCGTTTCAATATCAGTGTAACCTTCAACTGTCATAATCTGACGCACACTTTCTCCCTGGTTGTAACCATGTTCGAGCATCAACCAGCCGCCAAGCTGCAAAAACTCCCGGCAAGTTCCGGCAATCTGCCGAATATCCTCCAGTCCATCCTTGCCCGACACCAGGGCAGAAACCGGTTCAAACCGGACATCCCCTTCGACCAGGTGGCAGTCACCTTCTTCAATATAGGGCGGGTTACTGACGATGACATCGAAATGGGTTTTATCCAGGGCCTGGGTCCATTCACCTGCCCTGAAAACCACGTTGGGTACATTGAGTGCTCTGGCATTTTCCCTGGCAACTTCCAGCGCTCCCTCTGACTGGTCAGTTGCCACAATTTTCCAGGCAGGTTTTTCACTCCCCAGGGCCAGGGCGATGGCACCGGAACCCGTCCCAAGATCAGCGACCGTTGCTTCGAGCTTCTTATCCAGACGAGCCAATACGGTTTCCACCAACAACTCCGTCTCCGGCCGGGGGATAAGGACGTTATGATCCACTTTCAGGGATAGTCCCCAGAATTCGCGACGTCCGCAAAGGTAGGCAACTGGCTCACCTGTCTGGCGGCGCCTGATCAATTCCAGGTAAAGGTGCTGCTCCGGCAGTGTCGGGATGTGATCAGGCCAGGTATACAACCAGGTGCGACTCTGTTTTATGGAGGTCGCCAGCAGGATTTCAGCATCCAGACGGGCACTGTCGCTGTCGGATAATGCTGCCTCGCCATCCGCGATTAATTGCCTGATGGTTGCCATGGCCTTTGGACCTGTTGGGTTAGCTTGCCATTTCAGCCAGCTGATCTGCCTGATGTTCGGTGATCAGCGACTGGATGATTTCCCCGATATCACCGGCCATAACATCAGCCAGCTTGTTCAGTTTGAGATTGATCCGGTGATCCGTGATTCTGCCATCAGGATAATTGTAAGTCCTGATTTTTTCGGAGCGGTCTCCGCTGCCCACCAGATTGCGACGGGTGTCGGACTGTTCCTTATGGTACTCGGCCTCGGCCGCTGCCTGCAGTTTGGCCTGCAACAGAGACATGGCCCGGGCACGGTTCTTGTGCTGTGAACGCTCATCCTGACACTCCACGACTATGCCGGTGGGAATATGGGTCATGCGGATGGCCGAATCTGTTTTGTTCACGTGCTGGCCGCCGGCACCACTGGCCCGGAAGGTATCTATACGCAAGTCGTTCTTGTTGATTTCAATCTGCTCAACATCCTCCACTTCAGGCATCACCGCAACGGTACAGGCAGAGGTGTGAACACGGCCCTGGGTTTCGGTTTCCGGAACTCGCTGCACCCGATGGGCGCCGGATTCAAACTTCAACTGCGCGTAAACATTCTTGCCTTCCAGGCGGGCAATGATTTCCTTGTAGCCGCCATGCTCTCCCGGGCGTTCACTGATGACTTCCACCGCCCAACCCTGGGTTTCAGCATAACGCGAATACATGCGAAACAGATCGCCGGCAAAAATGGCAGCTTCATCGCCTCCGGTGCCGGCACGCACTTCGAGAAACACGTTGCAGCTGTCCTTGGGATCTTTGGGCAGCAGCAGTTTTTGCAGTTCCACATCAAGGTCCTGCAACTGCTCCTGGGCACTGAGAACTTCCTCCTCCGCCATTTCCCGGACTTCCGGATCACTATCCTTTTGCAGAAGCTTCGCCCCTTCCAGATCATCCACTACCTGGCGGTATCGCTGGAAACACTGCACAACAGGTTCCAGCTCGGCATATTCCTTGGAATAGGTCCGAAACCTTTCCTGGTTGCTGATAACTTCTGCATCACTGAGCAGAGCCTCGAGTTCCTCGTAACGGTCCCTGAGGTTTTCCAGTTTGATACTGACTGATGGATTCATATAGTGTGGATTCTATTTAGGGGGTAACTACTGCCCAGGGCACAAAAGCATTGCGGCTCAGGGTTTGTTTTGCTGTTCGTCTTCGGGATCGAAGGTCGTGACATCTTCGTTGCTGGCTTCCAGTTCAAACAATTCTTCGGCCAGCTGGATCAATTCATTGCGGCCGTCAGCACTGGCCTTTTTCATCTGTACACTGGGTGCGTGTATCAGCTTGTTGGTCAGCAGGCGGGCAAGATTGGCCATGACTTTTTCCGGCTTGTCACCTTTCTCCAGCTGTTTGAGGGCCTTTTCAAGCTCCAGGTCACGAATCTGCTCGGCCTTTTGACGGAAATTCTTGAGCATCGGCACGATACCGAGGGAACGCTGTTTTTCCTCGAAATTACTCACGCCCTGGTCAATGATCTTTTCTGCTTCCAGGGCAGCATCCAGGCGGTTCTGTTTGTTGCTGTCGATCACCTGGGCCAGGTCATCCACACTGTAGAGGTAGATATCCTCAAGTTCTGCCACTTCGGGCTCAATGTCCCGGGGCACAGCCAGATCCACCATGAAAATGGGTTTGTGGCGTCGCGCCTTAAGAGCCCGTTCCACCGCTCCCTTCCCCAGGATGGGCAATTGGCTGGCCGTGGAGCTGACCACGATATCCGCGTGGACCAGTTGCTCAGGTAGATCAGCAATCAGCACTTCCTTGATGCCGTATTTTTCTTTCAGTTCCAGCGCCCGCTCCAGGGTGCGGTTGGCCACTGACACGTTTTTCACCCCTGCCCGCTGCAGGTGCTGCACCACCAGTTCGATGGTCCGTCCGGCGCCGATCATCAACGCCTTGGCATTGCTCAGGTCGCTGAAGATATGCTGGGCCAGCGTAACAGCGGCAAAGGCTACCGATACCGGGTTTTCACCAATCGCCGTGTCAGTTCGCACCTGTTTGGCCACCGCAAAAGTATCTTCAAACAGGCGGCTCAGTCCGTTGCCTACAGTGCCTGCTTCACGAGCCACGGCATAGGCTGACTTCAGCTGTCCAAGAATCTGGGGTTCACCAAGGACCATGGAATCCAGTCCACTGGCCACTTTCATGGCATGCCTGACCGCGTCATTGTCCTGGTGGATATAAACACAATTCTGCAACTGCGCCTGCTGAAGATCATGGTAGGCGGCCAGCCACTGTCCAACATGGGCCTGAACCTGGTCTGCCTGCCTGACACCGGCCTTGCCTTCTCCCGGCTCGCAATAAAGTTCGGTCCGGTTGCAGGTGGAGACAATCACTATTTCATCCAGCCCGACTTCAGCACAGGCCTGCTGAAGCGCGTCATGCATTTTTTCAGGCACGAAAGCCACCTTTTCGCGAACATCGACGCTCGCGGTATTGTGGTTGATGCCTAATACAAAAGTTGCCATGGATGACCGGTTCTAGTGCCTGAAAGTGCCAAACGGGTTATTTTACTCAATAGAGCTTGCTGTGCCTATTTTTGCCTGCTTCGGCAACATCAGGTCCAGGGAACGATTTATGGTCTTGCGCGGTCTCATGTCACAATACCGCTGCATTCCCTGCGATCTTGCCAGGATTGAGAAAACCTCACCGAACGCTATACTAACCAGCCTGATATGATCATTTCCTGCTTAAATCATCTGACAGCCGCTGCCGGCCTTCGCCGGCATGGGGCTTCCCTGTTGGCCCTTGTCTTTTCAAGCCTGCTGACAGCTTGTGCTACGGTAGAAGAACGTAATACTGAAGCAGAATCCAGTACCGCGCCAACGGATGCCGCCAGCCAACAGGTTGCCGATGCCAATCCCCACGATCAGACACTGCCGCCCCCCCAGGATATTCAGTACGGCAATTTCCCCGAAGACATCCTCACGCGCGTGATTCTGGCAGAAATGGCAGGCCAGCGCGGCTACAACCAGCAGGCCCTCACGGATTATCTGTCTCTGGCCCGTGAAACCAACGACATCAACATAATCAAGCGTGCCTCACGGATAGCATCCTTTCTCAGGGATGTCCCGGCGGCAATTGAAATGGGCAACCTCTGGCTGGATCAGGAACCTGAATCCCAGGAAGCCCTGAGAACCCTGGCCTTCCAGATGGTCACCCTCGGGCGTTACCGCGAAGCACTGACGCATATGAAGACCCTGCTGGCTTTGGGTTCAACGCTGGATTTCAGGCTGATCACCAACCGCACGGCCATGGACACCAACGCCAACCTCTTCCTGGATGCCCTGATCAGTGATTTTGAAGAGCTCAGGATTCAGTACCCCGCTGATCAGTCCCTGCGACTTGGGCTGGCTCATCTGTACCAGCAGAATGAGCAGACAGGGCAATCTCTTGAGCTTGTGAGCGCCCTGTCCAGGGAAATGAACGACAACGCTGAAGTTGTCATTCTGGAAGTGGAACTGCTGGAGCAGATGGGAGAAGGTGACAAGGCCAAACGACGACTCCAGCAGGCATTAAGGAATAACGACAATCACAAGGAGCTGCGCTTCCAGTATGCCCGCAAGCTGGTTGACGAGGAACGCTACCGGGAAGCAAGGGACCAGTTCAAGATCATCGTTGAACAGTTCCCGGACGATTACGACATGCTCTATTCCCTGGCGCTCATCAGCATGGAAATCAACATGCTCAATGATGCCAAACTGTATTTCCAGCGCCTTGTCGATAATGCCCAGCGCCTGGATGATGCCCATTACTATCTCGGCTATATCAGCATCCAGGAAAACAACACCAATGCCGCCATCCAGCATTTCTTCAATGTCAATGGCGGGGGCAATTTCCTGCAGGCCCAGCGCAACCTGGCGGAGCTGATGATTCGCGAGGGTCGCTA
>Ga0181589_10002585_pt1 | contig 14286 bp, 9 predicted proteins | sample 071ome_25_FD_132444 | JGI IMG/M metagenome (GOLD analysis project Ga0181589, IMG submission 132444) | Coastal salt marsh microbial communities from the Groves Creek Marsh, Skidaway Island, Georgia - 071410BT metaG (megahit assembly) | ecosystem: Environmental > Aquatic > Marine > Intertidal zone...
GCCCACATGTCGTCGTAGCGCCCCCACGGCTGGCCCTCGCCCATCAGCCCGAAATACATGGCCGGCCCGATAAGGTCCCTATCAAACGCCAGATTCATTCCACACATCGGGAAGAGACTTCCCTTGGGGATCGTCAGGACGGCGTTGACGTATCTCGTGTTCCGCTCTGCCGGCTTGACGAGCTGCGTCGGCGCGTCGTAGTCGGGAATGTTGAGCCAGAGCCCATGCGACACCGCCGTTGGCTTTCCTTCCCTCATTCCGAACGGGTACCCGCGAACAAAGTCGCATCCCTCGGCGTACGGGTCGTAGAGTGTATTGAAAAAGTCGGGCGTCGACGGCGACAGCAGGTTCTTGATGTGCTGTTCGAGCGCGTTGATCCTTTCCCCCGAAGGCGTATTGGCCACGAAACAGTCGTCATCGATTGTGTAGACGTACTTTTTCTTGCTCACCATGTACCCAAAGCAGCGACACGCGCTGTCCTTGAAGCTGATGCACCACGCCTTGTCGCCAAGGATACGCTCGATGTCGTTCCTGTTGTACAGCTCGTAGTCGAAGCCCTCGGGAATTTCCACCTTCCTGGATGGATCGCCGTCCTGGATCACGATCAGGTGGTACGGCTGGAAGAAGTCCCGCCACTGCTCGAGGAAGTCCAAGTTGCGGATCGTCGGGATGACGATGTCCAGCCTGTTGTGGTCGTGCGTTCATCGGGTAATGCACGTCTCGTGACATGAATCATCAAAAGGCGACGTCTGCGTGTCGTGAAAGCAACGTACTGATCTTGCAGGGCCGGCTTCGAAGCGCTCATTTTTGTCCAGATCTTTGGACAGACCTCGAAGTGGGCGGGGCGCAGGCGTGGATTCGGGCGTGGATTCGTTCGTGTACGTTTCGAAAGTGCACACTTACGCGGCGAAAGAAGGTAAAATGGTCAAAACTTGCGTTTACCGGAGATGCCTCCTTTGCGCCCAGCAGCTGCCGCGGATTTCCGTTTCAAATTGGCCACCATCGCCTTTAGCTCCTTGCCGTTTGCGCCTGCGAGCCGGTTCGGATCGGCCGGTACGGCCGGTACTGTCGATCCGGAGAGTCCGATGGGCTCGGTTGGTATGGCCTTTGACGAGCCGCTCTTGGTCTTTGAGCGCCTGCGTGCCGCCTCGGTCGCGAGCTTGGAGGCGCCCTTGCCGGCCTTTGCGTAGCGAGGGTCGGTGGGATCCAGTGCGAACACCGGATTGTCAAATACCTCTTGGAACCGGGGGTCTTTCATGTCCAGGTACTCCCGGTCGGCGGCCTCCAGGTCTTCGTTGTCCGAGCCGTCCTCGCGCTCAGCCCGCTTCTTCAGCTTGGCCAGCTTCATCCGCTCCCTCTTGCTGATCTTCTTGGTTTGATTGCTGGTGGGGTCTACGCTCTGCTTGCCACGCTTTCCAGTGACCGCATCGTCCATGAGCAGCATCTCCAGCTCGGCCTGGCGGTTCTGCAGTTCTCGGGCATCCTCTTCACCCCCGCCGCCGTCCTCGTCCCATCCCCTCTTCTTCTTCTTCTTCTTTCCAGCCGCATCTAACGTGGCCGGGTCCTTGAAGGTATCGTTGGACGAAAAGAAGGGGTCGTCAAAGGGATCCACGGCCTTGCCACCCTTGGTGGTCTTTGGCGAGACGGGCTCTTGGGCCTCCTGCTCAATGTCCGAGTCAAAGTCGTCCTCATAGTCGTCGTCAGACGAGTGATAGTTGACCCTGCCCTTCCGTTTGGCCTCCTCTCGCTTTTCCTTCCGCCTCCGCTCGTACGCCTCCCAGACAGTCTCCGCGCCCCTGCCTCGCTTCTTCTCCTTGGCCTTGGTCGACAGCTTCTCGCCCAGTGCCTCCAAATCCTGCTCGAACGTCACTTGGAGCTCCATGTTTTTATCCGCTACGCATCCAAACGCGCCATTTTCGCCATTCTTGCCTTCATCTCCGTCGTTGTCGTCGCCGGCGTCCCCGCCCTCCCCATCGCTCCCGCCCGCGCCAGCGCCCCAATCGCGCTTGCCCTTTCGCTGATCTGCCGCGCCCCCGGCCGCCAGCAGCCGCTGGTACCGCTCGCGCACGGCGTCTTGGTCCTCTTCCGGAGCCATGTCATCATCCTCTGCCTCGTCTTCCGAAGCGCTCGCCAGGTACGTCTTGAAGTCTTCGTCCTTCAAGTCATCCGCGTTGAGCTTGCGAGACAGCGTCTTCTTCCTGTCGCCGTCGACCTTGTCCCACGTGAGCTCCACGTTCGTGTGCTGCAGCGCCTTCGTTTGGAACACCGGAGCCACGTAATCGTCGGGCAGCTCGGTCGCTGCGTCGCGCACCTTGCGATCCTCAAAGCTCTGGCCCTCGGGAACAAACCGCAGGTCAAACACGTTGGCCGTTTTCATGTACTCCATCCCATCGCACTCGGTGTATATTGCCTCAGCGGTTCTCACATTGCTGCACACCACGATGGCGTAGTACCACCGCAGCTTGGAGCGCTCGTAGTACCGCAGGCGCGACTCGTCCACGGCGCCGTCCGACTCGTCGTCGTCATCGTCGTCGTCGTTGTCTTCGTCGCCATGCTCGGCGCCATCGTTGTCTCCCCCGCTCGACTTCTTCTTGTAAATCTGCTTGGGCCCGGCCAACTTCTCCTCCTCCATCCGCTCCAGCCCGTAGTCCGAGGGGTACACACTGACAGACTCGATTCGACCCCCTTCCGGCACAAATGACCGTAATACGGCCAAGATATCAACCGCCTTGACATTCTCCCAGTCCATATCCATGCACGCTAGCCGCGCCGTCGAGTCTTCCAGCATCGGCACCGCCTCGTTGGGGTTGGCAGCGTACGCACCCACGCCCCAGTCCTCCACCAGCCGTTCCAGGTCCTCGTCGAGCACGCCCTCGGCCAGTTCATTGTCAACGTCGCTCTCGTCCGAGTCGGAAGGTTCCGAAGACGACTCGTCAGACGCCAGACCGCGCATGCGCAGTGCACGACGCTCGTTCTCGTTGAGGATGGGCTCGTCTTCGTCCGAGCTGGAGCTCGAGACGGCGCCTGCCCCGCGCTGATTTCCGCCTTTGTCACTCTCTTTGTCGTCATCCAGGCGAAACAGCCGACTCACGTCGTCCTTCTTCTTCGTGTGTTTACGGCCCCGCTTGTCTTTCGACGCACCCACCTTGAAGTCGTCGTTCGAGCCATCGAGCATCGAGGCGAAGCGCGCGTCGACCTTGACCTTGGCCTTGTCTCGCCGAGGGAAACGGGCGAAGCGCGGATCGAAGCTGATGGACTTGAAGCGGGGGTCCGCCTCGTCCACCGAGCTCATCTTGATGGGCGCGTCGGGCTTGCCTCGCTTCGGCTTGGGCTTCGGCATTCGGACGACTTCGCTTCCGCGTATATGGGTGTTCTGAATGTATGCCAACTACCAGGGGTGTCGAATAGTGTCAAAGTTCTCCAATCCGCGTGTATGATATGCATGCCAGCCAAAGTTTTCGCTGGTTTGAAGCGCCCAGGAGCGAGAGAGAGACCCTTCTAGACGCGGGCAACGCTTCTATGATACCGTCACTGGTATATCGCGCACATCCGCAACGCCGGTGGCTGCAACCCCAAGGCGCATCCCACCACGGTGGTGCTCGTGAACGATGCCGGGCGTCTTCTTCCCAACCCGAACCCTCGTCCTCGAGGCTTGTCCTCACGGAACACGCCGAGGTGTTGGCAGACAGGGGTTGGATCGTCGACGACATCGACCGGGAGCTCGTCCGCACGTGCCGGGACGAGTGGGAGTCGAGGTTTTCCGACCCGCTGGTCATCAATCCCGACCGGTTCATTTGGGACTACTGGTACGTGCCGGGGCAGTACGCGCTGATGAGGACGACCGCCGAGCGGTTCTTCAGTCCCGACACGTACGAACGCCTCGAGCAAGCGATGTTGGAAGCAGCGCACCGGGTGGGGTGCAGGGCGATATCGCAGCCGTGGATCAGCTACTACGTCTCGGGAATGGAGCAGCGCCTGCACACTGACGCCCCACACGGTCCTTTTGCGTTCGTTTTCAGTTTGACCGAGGACGAACGCACGTTCAACGGCGGTGAGACGATGATACTGAAAGATTCGGCGAGCGCGTCGTCTGGCACGCCCCAGGATGCGAAAGAGATGCACGACCTCTTCGATACAATCCCGCCAAGACTCGGCCAACTATTGTGCTTCGACGGACGGATACCGCATGGCGTCGTGCAAGTCAAGGGTGTGCAAGACCCGCTGCATGCCCGGGTTGTCGTGCATGGTTGGTACACAGAGCCGACGCCGCACTTTGAGGGCGACATCGATGAGCTCGTCGCGACGGAGATCTTGAACCTCGTGCTGGAAAGGCTATTTGGCGAGCTGCAGAACTTGCCACCCGCGACGGGCACGGTGATTGCCAAGCTGCATATCGACGCTGACGGAAGCGTGACGCAGATTGAGGTCCTGTCGTGCACGCTGCGGGTAGACGCGAGCGTCGACAGGTGGGGGATGATCGACGAGGTCCTCGAGCTGATCGACGAGGCGTTTGGTGCTCGCGGCGTTTTCGGAGAGGCCGTTGCCGTTGCCGAAGGAGGAGGAAGCGACCGGGCGATCTTTTTGCCGCTCTTGTTCTAAGTCGACAGTAGTGCCCAGACCTCGACCCGCGTACTCGACGCTGCTGAAACACTGGACACTCTGGACTCGAGACCAGCGCGCGGATTTGCCAAGCGAGGAGGTGACCGACTGAATTTTTGCGATCGCATCTTCTGACGACAACCACCGACGATGCGTCGCGTCTGTTGGCTTTTCGCGGCCGTGATATGCTGCCTGTTGAGTAGTGTATCGTGTGCTGCCGGCGATAGCACGGCTGCAAAGCTGCTCGCCGAGTTCAAGGCGAGGTCGAGTCCGGGCTACGTCACCGTCAAGCTGGACGAGTTCAGCTCGCTGGTGGACGGCGACAGCCGACCCTACGCGGTGTGCGTGTTCGCTGACTCGACCCAGTATCGCGACTCGCCGAAGCTGGAGCTCGGGAAGCGCCTCGCGCAAATTGGAGACGCCAGCAAGGCCATCCTGAGGCATCAGAACGCCGGTGAAGGCCCGGAGGACACGTTCATCGTCGTGCGCATCGTGTTGGAGGACAGCAAGGTGCTCTTCGGACGAGTTGGCGCCCAGGGTCTGCCGTACTTTTCGTGCATTCCGTCGTCGTTCTCGGTGACGCCTGGAAAGGACATCGACCTGCCGGGGCGCCTCTTGATGACCCCGGCGCCCGTCGAAGAGTGGTCGACGAACGAGATCCTCGACTTCATTCACGTGAGCACAGGGATTGACGTGGGAGAGCACCAGGTGGAGCCGCGGTCGCCGTGGTTGCCGCTGATGGTGTTGTTTTTCCTGGGCAACCTCGGTGGGTATTGAACTCGACCGCCATGCGGGCGCACGCTCTGACTGTCTCACTCGTTGGTTCGTTTGATCGCTCGTTCGCCCGTTTGTTCTCCAGGCCTGTTCGGGTACAAGTTTGCGACGTCTTCGCTGGTTCACTACATGCCGCTCTACATCTGCGGGTCCCTCTGTGTCTACTGGTTTAGCCTGTCGGGAGGCATGTACAATATCATTCGTGGGACACCTTTTGTGGGCGTCGATCGACGCTCCGGCCAACCGATCATCTTCACGCCCGGCCAAGGGCAAGTCGGGGCCGAGGGCTTCATCATGGGGACGAGTGCGGTGACGTTTGGCATGCTGATCGCCCACTTCCTGTTTATTGTCCCGACGATTGAAGACCCGCTGAGGCGGCGGAAGACGTGCTATGCCCTGCTGGGGGCAGGGTTCGTGCTGTTCAACTGGATCACGTCGACGCACCTGTGGAAGACGGGAGTGAGTTCAAGGTTCTTCTTCTGATCTGGGGTCCGTAACAAAAAGACGTGCTATTCCGCGTAAATCTTGGTCCCCCAGTGCTTCTCGAACAAGCCGTTGACGGCATCGTGGAACTTGGCCACCGCCTCCTCGTTCTGTACGTCCAAGTGATGGACGAGGGCCGCCCGCAGCTTGTCGGACCGCTTCATCGCCTCTCCGTCGGGAAGACCCTGCTTGATGAACGTGAAAGGCCTCCAGAGCTCCTGCAAGTCGAGTCTCCCGGGATCCCCCACCAGGCACTCAAAGCACGACTCGATCCGCCCCATGAGCTCGGGCGTGACGGTGGCCTTCTCGGGCTGGCGCTTGTACTTGATGTTGTACGGTACCGACGACTTGTTCTGCGTGCGGACGACCCACGCGCGGATCTGGCTTGCCGGCGTCGGTAGCTGCTCGTCGTACGGGCCGACAATGACGCCGATCCACGGCTCGAAGCCCGGCTTGTGCCCGCTGCCGACGTGCGCCTGGTGGTTGCGCTGGTTCTCGTTGTCCTTGTTGCTGGGCCTTGCTTCGAACTTCGGGTGTGAATGGTACCATCCCACCGCAACGAGCCCCTCCTTGGCCATCTGCTCGGTCGCCTCGGACTGCGAGACGGGGTCCAGCTCGACGGACGTGAGCGACTCGGATCCCGCCGACCGCTGACACGGAAATGCACCCTTGATGACAATCTCCTTGGAATCCGTGTCGACGGTGCCTCCCAGGAGCCCGATCACCTCGTAGGCGCTCAGGTGAGCGTGAAAGTCCATCACCAACGCGGCGTCCTCCGAGATGCTGACGGCAAACGGCTGGCAGCGACCACCCTCCGCGCCGATCGGACCCATGAACTCCTGCACCTCTGTGAGATCGAGCGACTCGCTTGTGTCACCCATGTGCGATGGTCCCGTGCCGAGCGTTCGTCTGGGCCGGTTCATCGAGTACTCGGTCGGCTGGACGGCTTTGGTGGCAACGTAGTCCTCATCCTCGTCAGCGCTGGGACGCTTCTTCTTCGCAGCCGGCGCCTGTTCTTTCCTCTGCTTGGGGGGCTTGATAGAGCCCGACTTGGGCGACGACAGCGGCTCCGCGTCCATCTTGAGCGTCGTCACGTGCACGCCCTCGACCAGGAACCCGAGCTCGACGATCTTCTCAAACTCGGCAACACGCAAGCCGTACGCGCGTGCAGCACTCGAGTTGGGATCCAGAGGCTTGCCGGACAGCGTATACCCCCTCCCGCTCTTGGCCATCTCTGGCGGCAGCTCCTCGCCTCGCAGCAGGGCCTTGATGAGGAATTTCTGCGTGTGACTCGCGACGGCCCTCGCGTCCCTCGTCCCGATGTGCTCGGCGCACTTCTTCCAATCCCTTCCAAACAGCCCCAGCGACTCGACGAACTTGTTCTCTTCCTCGTCGCTCCACGCCCTCGACGCCGTCCTCGTTGCGCCCGTGTCCTTGCGCTTCCTCCGCCCCGTGGCAGACAGCCCAAGGTCTCCCTCCGATTGCGCGCTCGTCATCTTCGACGCCTTCTTCTGCTCGCCAGACTGGGCCGCTGCGCCTCCCTCCGAACCGGTCGCGGCCCTGGCAGCAGCGGGGGCGGTGCCGTCGACGGCGGGCGAGGCCGTGCCCGCTCCCGCCGCTGCAGCTGCCGCGCCCGCCCCGGCGCCGGCACCGGCCGCCTGTGCGGCGCCAAGCTGCTTCAGGTTGGATGCGCTCGCCACCTTCTGCGCCTTGGTGTCCCCTGCCGCCGGGGACGGCGCGCCCTTGGCCTTGCCCTCCTTTGCCGCTTTCACGTCTGCGACCGCCTTCTCCAACTTTTGACGCCTCTGAGCCTTCTTCTTGCGAGGCGCCTTCCCGTAGTCGGGATCGTCGTCGCTGTCGTCCGCCGGCATCGCCTCGTACCCGTAGCCGTACCGCTCTTCCTCGGCCTGCGCGGTGATGATTCGTGAGAGCGCCGTGGTTGCGAGTCGTTCGCGTTCGCGGCCAGTACGTACCAGAATACGCGCTATCTCGGCGTCTGTCGCGGCGTCCATCGTCATGAGTGCTCTGATTTGCGCGTCCGGGAACGATCCTGAGCAGGTCGAATTTTTGAAAAATGGTCCAGCGCCGGTACGACCCAGGAGCTCCGTCGTCGTCCAGAGATGGTGTACGCAATTTAAATGTCAACCTGTTTGTTTATCCACAGGGAGCAGCGTTGCTGCTCTCATCATCATGTTCTTCATCAATCAGCCAGCGGCAAGCTCGACCTTGACCGACAGCTTGGCCTTGGCACCATCGGCCATCACCAGCTTCAGAGGAATCAAAAAGTCTCCCGCGCTGTCCAGGACGTCGCCCTCCATGTCGATCAGCTCGTCAACGATCTCGATTCCGAGCTGCTTGGCCGTTGCCAGCCGTATATCCGACGGCCCGATGGCCGTCTCCAGCGCCCCGTTGACGGCCTTCACGCCCTTGAACACGACCGGATTCTCCGTCAGTTTCCGCACGATATTTCCCAGCTTTTTCGCCTCCTTCTTCTGTTGCTCGACCAGCTGCTCCTTCAAGGTGGACGCTTCGTCCGTCGACGCCTGATGCGGCTGCTGCCGTGCACCCGCTCCCGTCCCCTTTCCCAGGAGCTCGCTATACTTCGTCGCCGCGAACGACAGTCCCCGCCGCCGCTTCCCGTCCTCCGCCGCGACGCTGCCGACCTGTATCCGAGCGAGTCGGTTTGGCACGAGGAAATTTCGGGCGTATCCGCTCGGCACGAGCACCGATTCCCCGGCCGCTCCCAGGCCGTCGACATTCTCCGTCAGCTCCACACGGAGCCGCTTCGTGCACGTCTTCGTCGACCTCGTCGTCGTGGAGAGAGCGAAAAGCAATTTCTCGTTTGCATCTCTCTCGCTGGCGAGCAGCGAGCGGATGCTCGAAAGCAGCCTCGACGCGGCAGCGTAGCCCGAGATTCCCGATCTAAGCGACGACACGTGGCTCATGGTGCGTGCGAACGTGCGTGCGATCGTTTTTGAAATGGGCTGCCCAACATTACATCAGCCAACAACGACATCAACGACATCAACGACATCAACGACTACTCGGCCTTCTCGACGGCCAGCTCGACAGAGTTGGCGTAGCCACAGGAGGAGAACCCGATGTTCGTCCTCTTGTCTCCCATGACGATCTGGTTGATCCCGCTCAACATCACCTTGACGTGCTCGAACGGCACCCCCGTCGCCTCACTCAGCTTCATCTTGATCTCGTCCTTGCTAGACTGCCCGTCGATATCAATAGTCACCTCAGATCCGCACGGGAGATGGTCGGTCATCATCTTGACCTTGACGAGCTTCCCTCCTCGGACGCGACGGGAGGCCGTGATGCGCGGCAGGGTGCTCGAGTCGACCGAGCCGGCAGAGAGCGACATGATCGAGGCAAGGGAGGCAGACTCGTCGGCAGCGTGGATGAGGCCGTGTCCCGAGGCGTGGAGGAGGAAGTCGTCACCGGAATGACCAGAGGCCCCCAACGTCGATTTCAAGTTCGCCAGGGAAGACGAGGCGTCGACGAAAAACGACGCGCCGGTGTGGGACTGGACGAGTATCTGTCTGGTTGTCGACGGCATTATGGTATGGCGTGTGTTGCTAAACGGCTGGACGTGGTGTGTCGGGAAGAGTGAGAAACGACCAAACGTCGGGTGGAAGAATGATCGAGAACGGATTCGTGAGACAGGGCGTGGTGTGCTGCCTGTTTGCGTTCAGAGCGTGGTTGTAATGTAACTCACAATATTTATTGTCCTGGATTCGATGGATGTTGGATGTGCGGTGTTCGTTCAGGAGGAAGCGACGACGAGGCGTGATCAGCGACTGACCGAGCCGTTCCCTTCAGCGTCGTGGTATCCGGGGCTGCAGGCGGGCGGGGGGCGGTGGGATCCAGTGTCCGTGCTACGGCGTGCGGCGTCCTTCGTACAGGCGTGTGATGCGTCGGATGCGCAGGTGAAAGACGCGGCGCGACGCGACGCGACGGCGTGACACGACGACGACAGACGCGGCCGGCCGTCGTCGTCGGGAGGTACGATCTGACGACTCTGACGGGGACGTGTGCGTTAGTGTGCGTCTGTGCGTGTGCGTGTGCGTGTGTGTGAGTTGGCGTGGTTCGGACGCGACATTGTTCGAGCGTTGGGTGGAAGCCCCACCAATCTGCATCATCCGAAAATTTCCTCTATCGGCGCGATCGGAGCGTATGTCCACCGATGGCGACCATATGTCGCACGGGTTCCAAGGATTCCAGGATTACACGCAGTCGTCGGCGCTCGAGCGCTTCGTCGATGGCTTGGAACGCGCAATAAAGGAGCTCACCGACGGGAGAGGGACTCCCCGGTCCGTCTCCGTGACCCACGCTCTCCCGTTCCGGAGGGATGCGTACACACTGACATGGATTCCCTGCGTAGGTAACCCGTCCAGCCGGTCGGGTCGGTCGAGCCAGTCGAGCCAGCCGGACGGGCCGACGGTGGTCGACATGGTCTCGCACGAGTTCAAGTACCACGACTGGTTTCTTCCTGAAGACTGTATCGTGTTGGAGCCAGAGAGCTACTCGCGGCGAATTCTTACGAGCGAGGAGTATCATACCGTGCTGTCCGCCGTGGCGTTGGCACTCGACAGCCTCGACAGTCTCACGGGGGCCGGCAAGCTCGCGGCGGCCACGCTTCCGGCAGTATACATACCTCGACATGATGCACGTCGGGATGCGTGTGGTGGAGTTCGAAAGGTGGCTGTGGTCGGTAACCGGAACGATGATACCGGGGTCGACATGCGAAGACAGACTCGAACGCAGTGGTTCGATTGCGACAGCGTGCACGGGAGGGTCAGGGAGGCGAGCATGTGGATGAGCGACCTTGGGAGGCGATTGGACATGTTTGCCGGGAGGTTAGAGGGCGCGGGCCGGGATCGGGTACGTCGGGCGGCAGAGGCGGTGCGGGACTGCGAGGCGGCGGGTGAGCCGGGGATCGGGCCGGGACTGGAGCGTGAAGGGGTGGTATGCAGCTCGAAACGGACGTATCACGTGTACCGCAAGGCGTTTGTCGCCGACGGCGCCGGATGCCCTCGTGATGCGCACGATGTCGATCAAACCCAAGGACGACTCCAACGCGAGTGGGACGCGGGCATGGCGTGGGCACCCTGGGTCGCACAGGACGACCCAGTCGGCGGCATTGAGGTGGACGTGATCGGCAACGACGCACTCGAAGATACACGACTCGCGTTAGGGCCGGGAGACTGCGCCGATTCGACCGCCTCGTCGTCATCGCCGTTCGCAGACGCGGTGCTCGAGGCGGAGAGGAACCACGTACGACGAGCCTATCGCATCTACGCCATGGATGCCGAGCACACGACCGATACCGGCAACCGATCGTTCCTTCCTTTGCAAGTCGCGGACGTGTCGAGAAAGTTCCTGAGGTGCGTGGACGTAGAGTCGCTCGACCGGGAAGCCGTCTGCGCGTTCCCGGTGCGGCCGGGAGTGCAGTCGGGCCGGGACGGCTTTGCGGCGAGACTGCACGCATGCATCCGCTGGTATCGCATCTTCCTGGAGCACGAGCTGGAACGCGAGGGCGAGGACCAGCGCGTCGATCGTGAAAACGACAACGACGCCGACAACGCCGACGGACGAGGCGCGTTGACTATCGAGGACGTGCTGGTCGAGTCGTGGTGGGTGGCGCGGGCGGACGAGCTCGGTGTGGACGTCGAGCCGCCCGTCGCTGCAGATGACGTGCAACATATCATTCAGAATGTGGTCGCGTCTCAGGAAGCCTGGGACGCTCGGGGCGTCTCGCTTATTGACGTTGCCGCGTTGCACGCCACGGCCATACCCGATGCGTTGCGCGGTGTGATGCAGGTGTGGAAGGCGTTCGCGGACAGCGAGGCGCTCCCGACGATGGGGCCGCGCGAGGCGATGGGTCGGATGATCGCCGGTCTATTCCGGTCCGCGTGTGCCATCCTCCGGCAGTCGCAGAGCGAGCGAGTCCGGCGTCAGGTGGATGCGCTCCGTTGTCACAGCGATCCGGTGCTCCGTGACCTCGTCGATCGGGCGAGCGCTGCTGCCAAGTCATCCGGCGCTGACGTCTCGCCAGTGTACGGCGTCTCGAACGTCCTCGGGTGCATCGAGCACACGGCAGCCGCGGCGTCCTCGCTGTACCAACGGTTGGAGGGACTGGACGCGCGCGTTGCGCAAACGATCGTCGAAGGCATGCTCTCGAACGCGACAATGGACTCTCCGAACGTCGGATGTCCCCTCGCCGATGAGGACGTCGACGACCTCGCCCGCGCGGATTGCGATAAGGGGGGTCCCGTCGGCTTGGACGGCCCGGTGAGCATCGAGCACGTCATCGAGGTGAACGACGTGACTGCGAGCGGACGAGGAATGGTGACGGGAGGAGCGCCGCGACATCGAATGTACGTGAATCGCCTGCCGAACGAGGTTCGGGTGGCGACGTCGGTGACCGACGGGTGAACTCGACGCGATGTTGTTCAAACTCATGAATGAATGACCATTCAACGGATCAGAGAGACTCGAGCCAGGCAAGCAGGTCGGCGGCGACGACGTCGGCATCGGCGTCCAGCATGACATCATGACCCAGCCCGGACCAGATTCGCGCCTGCACCCCAAAGTACCGGGCGAGTTCCTCGACGGCGGGTGGATCCACGACACAGTCCGCCGACCCACCCCCGACGAACGCCTTCGAGTTGAACGTGGCGGGCATCGGCTTGGGGATCGGCAGCTCGGCGTTCAGGTTCCGCACGTCGAGGAGCGGCACGGGCGACGCGTTTTCCTGCAAAAGTCGCTGATACTTGAGCACCGACGATTCGTCGAGCTTGTCGCTGAAGAAGAGAAACCGCGTGTCCGCCGAAGACTTCAAGAAGGACTTGGTGATGAAGCCCCACGTGATCTTGGCCGAGTCCACGAACGACCGTTTCGTGATTCGTTTGATAATTTCCCCGTTTCCCGTGGGCGGCACCGAGGACAGGCATGCGATGCCTGCCAGCGGCGACCGGGGCTGCGAGGCGTACAGCTCCGCGACGAGCCCCCCGAAGCTGTGCGCGACCATCACCGGCGGCTCGCCCATGCTCTTCACGACAGACTCAAGGTCGTCGGCATGCGATCGAAGTGTACCCGCAAATTTCATACCCGCTGCCCGTTCGCTCTTTCCCTGCGCCCGAAAGCTCACGCTCAGGGTCCGGAACCCTCGCTCGGCTAGGTATGGTTGCCACTTTTCTGCCCAGCACCACGCGCCGTGGTACGAGCCGTGTACGAACAGTAAGGGAGGTCGCCCGCTCGCCGGCGCCTCGGGCGCGATGGCGATCGTCTCCAGGGCCAGGCCGTCGGGGAGCTGGTGGTCGGCGCGGACGACGCTCAAGTTGAGCGATGCGGAAGTCGTCACTCGTCGCCGCCTTCCTTGCGCCATCAAGCGCGGCGCGCGACGACGCGCAGACAGCAAAGCACCTCTGCTGCGTGTTGTTGCCTCTGATATCGTCATGTGGAACGGATGAAGACAAAATCGTACTGGAAGTTGCAAACCGAAATGGCCTTTTAAGGCCAGGAACTTCCTCCCGCCGAGCACTCAATACAAGACGCAAGCCACATGCGCATTCCCACGAGGTTGCGCCATCGGCTGGTAGGCGCGACGATCGTCCTGGGAGGCGCAACGTCGTTCGCGTCCGACTCGGAGGCACCCACCATATCGACGTTCCGCCCCGCACACTGCCGTGCGTCGCAGCCATCCTCGACGCCGTCGTCTTCTAGCACGAAGGAGCACCAGGACAGGAGTGCCGGATACGCCGAGTGGCTGGCCTCGCGAGGCGTCCAGGGCGTCGAGAACATCACGCTCTCGGACGACGACGGGGACGCTTCGCTCTCCGATCGCGGCCAGCACCTGTACCCTTCGCGATGGAAACGACTCGGCCGAAACCCAAACCCGGCGGTCGTGATGACGTTTCCGCTCGACGGGGGCCGGGTCGTCTCCGAGTCGACTGTCGCCGCCGATCCGACGTACGCCGCCTGCGCAGAAAAGGGATACGACATATTGATATTGTACCTGATGATCGAGCGCATGAAAGATGAACACGGGCAGGCGGATGCGTGGATGCACCGAGTTGCCCGCCGGCAGTTGTCCGCGCCCGTCACGTGGGGCTTCAACGAGATCGACTGGCTGCGGGGGACGTCGTTATATAGGGCTGTCGTGCACCAGCGAGATGCACTGAAGCAGCAGTGGGAGCAAGGCGGGGTCCGACAGGCGTGCACAGATCTGGCCAGGTCGGCGGGGCTCCGGTCGCCCACGTTTGAAGACTACACGTGGGCCACGGCGGCGTTCACGCTGTTTGCCGTTCCGCTCGAAGGCGACGGCGATGGCGATGGCCAGAACCCACACGGGGGCCGCCATGACCTTCACAGTCTTCACAGTTTTCAGATTGTGCCCGGCCTCGAGGTGTTCCGGCCCGC
>Ga0181589_10002590_pt1 | contig 14279 bp, 13 predicted proteins | sample 071ome_25_FD_132444 | JGI IMG/M metagenome (GOLD analysis project Ga0181589, IMG submission 132444) | Coastal salt marsh microbial communities from the Groves Creek Marsh, Skidaway Island, Georgia - 071410BT metaG (megahit assembly) | ecosystem: Environmental > Aquatic > Marine > Intertidal...
ACGATTTAAACGAGCGCTGCGCGAGCACGACGCCGAGTTGAACGCTGAGCACGCCCGTCACGGCGGAGAGCGTGATCAACGTTCTCATCCTCGCGGTGAGGTTGGACCATCGCGTCACCGACTCGTACACCTCGTCTCTCGCCTTTTTATTCTTCTCTAATTCGAGCACCTCTTCGTCCACGGGCATGGCGTCGAGGATTTCTCTCTTCGTCGCCACGGTGTGTTCCATGAAGAAGAGCGCGCCGGAAGCCGTGAACATCATGGTGATAAAGGTGAGCGCCACGGCGATGGAATTCAGGGCGCCCCAAAAGCCTTGATCCGGATCTCTGGTGGCGGCGGCGGCGGAATCGCCGCACGAGCCCACCTTGAGGAGAAGAGCACCCGCGAGAGTGCACCAACCGAGGTACAAGAAGATGATTGGTGCGGCGCCGATGGCGCACTGAAGCAAGGGCAAGCGTAAGATGCCGCAGAGCACCGAGGTGGGCCAGTCGGGGCCGCCGCACAGGATGGCCACCTTCGCAAGCGTCAAACCTTTCTGTTCCAGGCAGTAACGGATCGCTCGCATCTGCAAGGAGTTGATTCCCACTTGATACCGAATGGAAACGTTCCCACTGAGTTTCTCGCCGATGAGCTTTTGTTGGAGAGCGCTCGAAAACAACTTGGTAAACTCGTTTACCAAGATGGCGACGACGGCCGCGGACCAAAATCCGATATCCTTTTCCATCGCGCCGACAATCAAAAGACCGCCGGTGATATACACGGGTGGTCCTGGAATCGGGGGAAGTAAGAACATGAAGACACCGATGGCGATGAACACGAAGATGACGACCGCTCCGTGTTGGCTCTTCATGACGCCGATCAACCACGCCAAGAACAAGACGGCGGCTTTACCGACGCCTATCGTGAAACAAAAGTAACCGATGCTTACGTACGACGCATATTTGAAAAGTTTTTCAGGATGAGAGAACCACCATGCCATAAAAGCACCCGTCTCGGCGGTCAAGATGCCGTCTTTCGGAGCTTCGGGATCGTCGCTCGGTGCGTGCCAACTGATGCCGAGTTTTCTCGCCGCGGATGAAAAGACGGACAACGCGAGACCAAACGGAATGAGCGTCATCGTGCAGCAAAACAACAAAGCCTTGGCGAGATCTGATCGCGAGTATCCGATCACCTTCTTGGTGATGTCTAGCCGAAGAACTTGTCTGTAGATGCGATCCGGACCGACGGCGAGAAAGCAGCCGAAGGCGAAGAGCGCGGACAACAGCACGAGAAGCTGAATGATGTCATCCGCCACGCCCATTTGTACGCCCGCGAGGGAGATGGAGCTCCACGTACCTGCCGCGGCGATACCAACGAAGATCAAGATGAGTTGAAGAGCCCCACCTCTCTTCGCGAGCTGGTGACAAGACAAGCCGAAGAGCAAGTTGAGCACGGCGATGGCGAGTGGCACGGCGTACATGATGTACGCCACGTTGGCGCACGAACCGGGTCCATCGTTTCCGTTGACGAGAGAAAAGTAGTCGACACTATTCGATCCTCCCGTCTCCGTGACGTTGCAACCGAGCTGCTTTTGATATGAGAGAAACACGTCCGTCTTCCATTTCTTATTGTACGCTCCCACCCACACCGCCCACACCATGGCGGCGGCGACAGTCGTAAAGTAACTCGCGATGGCGGCGTTTCGCAAAAACAGCCCGATGTGCATCCTTTTAAACAATGTCTGCTTCACAAATCGCACCGTCCCGCACTTTGCGAGAATGTACAGCGCCAACGGCAGCGTACTGAATTCTTCGACGCTCAACAAACCGGCGACGACGAAACCGCACAACGCCGCTGTGCTCAGCGCCAACGCCACCGTTTTCCCGAACACGCTCACCTTACCGTTCGATCTCTCCGCCAGCAGCGCTTGGTGTCCATCGAGTAAATACAGAAACAGCAGTATCAACGCCGACGCACCAGCCGCGATCCAAGACCACTTATAATTCTGATCATCCTCGCTCAAGCCTCGATAGACGTTCGCCCCGTACCCGACCATGGAATAACACAATATCATCACGATCGCGCACACGGCGTCCAATATCGTGATCACCGTCACCGGTAAGATCCATTTCTTTCTCAATCGTCGCATCTCTACCGTCGATCCCGCCCAATCCTCGAAATAATTCAGCGTCGACCCCCACCAATCCTCGTCGTCGCCGTAGTCGCTCTCCGTCGTGTACTCAGCCTCCCCGTCCGAGACTTTCTGATCGTCATCGGCGCCGGTCGCGGATTTCGTAGACGACGATTTGCCGCCATTCTTCGACGTCGATCCATCGCGCGCGGCGTTGACGTCGTTCTTCGAGCCGTTCGAATCGACGGGACGCGCATTTCGTTCCGGCGCCGATTCTGAAATCGTTCGTCCGACGAACGAATCCGGGACGTCGGTCTCGTCGTTCGCGGTGGACGAGGACGTGCTGAACATGCCCATGGCGCGCGCGCGCGATTCGCGGCGGCACCGGTGGCGATCCACGCGCGAAACGACGCGGTTTGGCGACGCCGAGGGCAGTTTGCCGGTTCGTGTTGGAGGTTGTAAAAACGTATATAGGTTTATTGTGTCTACAATACTACAAAGTCGAGTGTTGACGCGTCGACGCGAGCGAGGCGAGCGAGGCGGTCACGCGCCGACGCGACGATAGGCAGCCTCGGCGAGCTTTTCCTTGACGGTGAACATGAGCGCGGCGGCGAGAATGGTCTGTGCGAGCTTGGTCTCGATGCCGCGGAAAAACGCGGGGAGACCCTCGTCGCGAGCCATAACGCGAAAGGCGTGCGCGGCGCCGCGATAGCGCATGCGCTCATCAGCCATGTCTTTGGAGACCACCTGGAGGCGAGATTTGATGACTTGGAGCGGGTAGGTGAGCACGGTGGCGCCAAATTTGGCGTACGCGCCGAGGCAGAAGACCTCGAGGGCGGAGAGGTTGGATTTCGCTTGGGATTTGAGGTGTCGGCGAGCGGCGGTTTCGTAAAAGGCGTATTGAAGCGCGGGATTGGATACCATGACCAACGACGGCGTTAATCCCTGCCAAAATCCCGCGATACCACCGTCGCGCGCGATTTCGGCGGCGACATCGAAGAAGGACCGTTTTCCTCGACGTTTTAACTTGTCTCGCCTCTTCTTTTCCACCTCTCGCGTCACATCCTCCTCCGACTCTGATTCCTCGCTCGCCTCCTCTCGCTTCTTCACGTTCGCTTGCATCCTCGTCACGATCGTCCATATCGGCAGCGTCATCAACACGTTCACGCAGCCCGCGAAACTCGCGATCGCCAGGCTCGCCGCCCCCGTGGGCTCCCGTCCCCGTCGACGCGCATACGTCCCGTTGGCCCGCGCATACCAGTAGTTGTACACCGCCTGACTCACCACCGTTCCCACGATGGCCGGTTCGATACCATCGTACAACGCCGCGAGAGAAGACGGTTTCACAGACGATGTCTGTGCGCTCTCGTTGCCCTCCGCGCCCGCGTCTCGCCTCGTCACGTGTTGTCTAGTGTTGAGCGTGATGAGAGGGTAGGTGACGAGGAGGGCGACGAGGGCGCCCGCAGCACCCGCCCCGGCCTCGACGACGTTGTTTTTCGACGCGGACATGTTGAGATTGATGCGACACGCTCGATCGGGGCGAACGATCGAGCGCGCGCGGGAATGTGGTCGGACGAAGACGTCGGGGACGAACCGAGCTCGTCAAGAGACGACGCGACGGTCAAAGAGACTTGTGTAATTTCGTCGTCTTTACAGGGTGAACCTCTTCTCGAAGGCGAGCGAAGGCGCGATGAACTATTTATGACGACGACGAGGCGAGCGCTCCATGGGTGAATCGCTCTCGCTCTCGAGCGAGCTGGACAGAGATCGATCTCGACGACGACGACGACGACGACGACGCGCGTCGTCCTGCGACCAAGACCGAGACCGAGACCGAGAGCTCGAGAGCGAACGCGAGCGATGTCGATGACGTCGGTCTCGGCTGTCGCGATCGCGATCGCGACTGCGACTGCGACGACGACGGTCGCGTCGAGACCGAGACCGAGAGCGCGAACGCGAACGCGAACGCGAACGCGAACGCGAACGCCCGCGCGGCGAAAACGATCTCTCCCGTCGTCTTTCGCCCGAATCGCATCCTCGTCCGAACGCCTCCCCTCGTCGTCTCCCGTCGCCGCGATCATCCCCACCTCCGCGTCGTCCGCGCACATACCGGGCGTCCCTGGACGCCGACCTTGAGCGCGACCTCGCGCGTTTCCCGAATCGCTGCAGCGCGCCTGCGTCTCGTCCTCTTCCCCCAATCTCCCGCCCGCGCCCTCTCGCGCCGTCGAACCCGCGTCGATCATCGCGCGCGTCATCTCTTCGCCCGAACCGCGCGCCCGAACCCCTCTCGTGATCTCTCCCCGACGCTCGTCCGCCTCGTCCCGCGCCGTCGCCGGCGCGTCCGCGCGCGCGCTCGCACCGCACCCGCCGACCATCGATCGCGCCACCGTCCATCGCCTGCACGGCTCGATCTCGTGCCTCCTCGCTCGCGAATCCGACGACCGCCATGAACCGACGCTCGGCGTTCGTCGTCGCGCTCGCCGCCGACCCGCGCGCCGTCACCGTCGCCTCGGTGGCGTCGCTGCCAAAGATTTCCTTCACGTGCGTCGCCGACGTCCTCGCGCTCAGCGGCGCCACCTCGAGAAACCACGTCCGCGTGGACGATGACGTCGTCGCGCGCGCGCGTCCACCGTCATCGCGTCTCGTGCGTCGGTCGCGGTCATCGAACGCGACGTCCGCATCCATGGTCGTCGCCATCTTTCGCGCCCGTCGTCTCCTCGCGCCTCGATCGACCGCGCCTTCGCGCGCCACCGATCGCGCACGACGTCGTTTCTCTCTCCACGCCGCTCGCGCTCGCCCGTTTCGACGCGCGCGCGTCGTCACGGTGTGCCGCGCGTCGACCTCGTTCGAATTTCGAAACCATACACACCGCCGCGCGGTGCCGCCGCGACCGCGCACACGCCGTGGATGACGAACGCGCGAACGAACGGCGCGCGCGCGTCCACGAGCGCCGCGCTCGAGGACGACATCGACGAGTGCCCGATCTCCACGCCCGTCGAGTCGGAGTGCTTCGACAGCGATTCCGACGTCGACGCGCGGTACTCCGTCTACGCCGGCGCGAGCGGCGTGTACGCCGAGCTGCGGCATCGACCGTCGATGTTTTTACGACGGAATCTGAGTTATCACGTCGAGCGCAGGAGCGCGAGCGCGAAGGATGCGAACGGGACGAGGAAGATGCGCGCGGCGGCGACGCGCGAGCGGAACGGGGCGGAGCGGGTGACGACGACGTACGAGTTACACGCGTGTGGCACGCAGGTTCGCACGCGAGGGTACGCGTGTGATAAGTGTGCGTGCGTGTGCGATAGTCTGAGAGGACTCATGACGCATCTCAGGGCGTCGCACGATTTGTTGCGGTACTCGGCGGAGCGCAAGGGCGGGGAGACGACGGTGCGCGTGTATCCGAAAGGGGAAAACTTTGACGAGCATAGATTGTTTAGATTGCGCACGGAGGAGACAATCAGGAGCGCGAATGATAAGGAGTTTCAATTCATTCGACGGAAAGACGGTACGGAGGTGTTTATGGAGCGTGTGCCGCAGTGCGAACTGGACGATAAGCTCGAGACGAAGATCGAGGGTAAACGCGCCGAGCCGCTCAAGGCCGTGTGGAGAACGATCGCGACGGATGATCACTACGAGCGAATCAAGAGGTTGCGATTGAAGAGAAAGGCGGAGAGGGAGGCGGCGGAGGAAGCGGCGCGAATCGCAACCATGCTGTATAAGCCGTTGGTATGCAAGAAGACAGCCATAGGACCGAGACCGAACGGGGCGCAGAAACCGAAACCTCCGAAACCAGCCAAGCCGCTCGGACCGTTTTACAAATCGAGATCGTTCGTCGAGATGGCCACCGTGCCCGAGGTTGATTCAGACGAAGAAAATATGATACCGGCGGAGATTTTCGAAGGAAAACGGGCGATGCACGAGTTTGTAGACTTTAGTGTGCAGGAGATATCCTTCATGGAGGCGTGGAACGAGGTGGCGATAAAGTTTAATCCGGTGGCGGATTACGACGGCACGTCCCTGTGTACAGCCTTCGTGCGCGCGTACGCGGGGAGGCTGAAGAAGGATCACGCGTTCTTTCGACACTTTGTCCTCACAGTCTTCAATCTGTACGAGCACGGCATTTTGAACCGTCGACAGGTGCAAGGCGTGCTCAGCAGCGTGAAAACCTCGACGCTCTCTGGAGACCGCGACGGCATCGGCACGTGTCCCGTCGCCGTGTTTGAAGAGTTTCCAACATTTGAAAGCTCTCTGGAGAATCTTAGATACTAGAAGTTAAATGTACACTACTAAAGTTGGCTTTCGCTGCTATCGTAAAAGTCGCAAAGACTTCGCTAACTCACACTCTCAATCTCCCCGAGTTTCGCCCCCACCTTGACGTCCAATCGCATCGGCGCCTTCCATTTACGCCTCGCGTACAGCGGTACGTCGTCCTCCTTCCCATCACCCTCGCTATCCGCGCTCGCGCCTCCGGACGAGAGCGACCGGCGAAAGGCGCGCTCGCTCGACGAGGGCCCGCCCTTCTCCTCCTCCTCCTCCTCCTCCACGCACCGCACGAGACGAGGGAGGGTGCGATCGACGAGTTCACACTCCGCGATGACGGCGCCGTGCACGCGCTCGATCGCCTCGAGCCGTCTCGCGCTGCACGTCACGCGCAACGCGCCGAGGGGACGCTCGGCGATGGCGCGCGCCATGGCCGACGGCACGTCGCGCGAGGACGACGCGCCGTGCGAGGTTCGACGCATGATGACGCCGACGTCGTCGCCGAGCGCGTGGGGACCCACGGGCGCGCGCGGACGCGGTACGGTGTGACGACGGCGCGTCGTTGGCTCGCCGCGGGATCGCACGCGCGCGTCGAGACGCAACGCGAGACGAGTTCGGTAGAATCGAGACGCGCGGAGGCGGGCGTGGGGAACGAGTGATTTGTACCGTCGAGACTAACTCTCGATGATTACAACAATTGTAACCGATGGATGAAGAAGTTTAGTGCGCCTGTGCGAAAAGAAGGGAGAAACAGAAACAACGTCAGTCGGGCGTTTTCGAGTCGTCGAGGGACGCGAGCGCGAGAAATCGTCACACGAGAGCGGCGAAAGAGAACGTACCTTTTCCGCAGCGGCGGCAGCGTGCTTCTTCTTCATCATCTTACGCTGGTAGAACGCAAGCTCCGGACCCTCCAAGACGTAGCCATCCGCACGACCGCACTGACCCGGGCGAGACGTGATGATCGCCAAGAGACGACCCGTCGCGAATTGCTCGTCGATCGCCTTGGCGACTTCGTGCTTGTTGTTGCGGTCACGAAGCTTCATCGTAACAGACTTGGATCGCTTTGCTTCGATGTCTTCGCTCTCAACTTTCTCGCCATTCTTAACCTTGACGCCAATCTTCTTGCCGTAGTGCTGAGCGTACCACGCGCGGAACGGCGCCGCGTCGACGACGACGACGGCACTCTTCACGAGCGTGTTCGTACGCACAAGCTCGTTGTTGGACGCATTGTAGACGACGTCCAAGATACGAGTCTTGCGAGTGCAGTTCTCCGTGCCCCAAGAAAAGTTACCGGTGTCCAAGCGCAACGCGCGGTGCTTGATGTTGCCCCCACGGCATCGCACTTGTCGCACAGCAACGTTGGAAGAGAGCTTCGTGTTCGCCGGTTGACGGCCGAGCTCGTATCTGCGAGAAAATAAAGCAATGATATTCATCGTCAGTCTCCGCGTCCTTCGCACGTCGCGCCCACGTCGCTGCGTCCACCACGCGCGCGCGATCCTCGCCCGATCGGGGCGCCCAAAAGCCCTAAACCTACGCCCACTGCATCATCGCGTGCCGCCGTCCACACCCCCGTGCACCCCCTCGGTCGCCGCGCGCGCACACATCAAAAGAAGACGCACTTTCTCTTCTTTCTCCACGGCTTCTGCTTGCCACCGGTGGCCCGGCGCTTGTGCAGGCTGTCTCTAGAGATACCTACGCATCGCGGTCGCGAGCGATGTCGCGGCGGGGTCAGTCGTCTCGTTCATCCGAGTCTCTCGTGTCACGCGCGAGTCGCGAGTCGCGCGCCGCACGACGACGCGCGCGTATACGACGACGTCGATCGAGTCTCATCGCGGTCGAGGTCGACGCACCCATGGCTGTCGACGAGCGTCTTTCAAAGGCGGATCGCGGGCGCGCGCGCGCGAGGATGAGGGCACGGACGCGGCGCGGGGCGGTAGAGTTTTATCTGCAACATAACCGGTCTATTGGGTCATATTCTAGTTGGTTTTAAAGCTGTGATGATACGTAAGGGTTTGGACGGGCTCACCCTCGGCCCGACGGCGACCGCGTCGCGCGCGCGCGCGTCGGCAGCGGCCGGCGGGCGTCGCTCGAGAGAACGCGCGCGATGGCGATTCGCGAGAAGATCTTCAAGGCGGCCAAGGGCATGCGCGGCCGCGCCAAGTCGTGCATCAAGATCGCGCGCAATCGCGTCGAGAAGGCGTGGCAGTACCAGTACCGCGATCGACGCAATAAGAAGCGAGACTGGCGCGCGCTTTGGATCACGAGGATCAACGCGGCGACGAGAGAGCACGGGGTCAAGTATAGCGAGTTTATCAACACGCTCGCGCGGGAGAACGTGTGCGTGGATAGGAAAATTTTGGCAGAGTTGGCGGTGAATGAACCGCACTCATTCAAGGCTTTGGTCGATAGAGTGCGATTCATGCGCGGTCACGACGTGTAGAGCACAAAGGTTGTAAACAGTTTAGAAGTATAGGTATCATCATTATGTGTTTCGTCGGACCCCGCACGAACGCGTTGCGAACGCGTGACGCGCTCTCACCCGCACGAGTTTGCGAGCGCGGGTTTTTCCTTTGTCGCTTTTTCGCACGTCGCTCGCATGAAAGCAATTATTGGAAAAAGTGATGATTACATCGCAGCGTAGCGCGCAAAGCAAACGTATATTATCACGTACGTACCGTTCACCTCGCGTACCGTTCAGTTCGTCGATGTTTCATACCGAAAACCGAGGCGAAGAGAGGAGACGGAGGCGGACGACGACGACGACGACCCTTTTTAAAACTCCTCCGCGAACGGAGATCCGAAAGAGTAATACGCGTTAATCGCCAACATCAAACGCTTAATCATAGCCTTCAACGCACTGTTCGCCGTCTCATCCGCCGGCAACGGTCGCGACACGACGAAGAATCGTCCATCGATAAACTTATCCTTTCCGTCGCGGTTCATCTTTTCAATGCCCCCATCCTTGGTCGGCACGATGGTGTCCCACACTTGCACCTTTTCATCGTCCATCTTCGCGATCAATTGCGCGATCTCGACCTCGGTCCCATCTCTGAAATCATACAATCGCACCAACACACCGTTCGTGTTACCATCCGCCAACCCGTTGATGCACTCCACCGACATGCGCTTTCCGTACCTCGACAACCCGCCCTCCTCGAACTCGCTCGCGGCCCAGCGAAACATTTGTTTCACGAAATCCGGTCGCGGAAGGTGCGGGGGAATCTCCGCCCGACAGAGTTCCTGCGTGTCCGCGCCCTCGCTCGCGGCGTTCGCGCGCGCGCGGACGGTGGCGCGCGGGACGGATCGTCGGCGCGCGCCCTTGGTGGTATCGGCGATCGACGTCGATCGAATCGTCGTCGCCGTCGCCGTCGTCGTCGTCGTCGTCATCGCGCGCATCGTCGCGGTGGATGGATGGATTCTATCCACACCAGTCGCCGAGTCACCGTGTGTCGTCCGTCGTCGTCGTCCGTCGTCGTCGCGCGCGCCGCCGCGCTCATCGAGCGCTCATCATCCCTCGCGTCGGGTGCGTTGTCTCGAAGAGTCGCGACTCGTCGTCGAGTCCCCCCCCCCTCGTGGTGGCCTGACGTCACACTGAATACCCATACGTCGTAGTGAGATACGTACAAGGCCATCTACTACGAAAGGCTCAAAGACGATGGCGCGCGGTCGTCAGAGATCGGCGCGAGGACGACGACGACGCCGACGGGGACGTACGGGAGTCGCGCCGGTTCGGTGCGCGCGAACGCGACGACGACGACGACGACGACCGCCGCGACGACGGCGGGGGCGGTGGTGCGATCGAGGACGCCGTCCGTCGACTCGACCGCGAGCGAGGATCGGTGGGAGGAGACGACGCGTGAGGGCGCGGTCGAGGGCGTCTGGGTCGACGGTGACCGTGGACGCGGGATGGAGGGCGCGGCGAGCGAGCGATGGATGAAAAAGATTGCGCCGGGGATGCGGGCGTATCTGACGCGGCGACGGAAGAATTTGAGCGCGAGTCAACACCGGAGTTTGGTGTTGGTGTTGACGTTTGCGGCGTACGCGATGTATCACGCGTCGAGGAAACCGCCGAGCATCGTGAAGAGCGTGTTGAACCCGGACGCGGATTCAAAGGCGAAGGGGGCGATCGGGTGGGCTCCGTTCGACGGTGAGGACGGAACGAGGGTGATCGGGACGTGTGATTTCGCGTTTTTGGCGAGCTATAGCGTCGGGATGTTTTTTAGCGGACACCTCGGAGACCGAATGGATTTGAGAAAGTTTTTAACGGTCGGAATGCTCATGAGTGGGTTGTGGGTATCCATGTTTGGGATGGGATACTATGCTAACGTGCACAGCGTGTGGTATTACGTCGGCGTGCAAATGGTGGCGGGCGTGATGCAGTCCTCGGGATGGCCGTCGGTGGTGAGCGTCATGGGCAACTGGTTCGGCAAAGGTAAGCGAGGTCTCATCATGGGCATCTGGAACGCCCACACCTCGGTGGGTAACATGTTAGGGAGTATAATAGCCGCCTCGGCGCTTCGAAGCGCGAATTGGGGCATGAGTTTCATCATACCGGGCGTGTTGACCATGCTCACCGGCGTCTTGATTTGGAACTTTCTCGTCGTCGCGCCGGAAGACGTCGGGTTACCTCCGGCCAACTCCTCGCCCTCGAACTCGGTTCACGAGGATATGGACGAAGAATCCGTCACGCGAAGAAGATTGCTCGAAAACCCGCAACCGCGCGGTGCTGAGCGCGAGAAACCGGTCGGCTTTGTCGCCGCTTTGAAAATTCCGGGCGTCATTACGTTCTCGCTCTGCCTCTTCTTCACCAAGCTCGTCGCGTACACCTTCCTGTACTGGTTGCCGTTTTACATCGAGCGCACGGCGATCGCTGGAACGTATCTCAGCGCCGCGAAAGCGGGCGAGTTGAGCGTCATCTTTGATCTCGGCGGTATCCTCGGAGGGATTTTGGCGGGTTACATCAGCGACAAGTACAACGCACGATCGATGACCGCCGCCGGTTTCGTTTACTTGTCCATCCCGGTCCTCTACATGTACCGCGAGTTCGGTTCGTACTCCATGTCAGTGAACCTGGCCCTCATGGCGCTCAGCGGCATGTTGGTGAACGGACCGTACGCCCTCATCACCACCGCCGTCAGCGCGGATTTGGGCACGCACGAAAGCTTAAAAGGCAACTCCCGCGCCCTCGCCACGGTGACCGCGATCATCGACGGCACCGGTTCCATCGGTGCCGCGATCGGCCCCATGCTCACCGGTTTCATCACCTCCTTCTCCGACGACTGGAACCACGTCTTTTACATGCTCTACGTCGCCGATTTATTCGCCGGTTTGCTCTTGACGCGTCTCATCTTCAAGGAAGCGCGCGCTCTGTTCGCCGGTACGATTTAATTGTAGTCACACCTCACCCTCACGCACGCCACCACGACTCCCCATCACCCGCGCGCGCACACGGCTCTCCTCCCGCGCACCGAGTCCCCGCGTCCCCGTCCCCGTCCCGTCGTCTCGTCGGGTCTTTCCTACTCCACACAACCCTCGTCCCGCACTCCGCGTCCGTCGGTCGCGTCGCGTCACCATGTCCTCCGCGCGCGGCGCCCTCCTGCGCCTCGGGTCGAGAATGCGTCTGGCCGCCGCGCAGACCGCGCATCGCGCCTCCGCGCGCGGTTACGGTGCGTTCGTGCCGTCTCGCTCGACGACGACCGCGATCGATCGATCGACCGATCGTTCATTCGTCCGAACCTCGGCGCGCCTCTCGGCCCGCGCGCGAGAGCCGTCGATCGCGTGACTCGAACGAACGAACGAACGAATGACTGACTGATGAGCGCGCGCGCGCGTATCGACGCAGCGAGCGAGGGCGGTGGCGTGACGCACGAGGGCGTGACGCTGCACGACGCCTCCTTCGCGCACAAGGCGTTGGGCTCGGGTTTCGGCGCGGTGATGTGGTTTTGGGTGTTTTATCGATTCTATCACGATGGGGACGTGTTGCTGTACGGACACGCGCCGCACTTTGAGCACGATGACCACGACGACGATCACTGATCGATCGCGCGGACGGGCGTCGGCGAGGACGCGCGCGAAGATAAAGACGGCGTTGTAGACGACGATGTAACAACAAGAGAAATTTCGTAGATTTTGCATCGTAATTTCCTTTCATTCAGTGGATTTTGTAAATTTTGCTATATACAAAGTGTGTGTGTGTGTGCGCTTCTATACTCGCGGACTCGCTCGACGACGCGCGTCGATCGTGGACGCGCGTCTAATAGAAGTTGTTGTACGTGGACGTTCGGAACCACAAGAGGTCGGGTAAGAATTGCGTCGGGCCGATGGCGGCGACGGCGACTTCTTGGTCGCGAATGTACTTCCACGCCACAGATTTGATGGTTTCAATGTTCACGGCGTCGATGCGAGCGAACATTTCGGCGCGCGGCATGCGTCTACCGTACGTTAAGACTTGTCGGCCGAGTTCTTCCGCCGCGGCGCTCGTGCCAGATTCGGCGTGCAACAACAAGGACGACTTGAGAGACTCCTTGGCGCGCGCCAAGTCTTGCTCCTCGGGGCAGTAGATGAGGTTTTGGAACTCTCGCATGACGGCGAACGCGGTGTCGTCGAGACCTTCGATGTTGTCGCTGGACACGTGCACGCCAAACAAACCGGTGTCGGCGTAGTTGGTGTTGAAAGCCATGAAGGAGTTACCGAGCTTGTTGGAGGAGAAGACTTGCGCGAGCGGGGACATCATGTCGCCGGCGCCGATGGCTTGCTTGTCCCAGCTGCCGATCATGGCTTGCATCAACATGAGCGGCACGGCGTCCGGAGACGTCCAGGACGCGCCCTTGAACGCCACTGCGAAGCTGCAAGTCGTCATGTCGTCGTCACGAATGCGAACTTCGCTACCCGTAAAGTGACCCGGATTCTTCGCCACCAACGCCTTGGTGCTCGCGCCCTCCGTCGGAAGGCCGGCGAACGCTTTTTCGGCGAGCTTGACGAGGTCGCCGTGGTCCACCGCACCGGTACCGACGAGAACCATGCGCGGGGCGGTGTAGTGCGTCTTGATGTACGTTTGCAAGTCTTCTTGCGTCACCGATCGCACGCACGCGTCTGAGCCGAGAATGGTCGTTCCGAGAGACGTTTGCTGAAACGCCGTCGCGTGCAAGTGATCAAAGAGCACTTCTTCCATATCCTTCTCCACCTCTTCCATCTCGCGAAGGATGACGCCGCGCTCGCGCTCGATCTGCGACTTGTCCAACGCCGAATTTTGCAAAATATCGCTCAAAATATCCACCGCCGCGCCGACATCCTTCTTGAGCACCTTGGCGTAGTACGTCGTCTGCTCGCGGCTCGTGTACGCGTTGAGATGACCGCCCATGTTTTCAATCTCCTCCTCCAACCCCGCAGCCGTGCGCGTCTTGGTTCCCTTAAACGCCATGTGTTCGAGAAAATGCGCCGTACCATTCGTCTGCGCGTCCTCGTACCTCGAACCAGCGTCGATCCACACGCCCACCGTCGCCGTCTCCGCCCCCGGGACGGTTTCCGTCGCCACGCGAAGTCCGTTGGCGAGCGTCGTCACCTATCGCGCGCGCGTTCGCGAGACGCGCCATCGTCAGTCACCTCGCCACCCGTCGCACGCATCGTTCGCATCATCATCGACGCCCTTTCGCGCGCATCACACACACGACGACGCCCATCCATCCGTCCCCCGCGCGTCTTCATCCACACCGCCCTCGAAACCCCCTCGTTCTCGCGCGCGCGTCTCGCGCCGTTCGTCCTCCCCCGTTCGCGTTCGCGTTCGTTCGTTCGCGTTCGCGTCGACCGCACGATCGACCGCACGACGACACACATCGCGCGCGCGTACCTCCCCCTCGACATCGTTCAAAATCCCACGATGCGCGAACGTCACCGCCTCCGGATTCCCATA
>Ga0181589_10002591_pt1 | contig 14279 bp, 9 predicted proteins | sample 071ome_25_FD_132444 | JGI IMG/M metagenome (GOLD analysis project Ga0181589, IMG submission 132444) | Coastal salt marsh microbial communities from the Groves Creek Marsh, Skidaway Island, Georgia - 071410BT metaG (megahit assembly) | ecosystem: Environmental > Aquatic > Marine > Intertidal zone...
GCACAGCGTCATCCAGGTGGCGTTTTTCTGCAAATTGCTGTGAAGCGGATTTGTTCGTTCCGCCGGATCGGGACAAATCGTACCGTGATTCTTTAACAAGCCTCCATGGCTAAAAAGACAGGTTTGTGACTTTTCTGAATAAAGAGGGCTTAATAGGGATAAGCGCAGGTGATCATGTGAGGAACCAAATTCGGCACGCTTCCCTGTCACTACGATCCGGGAGAACCCATGGAGATAAGTCGACGTACAGCATTGACAGGTGCCTTGCTGGCCGCAGGTTCATCGTTGATTCCAGGGCGGCGTTTTTCTGTTGGCGAGGCGCAAGCCGCAAAGGAATCAGGAGAGGCCGTTGTGGTGATTGGAGCCGGTATGGCGGGCCTCTCAGCGGCCAGGCGACTTGTGGCCAACGGATATCCGGTGATTGTGGTGGAGGCTCGAGATCGTCCCGGTGGACGCATGTGGACTGATTACTCCCTCGGAACAGCAGTGGATTTGGGTGCGGCATGGATCCACGGTGATTCTTCAAGTAACCCGCTGATGAAGATGGCCGACCGATACGGATTATCGACTACGGCCACCGACTGGGACGAAACATGGCTTTTTGATAGCGAGCATGGGGAGCTCGGGGATGAGAGTTATGACGCGATTTGGAGGCGGTCAGAGAGCATCATCGAGCGCCTGTACGACGCGCAGTCGACCGCCTCCAGCAAGCGCTCTGTCGCAGATACTCTTTCCCCGATGCTTAAGTCGCTTTCAGGCGATCCGATGGTAAAGCGGGGCATCCAGTGGTTTCTTTCAAGCCAGATTGAGGTGGAATATGCCGCCAATTTTGACCAGCTTGCTCTAAAGCACTGGGATATGGATGAGGCGTTTAGTGGTGATGACGTGATCGTGAGCGGTGGTTTTCAGAAGATTGTCGAACCGCTGTCCGACGGGCTGGCTATCCGTTATGCACATCGGGTCGAGAAGGTGTCGTTTGACGGGTCCGGTGTAAAAGTGACCACCAGCCAGGGTGTGATTCAAGCAGATCGCGCGGTGGTCACGCTGCCCCTTGGCGTACTTCAGCAGGATCGGGTCCGGTTCGAGCCCCAACTGCCGGAGGACAAGAGAAGCAGTATCGGCCGTCTTGGCATGGGCGTCATGAACAAGACCGCGCTACGATTCTCCAAACGTTTCTGGCCGGAAGATGCTCATCGACTGGGCTTGCTCAAAAGTTCCGCAGAGACCCTGACCGAGTACTTTCCTCTGACTCCCTACTCAGGGGAGCCCGTGATCGTGGGATTGACTCGGGGTCGACACGCAAAATCAATCGAGAACACCAATAAAGAAGAAGTGGTTCAGCAGGCTTTAACGGATTTGAGGTCCATGTTTGGCAATGCGGTGCCGCATAAAGTAGTCGATTCAGTGGTAACCGGGTGGTATTCAGATGAGTTTTCCCACGGGTCCTACTCGCATATCCCTCCAGGCGCATCTTTCTCTGATTACAGAACACTTGCCCAACCGATCGAGGGAAAGGTCTTTTTCGCGGGTGAAGCGACTCATGCAAGGTACCCCGGCACGCTGCACGGCGCCTACTTATCGGGTGAGCGCGTCGCAAAAGAGATCATGAAGGCGTCAGGCGGTGTTGGTGCCGCGACAGAAAATGCTGACAGCAATCGCTAAGTATCGCGCCGGCGCGAGCGTGCCCTGCTGGTTAGGGTCAAGCCCATGACCAGCGTTCGCGTTGTCCTTACCGTCGGAGTAGCGGTGTTTGTCCTCATGGTCGGTGTCCTGGTTGGCGGCTTTTCGATCTGGGGCGGGGTTCAGTCCGCGATCGAACTGACAAGATCAACTCAGAACAAGCAGACTGCAATGCTTTTTGACGAGGTCAACACCTTCGTCAAAAACCTGGAGCACGATCTGGATGTAATGGCCGACGTGCTCAGTCAGGGAAAGAAGAGCCTCACTAACCAGGCGGTCATTGACACTCTTACGCCTTTCGCGAGCAATAAGGAGCATCTGAAAAGCATTACGCTTGTACGAAAGAATCGAACGAATGTCTGGGTGGGCGAATGGGAGGGAGAGTTCACTCACGAAATCAATACTGAGCTCGATGATGAATCTTATGAGATCGCGATCAGTGGCAATCCGGAAGACGGGTCAGAAGGGTTTGATGATGTTTATATTGAGCCGTCAGAAGGCAGGCCGGTGATCAGCTACACCAGGCATTTTTCCGGATGCTGTGGCGCTGATGGCGGCACTCTGTATATCGACATGGACTTAACGACACTATCGTCTATTTTTTCAAGTAATCAAAAGACCTATGAACACAGCGTTTTTGTGCTCGACTCGGCGGGAGCCGTCATTGCCCATCCTTCATTAATAGGTGAGAACCCGTGGAAACAGTACCGTCGGCTGATCAGAGTTGCGGATCTGAATGATCCTGTCGCATCCGCCAGTTACACCAAGATCCGAAGCGAGGGGTCAAATTTTCAGGATCTTGAGATTCAGGATGAGAACTGGCTGGTGTCGGTCGCCGTTATCTCTGAATTTTTTGATCGACCATGGTACATAGTTTCTGTTGTGCCGAGATCAGTCGTGTTGGGCCCCATGGTGGATCGGGCTTGGATGGTGGGGATCATCGGCCTGCTTATTCTGATCGTTGCCGTGACCATTGCCTGGATGATGGGGCGAGCCATTTCAACCCCGGTATCGCGCCTTGCGCTTGCGGCGGATGCGGTTCGTACCCTGAATATCGATTTGCCTACGGAGAGGGTCAGCCGTTTTTCTGAACTGAATTCAGCCGAGCAGGCGTTTCGGGCGATGTTGACGGGCCTTGAGGTTTTCCTCCGTTATGTCCCGAAAAATCTTGTCCGCCGGCTGATTCAGCTGGAGTCCAAGGGGAGAGGAGTAGAAGCCGAAGAGCGAGAGGTCACAATTCTGTTCACCGATATTGCGGGCTACACCTCGATCTCTGACGGAATGGATCCAAAAGCGCTGGCAGGCCTGTTAAATAACTACTTTGAGGCGCTGGTCCAGCCGGTGACGGCCCGGGGAGGAACCGTGGACAAGTTTATCGGCGATGCATTGATGGCATTCTGGAATGCCCCCGATGAACAGGAGGATCATGCCGATCTGGCACTGGCGGCGGCGCTTGAGATAAAGAAAGTCACCCAAGCTTTCAACAATGAGCGCATGGCAAAAGGAGAAAAACCGCTTGTGACCCGCATCGGTGTCCACACCGGCCGTGTTCTGGTGGGCAATATTGGTGCCAGTGAGCGAATGAATTACACGATTGTCGGTGATGCCGTGAACACCACGGCCCGGTTGGAAGCGCTGGGTAAGGATATTGGCGAGACCTTGTGTATCTCTAGCGATTCCCGTGAGGCAGCGCAAGCCGACTACGCCTGGCGCGAGGTGCATCGCGAGACACTGAGAGGCCGCAGCCAGGAGACGCAGGTTTACTCGATCGATTAAGCGTCCTGCTACTCCTACGCAAACCTACGCAAGATAGGCTATGAGACAACGGTCAAGGATAAGGCTGGGCATCACTATCCTGTTGATGTTGATTGGTGCAATCAGTGTTGATTTTTCCCGGGGTGATCTCAGCCATTCTCGGTTGTACGGCCACGCCACCGCGCAGGCTTTTTTGCTCGCTGGAACAACAGGCAGCATTGACTTTTTTGAAGCCAAAATTTTGCAAAGAATTCCGCATAACCCGAAGCACTTCGTTCAGGGACTGCAGTTGGATGGCGATATTCTCTGGGAGGGGACAGGGTTGTATGGCGAGTCCAAGTTAGCCAAGCATAGACTTAATCGGACCGATGGAACCCTCGAACTGCTTTACGAAAGGGCACTGTCTTCCGATGACTTTGGCGAGGGCATTGCTGTTCTCAACGATACGCTTTACCAACTTACCTGGAAAGCCGGGCGCGTCTATCGTTACGATCTATCCGGGAAAAAACCTTCGCCGCTTGAACCATTGCGTAACGATCGGGAGGGGTGGGGTTTGACGACCGACGGCCATTCACTGATTGCATCGGATGGCTCGGCTTTTCTGGCTTTTCGGACGGCGAAAGACTTTTCTGTTCAGAAAACGATTGAAGTGCGGTTTCAGGGGAAAGCCATAGATCGCCTTAATGAACTCGAATGGATTGACGGGAAAATCTGGGCCAATGTCTGGAAGACCCCCTTTATTGTGGTGGTGGATGCCGAAACTGGTGACGTGACCTCGGTAATTGACTGCGGGAGTCTCGTTGAGGATGCCAGGGCGTCCAACCCGAATATTGATGTGTTGAACGGAATAGCGTGGGATACCTCAAACCGTGAGCTCTACCTTACGGGCAAGCTTTGGCCTTGGGTTTATAGGGTGGTTCTGGATATAAAAACCCCGCCCGAAGGTAAGTTTGGATTCACGAGTCTGTAGAAGGCAGGGCGTCGACGGCGTTGTAGTCCCAACCTTTTAAAAAATTCGGAAAACTGCCTTTTGAGCAGTCTTCGTGATATCTTATTGGCAGAGCCAAATTCCATTAAAATTTACCGGTTTTAGATCAAATGACCGGTTCAATCTGAAGATTATCAGGGTGAAAACACCTGACCTTTTTATGAACATGAATACAAGTCACAAAGAGTCTCTATTGAGCAAGAAAAGAGTTTGCGTACTGGGTATTGCGCTTTATTTGTTTGCGCCTGCTGTTGTTGCAGCTCAGTTGATCGCTGGCGCCCAACAGACAGCTGAGACACAACCGTCGCATCAGGTTTCCTCCGGCACCTTTTGGCTGCCCTCGACAATTCAGTTGAGTCAGAACTCAAGCGACGATCTTCTGTTGGACGAAGAAGAAGACGAGACATTGTCATCTGACGAACTGTTGCTTGAGGAAAGCGATGGGGGCGATCTGCTGGCCGATGAAGATTCGCTTCTGGATGACGGCGGGCAGGATGACCTTCTTTCCGAAAGCGACGATCTGCTGCTGGATGATGGCAGTGAAGATAGCGGAGAGGGGGATCTCCTTTCCGATGAAGATTCTCTTCTCGGCGGCGAAAGTCTGGCAGATGAAGCCGAATCCACGGATGAGGTTGCCGAGGCTGCTGAGGAAGAAACGCTTAGTGCCGCAGAACAGCATGAAGCGCTCTTTGCAGAGAGTCGGTATCCCTCTGCGAATACTTGTGCCGCGTGTCACCCGAAGCAATATCGCGAGTGGTCGGTCTCACAGCATGCCTATGCCCAGTTGAGCCCGGTTTATATGGCCATGCAGATCACCATCAACTCGCTCACCAGCGCCACGAACGGTGATTTCTGTATTCGTTGCCACAATCAGGTCGGGATGAACATGGGGGAGTCAATCTATGCGTCTAACCTTGACCGTCATCCCACCTCGCGCGAGGGAATTACGTGCGTGGTCTGTCACAGGGTGAACAAGAACTACGGCAAGGTCAGCGGCCGTCTTGCGCTGGAAGAGGGTGATCTCTATACGGCAATTTACGGCCCGTCAGGAGGCGGTGAGCTGAATCGGGTGCTCGATTCTCCGGGGGAATATCAGGTCTCCACTGATCGCGACGAACCCGGCCGCGCAATCCATGCGACTGCCGAGCAGTTCTTTGCCCTGACCGAGCCCGCATTCTGTGGTTCCTGCCACGACGTCACCTTGCTGAATGGTTTCAGGTTGGAAGAAGCCTTTACCGAATTCAAGCAGACCAAAGCAGCGGCAGACGGCATCTCTTGTCAGGATTGCCATATGGGAGTGACCCAGGGTCTCGCTGAGGGCTATGAAATGGGCCCAGCAGCTGAGGTCGGTGGCGTCCCAACTGCCTCTCGACGTCTGACCAACCACTTCTTTGCTGGCCCCGATTATTCGATTATTCATCCCGGCCTCTTCCCGCACAGCGTCGAGGCGACTGCGTTGGCCACTCAGCGCGAGTGGCTCAAGTTCGACTATGAGGCGGGGTGGGGAACCGATGAATTCGAAGACTCAGTGGCAGATGACCATGAGTTTCCCGAGCCTTGGCAGTGGGTCGATGCCCGGTATGATGCGCGTGCGATCCTGGATGACCAGTTCGAGCGACTCGAATGGGCGCGTGAAAAACGTCTTGAGGTTTTAAAGCATGGATTTGAGCTGAGCGATATTCGGGTACGCAGCGCCGATGCTTCGGGGATCAGTTTTGAGATTGATGTGATCAACCCCATGGACGGCCACGGTGTCCCAACGGGTTTCGACGCTGAGCGGTTGATCTTTCTCGATGTGACAGTAACTGATCCCGTCGGCAACGTTGTTTATCGATCAGGCGACCGGGACCCGAATGGCGACGTCAGGGATTCGCACTCGCTGTATGTGCATAACGGTGAGTTACCGTTAGACAAAGATCTTTTTAACCTCCAGACTAAATTCGTTGTTCGTCCGGTCCGCGGGGCGGAACGGGAACAGGTCCTGGCGGTCAACACCTCGTCCGAAGCCTTGCCATTCATCCGTCCTGAGACGCGCGCCACCACAATCTATGGCCGGCCGCGGGGAGCAAGAAAACATAAGCAGACCATTGAGCCGAATGGTTCGCGAACTGCGCAATACCGCGTCAACGGTCAGGGCGTATCAGTGCCGGGCGAATACAGCATAGATATCAAACTTGTCTCTCAGATGATCCCCGTCAATCTGATTGATGCAATCAAGGGTGTGGGCTTTGACTACAGCATGAGTCCCAAGCAGATCGCAGATCGGGTTGTAGATGGCGCACTTGTGGTCTGGGAGAAAACGACTACCGTCATGGTCGACAGCCAGACGGCAGATGAAGCAAAGATTGCGACGGCCGACTGACCGCTCAGGTTTATTGATTACGAAAGAGTCGGGATCGGGAGTTAAGGCGTGTTTGTTATTGGGATAGTCAAAGGTGTTTAAGTATGTCGAGCGAGGCTCTGCCTTTGCTGGAGTAGTTGCGATGGCCCTGTGCTTGCTCGTTGGGCATCCCACGTGGGCGGCCGAAACCAGCGAGTTCAGCGATGAGCCGATTCCGATGAAGACGCCGGATGAGTTGCCAGCCCGCACACCCCCACTGGTCGAGGTCGGACCAGATTTTCTCGGCCCCGGCAATATTCCTGAGGGAATCGAACTGCCCACGGGAGCGGTCTGGACACCGGCGCTGTGGGTTTTCGGCAGTTATCGCACTGCGCTGCAGTACTTTGATCGAGGGCCTACAGACCAGCTTGAGGAGTGGCGAAACCGTTTGGATTTGTTCGCCAACGTCCATATGACGCCGACGGAGCGTTTGCTGGTGGGTATCTCGCCCTTGCGGGACGGGAGTGACTTCAGTGGCTGCGATTTGAGTGGCAGCGGAAGCGATTGTGAGTGGCACTCTGATTTAGATGTCACGACCGTCTTTGTTGAGGGCGAATTTGGGGAAATCTTCCCGAATCTGGATCCTGACGACAGCCGAGCCCTGGATGTTGGTTTTTCGATAGGCCGCCAACTGCTGTTCTTCCAGGAAGGCATGATGCTCAACGATACCGTGGATGGTGTCGGCGTAACGCGCGACAACATCATTCTTCCCGGCATCGTTGATCTGCGTATTACCGGCTTCTTTGGTTGGGACAACATTGATCGTGAGCCGAGTCTTGACGGTGGGGCAACGACGTTGCTCGGTTTGTTTACGGAAACCGATTTTCGCAAGTCGACGTTCAATCTCGACGCCGCCTGGGCAATCGGCAGTTCTAATCAGAATGCTATTGGAGATACCTTCAACATTGGCGCCTCCAGTGTTCAGCGGGTTGGGCTTTACAACACGGCGTTTCGGGTCAATCACTCAATGGCATTCAACCCCGCCGGCCAAAAAACAACTGACGGGACCCTGTTTTTTGCAGAGAGCTCCACGACCCCAGCTTACAGTCATGATGTTGCGTACCTGAATGCGTTTCTGGGGTTGGACAGTTTCACGTCCGCTGCAAGAGATCCCATCGCCGGTGGACCTTTGGCACGCGTTGGCATCCTGTTTGCAGGCGTGGGTCTGGGCAACTACGGCTCTGCCTTGAGTAACGATCCGGATGATTCCTACGGGGCGGCATTGGGTTATCAGAAATTCTTTAACCAGCAGCGCACACAATTGGTCCTGGAGTTGGGTGGGCGCGGTCACATCGATGGCGCCAATCCCGCTGCCGGCGCCCTGGGGTTGCGATTGCAGCATGCCCTTGGGGATAGAACCTTGCTTCAGATTGACGGTTTTGCGTCAGTGAATGAAGATCAGGCGGACGGCCAGGGGCTGAGAGCAGAGCTTCTTTTCAGGTTCTGACGATATGCAGTCTGACAAATTCAGTGTGGTGTCATTCGGAGTACCTCAGTTTTGCTAGAGGGACTCTTTCAGCCAGTATTTGTCCAGATTGCGGGGGCCGTGATTCTGGTCGCGGCGCTCGGCCAGGCTCTTTTTGCGGTGACCGGAATCGTGCGTCGGTCTTACACCCAAAAAGAACGCCTCAACGACGCCAGGGAGTACTTGCGATCCCAAACCCGGGCAGTTCTGCGGGAAGCAAAACGTCGAGAGGATCTTTTCGAACATTCCTGGAATGGGATCAGAAAGTTTGAGGTATCCCGCAAGGTTTTGGAGGCGGAGGGTGTTCATTCCCTATACCTGACGCCGCACGACGGCAAGCCGCTGCCCCCTTTTCACCCGGGACAATTCCTGACGTTTTCTCTACGCATTCCTAACCAGTCCAAACCCGTTATTCGCTGCTATTCCCTGTCAGACAGTTTCGGCAAGGACTACTTCCGGGTTAGCGTCAAGAAGGTGCCCCCGCCACGTGACCGGCCCGAGTTGGCGCCAGGCCTGAGTTCGTCTTACCTCAATGATGAAGTCTTCGAGGGGGATATTCTGGATTGCAAGGCACCGAGTGGAAATTTTTTCCTGGATCTGACGCGTGATCGCCCGGTAGTGCTGATCGGCGGAGGCATCGGGATTACGCCGGTGCTGAGCATGCTGAACGCCTTGTGCGAGACGGGTTCGCGACAGGAGATCTGGTTCTTTCTTGGTGTGCGCAATTCCCGTGAGCACGTTCAGAAAAGTCACCTGGAACGTCTGGCCGCTGAATTTCAGAACGTTAAGCTTAACGTTTGCTACAGCGATCCGATTCCGGAAGACGAACTTAACGTGGATTACCAGCATCAGGGAAGGGTGGGCCTTGATCTCTTTAAGCAGGTGCTGCCCTCAAACAATTTCGACTTTTATATTTGCGGTCCCCCGCCCATGATGAATGCCGTGACCGAGGGCCTGGCACAGTGGGGCGTCCCGGAGGATGATGTCCACTTTGAGGCGTTTGGCCCAGCGAGCGTCAAGAAAAAGCCGGCCGATGAGAGCAAGCAGGACGGGTCGGTCGCTGCGGCAGTGGCTGTGACCTTTGCTCGCTCGGAGAAGACGGTGACCTGGGATGGCACCGAGGCGTCTTTGTTGGACTTTGCTGAGGCAAACGGTATCGCAATGGACTCAGGGTGCAGGGCGGGCAACTGTGGAAGCTGTATCACGGCTCTTAAGTCGGGAAACGTTGAATACCTGAATGAGCCGGGTTCGATGCCGGAGACAGGATCCTGTTTAACATGTATCTCGATACCTAAGGGAGATGTGACGCTCGATGCCTGATTCTCCTCAAGTGCCGCGTTGCGGGTGCATATGTGATCCTGACGACGACTAGCGGCGATATTTCCCTGCTAATGACGGCGACTGGTGTCTCGAACTAATATCTGTGTAATTGTCATGATGTCATGATAAATGAAATAAAAATGCAATCAGGAGGTATGGATAAATGACTTGGATCACACGCTTTTGCAGCAGCCTGTTGGTGGTAATGGGTTTTGCAGTGATGACCGCGGCGAACGCGCAGGAACTGCATATCGACCCGCAAAAGGTCACCGGACCGGATGCCTGTGGGGAGTGCCACGAGTCTTCGGTGAAGGCATGGAAGGAAAGTCACCATGCCAAAACCTTTCACGAATTGCCGCGATCGGACGAAAGCCGCGAAATTGCCAGCAAGATGGGCATCAAGCGGATCAAGGCAGAGAGCGATTGTCTTTCCTGTCATTTCACCTCGGCGATCAAGGAGGGCAAATCAAAGCCAATCGCCGGCATCAGTTGTGAAAGTTGTCACGGCGCAGGGGAGGGCTACATCAAGGTCCACAGTGATTTTGGCGGCAAGGATGCAACCAAGGAAACAGAAACACCAGAACACAAGATTCAGCGATGGGCAGATGCCGAGGCGGCTGGCATGATTCGACCGTCGAATCTCTATGCGCTCGCAGAAAATTGCTACCAGTGCCATATGGTTCCCAATGAAGAGCTCGTTAATAAAGGAGGCCACGCGGCCGGCAGCAAATTCGAATTGGTTGCCTGGAGCCAAGGTGAGGTCCGGCACAACGTGTGGTACACGAAAGAGAATGAGGCTGCCGACGTTAATCGACAGCGCATGATGTTTCTGATCGGCCAGATGCTCGAGCTGGAGTACTCCCTGCGCGGGGTATCCAAAGCGACTGAGAAGGCGACTTATGCCGTCTCGATGGCAAAACGCGCTTCCCGTGCAAAGAAGCGGCTGGCGAAAATCGACGAACTCACCGGCGGTGCAGCACCTGAAATCAAACAGGCGCTGGAAGCGGCATCCGGAGCAAAGCTCAGTCTGAATAATGAAGCCGCGCTCGTCGCAGCGGCAGAGGGCGTTCAGGAAGCGGCCATTGCGTTTGCAGCAAATCACGATGGGTCTGCTTTTGCGGGGATCGATAAGGCGCTTCCCACGCCAGAGAAATATAAAGGCAAGGTGATTCAGCCATAACTGTTTCCCGCTAAAGGGAATCAGCGCCAGTATTCGTTATGGCTGAAGCTCCCCAGCGTTCGATTCGGCGTCCTAAACGTTGGGATCAGCCGTTTGGTCCCGATCTCACGGATGCCGATGTCGAGCGCATCCTCGCCATGGCGCCGTTCGACGGCATGGACCAGTCACGGTTTGCGCCGTCGGCAACCTTGCGCGACATCATCCGAAATGATGCGCGCCTTGTTTCTTTTGAATCCGGGGATCTGATTCTCCGTGCCGGAGATCATGGCACGTCGACGTTCTTCGTGATGGCGGGTACCGTGCGCGTAGTCCTTCCTCCCGGACTGCCGAATACATTGCTCGGGCGGGCGCAACCGAAACAAAAAACGGTGTGGCAGTCTCTTGCGCAGGTCTGGTCCCGGCCCAAGCTGCCTGAGGTTCGGGATATCGCCAGGTTGGATCCAAAAACCGCAACCGATACTCGGGTCACCGAGCAAGGTGAGACCCGAGCGCGAATTACCGATATTGACGATATCTGCGAACGATATAAGACCGTCACTCTCGGCGAGACTGAGATGTTTGGTGAGATCGCCGCGCTGACGCGGGCGCCGCGTACCAGCACGATTTTTGCCCAGGGGCGAGTGGAGTTGCTGGAGATTCGGCGACCTGGAATCCGGGATATTCGCAATCGTGTTGCTTCTTTCAAGGAGCATATCGATGGGCTGTATCGACAACGCAGCCTAGAAGCGCATCTGCGTGAGTCATGGGTTTTCAAGCAGCTCGATCACGAGACCATGAGCCGTATTGTTGATCTCACATTATTCGAGACATACGGTAACTTTGATTGGCAGGCCTCATTCATGCGTGCCGCAGAAGGGACGCCGGCCGAGCGATTGGAAAAGGAGCCTGTCATCGCTCGCGAAGGAGATTATCCTGACGGATTGTTGATGGTCCGTGCCGGATTTGCCCGGGTCAGTCACGAGCATGATCATGGCCACAAAACCACGTCTTATCTGGGGACCGGTGCAGTCTTCGGTTTAGAGGAACTGTTGCATAACTGGCGCGATGAAGGCGAGCCGGTGCAGCTGCAAAACTCGCTCAGAGCAGTGGGCTACAGTGACATTCTCAGGGTGCCCACCCATGTTGTGGAGCAGTATGTTCTGCCGACGTTGCCTGAGCATCGAGCCGCAGGATCGATCAAGCCCACCGCGCCTCAAGCGCAGGCGCAGGTGTCGGGGTCTGACCCGGTAACATCGGGTCTTGCCCCAGAGGTAGTCGAATTCCTGGTCGACAGCCGCTATATCAACGGCTCGCAAACGATGCTTATCAATCTGGATCGCTGCGTCAGGTGTGACGCGTGTTCGGAAGCGTGCGCCGTGGGTCATAACAACAACCCACGGTTCAATAGACACGGCAGGCGCATACAAAACCTGATGGTGGCTAACGCGTGCATGCACTGCCTCGATCCGGTGTGCATGCTCGGTTGCCCCACCGGCGCGATTCATCGTGTCGAGGGATCGGGAGAGGTAGTAGTCAATGACGACACCTGTATCGGTTGCGCGACCTGTGCCAACAACTGCCCCTACGACAACATCCGCATGGTTGAGGTGCGAGATGCCCAAGGCGGGTTTATCTTTGATGAGATTACCGGCCAACCCGTAGTCAAGTCGACGAAATGCGATCTGTGTGTTGACCAGATCGGCGGTCCGGCGTGCCAACGGGCTTGTCCCCACGATGCCCTGGCTCGAATGGACCTGTCTGATACGGCATCACTGGCGAAGTGGATGAACCGATGAAAGGCTTCGCCCGGCGCCGATTCGTTAACGTCACGTTTGCGATACTGGCGGCCTCGCTTGTCGTTGTCTCCAGCACGGTTTACGTAACGGCAATCAATCAGAATGGGTTTTTGACAGGCTGGATTCTCTTTGGCCTGGTGCTTGCTCTATCCGGATACCGTATCCGAAAGAAGGTGTCGACCCTGCCTATCGGCCGAGCATCATCTTGGCTTCAGGCGCATATTTACGGCGGTTTAATCGCGCTGCTTGCTTTTTTTGTACACGTCGGATGGCGAATTCCCGACGGTGTTTTCGAGGGCTTGTTCGCCATCGTGTTTCTTCTGGTGGCGTTAAGTGGTGTGGTCGGCATCGCGATCAATCGAGTCTTCGCCAGGCGCCTTACCCGTCGCGGCGAAGAAGTGATATTCGAGCGCATCCCTGGGTTTATGGCGCGCCTGCGTGAGCAGGCTGAAGAAATACTTTTGGCGAGTGCCGGTGAGACAGGTGCCGCTGTACTTCGGGAGTTCTATTTCTCCCGTCTGTCATCGTTTTTTGCTGGACCTCGGAACTGGCTCGGCCATCTGGTTTCGTCAAACCGGATGCTCTACAAACTCCATAATGAAATGGATAGCCTTGAGCGTTATCTGAATGCAGATGATCGTGAGCGGCTGGCAGAGCTTAGGTATCTGGTTGAACGAAAAGATGAGTTGGATTTTGCCTATGCGCTGCAAGGCGCCATGAAATTCTGGCTGTTTATTCACGTGCCGCTGACTGGCGCCTTGTTGATCGGCATGCTGGTCCATACGGTCCTGGTGCACGCGTTTTCCGGAGGACTGTCGTGAGAGGGCGGTTGCAGAGGTTCGATTACCGGAGCAGTTCCTATCATCGCGTAACACAGGATTGGGTTTGCGGCCACGCTGCAGCCGGCCGACCCTGCCAGATCGGGCCCGATGCGAACGGTCATTGTCGCGCGGACTTTGAATGTCGTCCCAGGCAAAACGAGGATGGTCGTTGGGGGTGCAACCGATCAGAGGCCGCGGGCGGTCGTTGCGAGAATGGCCCGCTTCCTGATGGAACCTGTTGTCGGGCAATCCCAAAATGTCAGCCGGTTCGGAGCCTTCCTGCGAAACGCAGGGCGGTGAGTCGTTGGGTGATGGCGGTCAGCATCGGTTTGATAGCGCTGGCAATGGGGTCATCGGCGATGAAGACAGCTTTCTCTCCCGGCGAGCTGAGTGCGGGGCACGGGTTACTGAACGAAGACTGCAGCGTCTGCCATACCACGTTTGATGCGGGTCCGTCCGGCTGGATTCATGCGGCGTTCTTTCAGAACAACATTGAAGCCGATAGTCACCTATGCCTGACTTGCCACAATCTGGGCGACACGCCCAACACGGCGCATTCTCAGCCGCCAAGTGCCTTGCGAACTGCAGGACTGGATTCCAACCAGACAAGTAGAAAAACGTTGACGCTTGCCATGACGCGAAGCCTGGGGGGTATTCACAATGAAGAAGAGACTCTGTCATGTATGAGTTGCCATACGGAACATAAAGGCCGGAGCATGGACATCTCGCTGATGTCCAATGATCAGTGCCAGTCTTGCCATGAGTCTGCTTTCTTGAGCTTCTCACAAGGCCACCCAAACTTCGGGAGCTATCCATATCATCGCCGCACAGGGATAGCCTTTGATCATGTGAGCCATATCAAGAAGCATTTTCAGGATGAAGAGTTTGTGGCACAGGCGCCTACAACTTGTGCAA
>Ga0181589_10002602_pt1 | contig 14249 bp, 15 predicted proteins | sample 071ome_25_FD_132444 | JGI IMG/M metagenome (GOLD analysis project Ga0181589, IMG submission 132444) | Coastal salt marsh microbial communities from the Groves Creek Marsh, Skidaway Island, Georgia - 071410BT metaG (megahit assembly) | ecosystem: Environmental > Aquatic > Marine > Intertidal...
ACAATTTATAGAAAGGCATATTATGGCAACTTTAGCAGAAATTCGAGCAAAACTCAAAGAACAAGAATCAAGACAAGGTGGAAACACATCCGGTGGTGATAACGGTATCTATCCCTTTTGGAATATGGCAGAGGGTACTACTGCATCTCTTAGGTTCCTTCCAGATGGCGATAACAACAATACTTTTTTCTGGCGAGAAAGATTAATGATCAAACTTCCTTTTGCAGGAGTAAAAGGAGAAACCGATAGTAAGCCAGTACAGGTACAAATTCCTTGTATGGAAATGTATGGCGAGAGCTGTGCTATCCTTAATGAGGTACGTGGCTGGTTTAAGGATCCAAGCTTAGAAGATATGGGCCGCCGATATTGGAAAAAACGTTCATATCTTTTCCAAGGATTTGTAACAGATGATCCTTTAAAAGAAGATAATCCTCCAGAAAACCCAATCCGTAGATTTATCATAGGCCCGCAGATTTTTACTATTATCAAGCAAGCACTTATGGATCCGGATATGGAAGAATTGCCTACTGATTATACACACGGCATTGATTTTAGATTAAACAAATCTTCTAAGGGCGGATTTGCTGATTATTCATCATCTAATTGGGCTAGACGTGAAAGACCATTAAATGATAAAGAAATGCATGCAATTAATTCATTTAGTCTGTTTGCATTAAATGATTTTATGCCTAAAAAACCAACTGATGTTGAATTAAAGATCATGCAAGAAATGTTTGAAGCAAGTGTAGATGGCGAAGCATATGATAATGATCGCTGGGGGCAATATTTCCGTCCTGCAGGCATGGCTGCAATGACTGGAGATCCTAATACTACAACATCTAGCAAAAAAGAGTCTGTAGTAGAATCACAGGTTGATACAGCAGTAACCGAGACTGTAGTAAATCCTCCGAGTAATACTGATACAGGTGCTGACAATGCTAAAGACATCCTTGCAATGATCCGAGCACGTCAATCCGATACAACAACTAATTAATTTATCTAGCAAGGAACATCTAATGTTCCTTGCAATCTGACTTTTTAAGGCACAATTATGGCAAAAGCATTTGATCCAAGTAAATTTAGGACACAATTAACAAAATCTATTACAGGCATGAGTGCTGGTTTCAATGATCCAACTGATTGGATTTCAACCGGCAATTTCGCACTTAACTATCTTATTTCAGGAGATTTCCATAAAGGCATTCCACTAGGTAAAGTTAGTGTATTTGCTGGAGAATCTGGTGCAGGTAAGAGTTATATCTGTGCAGGTAACATTGTTAAAGCAGCACAAGAACAAGGCATTTTTGTTGTATTAATTGATAGTGAAAATGCACTTGACGAAGACTGGCTAAGGAATTTATCAGTAGACACAAGTGAAGATAAGTTACTTAAATTAAACATGAGTATGATTGATGATGTAGCTAAAACTATCTCAGTTTTTATTGAAGATTACAAAAATCTCGAAGGAGAAGACAAACCTAAAGTACTGTTTGTTATTGACAGCTTAGGTATGTTACTTACACCAACTGATGTTGATCAATTTGGCAAGGGAGATCTTAAAGGTGACATGGGTAGGAAACCCAAAGCACTTACAGCACTCGTAAGGAATTGTGTTAACATGTTTGGCAGTCATAATGTAGGACTTGTAGCAACTAATCACACATACGCAAGTCAAGACATGTTTGATCCTGATGATAAAATTTCAGGCGGACAAGGTTTTATCTATGCAAGTAGTATTGTAGTTGCAATGAAAAAACTTAAACTAAAAGAAGATGAAGACGGAAATAAAACTTCAGAAGTGCAAGGTATCCGTGCAGCTTGTAAGGTAATGAAAACACGTTATGCAAAACCATTTGAAGGAGTACAAGTAAAGATTCCTTATGAAACTGGAATGAATCCGTATAGTGGTCTTGTAGATCTTTTTGAAAAGCAAGGACATCTTGTTAAAGATGGAAATAGATTACGATATACTGACAGTGAAGGAAATGAGCACAAAGAATATCGTAAAAATTGGACTGGTGAATTATTAGATATGGTTATGCAAGACTATCCAAATAAACGTAAAGACATAAATACTCCATCTATGGAAGAGGAGATTATAGAAGATGACGGAACAACAGATAGTTGAAATTTGGAGTTTATTCCGAGAACATTGTGATAAGAAACAGCTTACAGTTGCAGCAGAACATTTTGTAGAATTGCTTGCAGATTTTGGTACAACAGACGAAGCTTTAAAAAATTCATTAGGAAATTGTAATACACTTGATATTGCAATTTCCTATTATCTTGACATAGACGAGGACAGTGACGAAGATTATTAAAGGAACATATGGGATGGTATAGTGAAGTTTCTAGGGATATAGGAAAAATTCCTGATGCTATATCTGATTTTGAAACTGAGCTATTGGCTGCAAAACAAGAATGCAAAGTTAAAGGAAATGTAGAAAAACTTGCAGCCGAACTACCTGGAATTGTTGAACATAGATTTAATCAATTACAAGAGATAGAAGCTATATTAAATTATCTTAATATCGAACTGCGGAAATTACGTAGTAGTTATTTTAAAAAATATCTTGAAAATTACCAACGTGCCTTGTCAAGTAGAGACGTTGATAAATATGTTGACGGCGAAGCAGACGTGGTTGACTTTGAAAAAATAGTAAATGAATTTGCATTATTAAGAAATAAATGGCTAGGCATATTAAAAGGACTTGATCAAAAACAGTGGCAAATTACAAATATTGTAAAATTAAGAGTAGCTGGAATGGAAGACGCTAGTTTATAAAAGTTATAGGTAAAATTTATGGCCACGATGATTAAAACTCCGTATCACTGTACTTTTATACATATTCCTAAAACAGGTGGAAATAGTGTAACACACTGGTTGCAGCAACATTTTCCTACCCAGTCTACAAAAAGAAATCAGCATGCAACATTATCAGAAACAAAAAATATTCTTGGAAATACTGGCTGGACATTTTGCACAGTTAGAAATCCTTGGGATTATGCTGTCAGTTGGTATACATTTGAAATTGATGTAGCAAAAGTACGAATTGAGATGGTAAATCAAAATCCTGATTTATCAAAAATACCAAAAAAAAAGTATGATGTAAAATTACAACAAAGTAATATTGAAAGATTAGAAAAAATTGGGTTTGAAGGATGGTTACACGAAACCAAACGTTATTCACAATCTTATTGGGCAAATGATTGCGATCACATTATAAAATTAGAAAATATCAATAATGACTTTAAAAAAGTTCAAAATAAATTAAATTGTTTCGAGCCTTTACCTTTTTTAAATAAAACAAGAAATAAGAAACCTTACCGCGATTATTACACATCTGATCTATTAATAAAGCTAGTTAATGATTTGTGGCCAGAGGATGTTAAAAATTTTAATTACGAGTTTTAATGGAAGAAATTTTTGATAATATAATTAAAAAGAAGAAATGGACACAACATCCTTGTGGACCAGGATCTACATTACAATATACAGAACATTTACGTAAAAATTTATCTAATGTATTAGACGAATACGATATAAACTCCATGTTAGATATCCCTTGTGGAGATTTTTCATGGATGTCTACAATAAATTTTCCATCCGGGTTTACTTATATTGGAGCTGATATTGTATCAGATATGATTTTAAATGTACAAATAAAATATCCCCATTTTAAATTCATTAGATTGGATATAACTAAAGACAAATTACCAACTGCTGATTTATTTTTTATAAGAGATTGTTTATTACATTTTAGTTTCAACGATATTAGAAGTGCATTTCAAAATATTATAAAATCTAATCCTAAATACATAATGACAAGTAATTGGTTTGAAGGTTACAATAATTTTCAAGATATAAATACAGGCAACGGAAGAACATTAAACTTTTTAGAAAGTCCTTTTAACTTTGGACCTCCATTGGTTTCTATTAAAGATTATATTAAAGGTTTTCCTAAACGAAAAATGTTATTATGGAAAACAGAAGTAATTCAAAATTATTTAAATAATAATGATTAAACTAGTATGTTTTTATAAAGAATTATCATCTCAAGATAAATCTAAAAAATTAGTAAAAAGGTTAGATTTAAAAACTTTTACTTACCTTAAATGTTTAAGCTTATTAAAAAGTACTTTTTATAAGTTTAATCCATCTCACCAGTTTATCCTTTCTACAGATACTTTTTCTAAAATTACAGATTTAGACTGTCTTATTATTAGGAATGATCTTAAAGATTTGCTAATAATGGAAGCAATAGCAAGGGCTAATACCAACTTTATTTTAGAAAATTCTGGTAAAATAATATTAGCAGGTGCTGATCATTTGATTTGTAACTCTGTTGGAAAATTTTTTGAAGAAGATTTTGATTTAGGGTTTTGGGTTTTCCCTACATTTGATCCTACCCATAGATTAAATTTAAGCATGACTATAGTTTTAGTTAATAAAAACAAAAACAATAACGACGATATTAATGATTTTTTTAAGCAGAGAGAAAAAATTTGTTTTTCGCTCGAAAAAAAAGAACGTCAATGGTTTGCTGACCAAAAAAGTATCAGCTTATTACTAGAACAAAAAGGCATAGTATCAGAATATCACACATCTAACAAAGAAAAAACAATATTTGAATTTGGAAAATTAAAAATAAAATTATTTCCCTATGGAGAAAAATATCTAGCTGATGTCGGTGACGATGGCAGACTTGATATAAAAGAAGACACTGTGATGATAGATTTTCCAGGTCATCGGAGCAAAGAATATTTAGATGCGATTTTTGATAATATAACAAAGGAGAATTAATTGCCTACATCATCTGATCACGGAAAAAACACAATTATACAATGGTTAACTGAGAATAAAAGCTCTATAAGTAAAATTTTAGACGTAGGTTGCGGTGAAGGAACCTATCCAACATTATGCAAAGATAAAAATAATTTATTTACATCTGCCCAATGGTATGGAGTTGAAGCATGGTCTCCTTATATCGAAGAATATTCACTAAACAAAAAATATGATCATATCTACAATGAAGATGTAAGAACTTTCGATTGGGAAAAAGTCAAAGGATTTGATTTAGTAATTTTTGGCGATATATTAGAACACATGTCTAAAGAAGACGCACAAAAAACAGTAAATCATGCTTTAGAAAATGTAAACTACGTAATTATTTCAATTCCTGTAAAACATATGCCACAGGATGCAGTAGGAGGTAATCCTTATGAAATTCATGTTAAGGACAACTGGACTAATGATGAAGTATTAAATAGTTTTCCGCATATTAAAAAACATAAAGCAACAAAAAAAATTGGTGTTTACTGGCTGGAAAAATAATGTGCGGATTCGGAGTTTCAAATATCCATAAATTGTTAACTGTCAATAACACTTGTCAAAAAAGAGGTCCTGACCTAACAACTACAAAAATAATTTATGATATAGAATTCTTACACAATTTACTACATATTACTGGTAATTATACACCCCAACCTTTTATCAAAAATGATATAGCTTGTGTTTTTAATGGAGAAATTTATAATTATAAAGATTTAGGAGATTATTCTTCAGATGGCGAATCTATAATAGATTCTTATATTGAAAATGGAAAATATTTTGCATCTTATCTAGATGGAGAATTTGCCATAGTATTAATTGACTTTTCAAAAAATATAATTTTATTAGCTACTGATACATTTGCTACAAAGCCTTTATGGTATGAATTTTTAAATAATAAATTTTGTATTTCATCTTATCAGAGTCAACTCGAAGGGTTAGGTTTTAAAAATAGTAAGAAATTACTTGCTAATACGACTTTAATATTTGATAATAAAACATTTGCCCAAATAGATAAAATTTTTAATTATAATTTTGATCTTAATCAACACAAAAATATATATGATGATTGGTTAAATGCTTTTAGTGTTAGTATAAGTAAACGTAGTAAAAATACCAAGCAAGGCATGTTTGTAGGATTAAGCTCAGGATATGATAGTGGAGCTATTGCATGCGAACTCGCTAAACAATATGTACCATTTAAAAGTTATTCAATTTCAAATAATGAAAACAGCGTAATATTAAATTCTCGACTTGCGTTGTTAAAAAATACAGAATCTTTTATTCTTGACTCTGTTGAATATAAAAGATGGAAGAACGAATTAGATTTGAATTGTGAAAATTTTTGTTATACTGATAGATTTTTTACCTATGACATAAAAAAAGATCAGGCTAGTGCTGGCTTGTCTGCAATTTGTTACAAAGCAAAAAAAGAAAATAAAAAAATTTATTTTTCAGGTCAAGGAGCCGATGAAATTATCAGCGATTATGGATTTGGTGGCAAAAAGATTTATAAACATAGCAGTTTTGGAGGATTGTTTCCAGAAAAATTAGAAGGATTTTTTCCATGGCATAGTTTCTGGGATGGTACACAAATACAATATTTGAATAAAGAAGAATACGTTGCAGGACATTTTGGAATAGAAACAAGATATCCTTTCCTAGATAAAAATTTAGTTCAAGAATTTTTATGGCTAAATGTAAACTTAAAAAATAAAAAGTATAAAAGCTGTCTAGCAGAATATTTAGAAATAAATAATTTTCCTTTTGAAAATGGCGAAAAAAGAGGATTCCACGTTACTGAAAAAGGAAAAAAAACAAAAAAGATAAAAAAATGAAAAAAATATTAATTACCGGAGCTACAGGATATATAGGAAGTCATGTTACACGAATTTTAAAAGAAAATGGTAATGAAATTACAGGATGGGACATAAATTTCCATGGAGAACATAACGATACAGCAAAGTATTGTGATAAATTCCTTTTACAAGATATTACGGATACAAAGATCAAAGGAGAATATGATGCTGTAGTTCATTTAGCAGGTAGGAGTGTAGTACCACAAAGTTTAAAAGAACCTGCCGAATATTACAGGGTAAACACAATGGGGACAGATAATATTTTAAATAAGATTAAAACTCCTCATATTTTGTTTGCAGGAACCAGCAGTTCATGGGCAATGGCCTCACCCTATGCAAGGAGTAAGGTTGCAGCGGAAGATATAATTAAACAAAAAGCAAATGGATATACTATTTTTAGATTTTTTAATGTCTCAGGAACTGACGGAATACATAGACAATTAGGCAAACCATCGCATTTAATTAGAATAGCAGCAATGGCAGCAGCAGGAAAATTAGAAGAAGTAACTATATACGGAACTGATTATGAAACCAGAGATGGAACTTGTATTAGAGATTATATCCATGTTGTTGACTTAGCTAATGCAATTTCTAAATCTATAGAAAATGGTCCTTTAAACACTCCTTATGAATGCCTTGGTAGTAAACAAGGTTGGACCGTAAAAGAAGTTATTTCTATAATGAAAACGGTTACCGGCAAAGATTTTAAAGTAATAGAAGGTGACCGACGAGCAGGCGATTCTGTAGCAAATATAGTAGACAATTTAAGCTCTCATGTAACACTTACTAAATCAATTGAAGATATGTGTCTAGATCAGTATAATTTAGAAATAACAAGGAAATAAAATGGCTGAAATATACATAGTAAGTGCGGCAGATGAAAATTTTAAAGAAATGGTAAAGATGACTGAATTATCTAGCAATTTATTACGATATAAAACATTTATATATGATTTAGGTAATTTAGGATATGGCACACCATTTGAAGCTAGAATAAGTCAAAAAGCAGGAGCCAAGATACCTTCTAAACCTTTAATTATACAAGATGCTTTAAAAAAAGTAAATGTTAATGATATGGTTTTATGGTTGGATGCGGATGCAATAATTTGGGATAGGGTAGACGAAGTATATTCTAATAATTTTGATATTGCTGTTACTGTTCGAAAAAAGAAAGATAAAGAAAACAGTTTGCCAATAAATGCAGGTGTTGTATTTGTAAAAAAAACAAGTAACACTGATATTTTAATGGATAAATGGATTACGGCATGTAATACAGGAATTAGTGATCAAGTAGAACTGAATCGATTATTAAACGTTGTGTCAAATGATATTGGAAATGTGGTTGTTCGGAATAATCTACGTATAAAAGTTTTGCCTTGTGATATTTACAATAATTTTTATTTTAAAAAAAATCAAAACCATGCTAAAATAATTCATTACAAATCTAAACACAGGGCATACTGGCCAAGGAAAACTGTTAATAAAATACCAAAAAATCCTACTAAAGAACAGATACTATTAAATACTGTAGGACTTACAGGAGATAAATTTGTCTAGTTTATATAAAATTTTTATTGGTTACGATTCTAGAGAAGATATTGCTTATCAAGTATGTAGACAAAGCATCATAGATACTTGCAAACGTCCTCACGAATTAGAAATAATTCCATTAAAGTTAAATGAATTAACTGAACAAGGAATATATACAAGACCCGATGATACATTAGGATCTACTGAATTTACTTTTTCAAGATTCCTAGTTCCACATTTATGCGATTTTACTGGATGGGCTTTATTTATAGATTGTGATTTTTTATTTTTAGAAGATGTAACACGATTATTTAAAGAAATAGATGACAGATACGCTTTGATGTGTGCAAAGCATGATTACACTCCGAAAAATAAGATAAAGATGGATGGTAAAAAACAAGTAAACTATCCTAGAAAAAATTGGAGTAGTTGCGTATTATGGAATTGCGGACATGCTTCAAATAAAAAACTAACTAAAGAGCTAGTTAATGATAAAACAACTACTGGAGTTTACCTACACAGATTTCAATGGTTACCAGATAGCGAAATAGGCACTATTTCTCATGAATGGAATTGGTTGATCAATTGGTATCATGAACCAAAAGATGGAAAACCTAAAGCACTTCATTACACAGAAGGAGGTCCTTGGTTTAAAGATTACCAAAAATGCGAGTATGCTGCCGATTGGTATATTGTAGAAAAAGAATATAATAAATCATTAATCAAACTAAAACAACCAAAAGTTGGTCCTTTTGATAATTTAGAACCAAATAAAGAAAAAACATTTCATGCTTTGTTAAGGTATTGGACTGACCCTAATGGTAGATATTTTAATGAAACTTTAGAAAGTGTTAATGAAAAAATAAGGAATGCAATGGGAAACAAAGTTGTAGCAATTGATAGCGAAGGCGGAATAAATTACGCAAGCAAAGGTTTTGATTATGATAATATACTCTTTAGTTTTGTAATAGGCGCACAGGGTATTGTTTCTAATTGGGATAATGAAAAAGACACCGGTGTTCCTTTAGTTATTAGAGGATTAGGTGGCGGAAGTCGAAAAGCAATCCAAGAATGTTGGAAAACAAATCGGACATTCTATGCAGTTGATACAGGGTATTTTGGAAATTGGAAAACCAAATATATTCATCGTGTAACAAAAAATGCACTGCAAAACATTGGTCCTATTATTGAAAGACCCCTTGATAGAGCAAAATCTTTTGGTTATAAATTTAAAAAGTTTACAAAAGGATCAAAAATCTTAATTTGTCCTCCTAGTGAAAAAGTAATGGAAACTTTTAATCAACCTGATCCTGCAACATGGGTAAAAGAAATTAAAAAAGAATTAAGAAAGTATACAACTAGACCGGTTGAAGTAAGATTAAAACCAAACAGGACTGAAAGGATTACAACTAAAACAATACAAGCAGCATTACAAGAAGATGTACATTGTTTAATAACCTACAACAGTATTGCCGCAGTAGAAGCTTTAATGGAAGGTAAACCTGCTATTGTCCTAGGACCTAATGCAGCTCAATCAATTGCAGAAACAAATTTAGCAAACGTAGATAATCCTAAATATCCTGACAGAGATACAATGGATGCATTTATGGCTCATCTTGCATATTGTCAATTTACATTACCAGAAATGACATCGGGTTTTGCATGGAATATTATAAATGAAAGTAGTTAGTTATCATAGTGCTATACCAATAAAAAACAATAAGTACGAAAAAAAAGCATTACTAGAATTTTTTATAGAAGGAGTAAATAGGAAAGGAGATATTGGTATAAACCACAAAGGAGCAAATTTATTAGATTGTAATGTAGCTGTATTACAAGGATTTGTACATGAAGGAAGTAAAAATTTACCTCATTTAATATTACGCAAAAATATTATAGACAAACAAAAAATCACAGGTAATCGTACCCTTATAGCAGATAGTAATTTATTTTTGTATTTAAATAAAGAAAACACTCCCTTCCATTACTTACGTTATAGTTTCGATGGTGTATTTAGACGAACAGGATTTTATTTTGATAAAGATATAGATTTTTCTAGATTTAAAAAAATACAAAAAGATTTAAACATAGAAGTAAAAAATTATAGAACAACAGGCGATCATATTTTAATTTGTTTGCAACGTAATAATGGATGGAGTATGCAAGGGCATAATGTTATTAAAATACTTGAAAATACAATTAGATTAATAAAAACATACACCGATCGCCCTATAATTGTTAGAGGTCATCCAGGAGATAAAAAAACTGCTCAAAGTTTACAAAACAAAATGAAAAATTGTAACTTCAGTTGTAAAAATAACTTGATAGATGATTTAAAAAATGCTTGGGCTACTTTAACATACAACAGCAGTCCAGGAGTTGCTAGTTTAATCGAAGGAGTTCCTGTTTTCCAATTAGATCCTTGTATGGATAACAGCATGTATGGTGAAGTTGCGAATACAAATCTGAAAAGACTTGAAGATCCTAAATTGTTTGATCGCGAGCAATGGCTTGCGAAGATTAGTATGTCTCATTGGAAATTTGAAGAATTGCGTAGCGGAGAAGCATGGGATTTTATGAAACAGTATGTTTAATTTTTCCAATAAGACTCTGATCTAACAACCATTATGTCAGATTTTTTACTTTTACCTAATTTTTTCCTATCACCTTTCATATGATCAATCCACTTACCTAATTCAGTGTTTATAAGCGGATGTCCTCCTCCTCCAGTTTTTGCTTCTTTTAGATACATTTCGGCACTGTAATCATAAACATTTGGATATTTAAGTTTAAACTTATTTAAGATTGTACCGAATACAAAACTATCATGCCATTCGTCTAATAAAAATATTCCATTGTTGGCATCTTCATACATACGTTCAAATTCTGCAAGGAACTCTAAACAAGCAGGCTGCTTTAAGTTCATGCCATAAAAGCCGCATTCTGGCCAAGTTTGTGATCCTTTACCTCTTCCAACATATGTTAACCAACAGTTATCTGGCAATTGTTTTTTAAATTCATCAAAAGACCAAGGACTATGTACAACAGTATCAGCATCAATCCATATACACCAGTTATCTACTCTGTTACACGCATCAAAAACCGCATATACTTTATTTGCAAATCTAATTGCGTGCCATTTGAATTCTTTATGATAGTCTCTTGGTCTGCGTTCAGGAAAAGGACATTTACCATTAGCCTTAGGAACATTTTTCCATTTTTCTTTAAACTTTACTAATTTTCCTAAAGAAGCCGTTTGATCAAGAATAGTAATTTGATTAGCATCTGGATTTACAGGATGGCAATCTTCTGCGTAAACTAATAGTTTTATATTTTTATCTACTTTTTCTGCAAATGAATTAAGAAATTTTTGACCGTATTGTAATAATCCTGCTTGGTGGAAAGTTGTTACCGCTGTTATTGCTGACATGTAAAAAACCTATTAAATATATTTTTATTAAAGGTATTTAACAATGATATTTGGAATTTGGACAGCAAATGGTGCTTTGAATAGTAAGCCCGTATTTGAAGCATTTCAAACTGGTTTAAAAAAATTAGGTCATACAGTAAAACTAAATCAATCCGGCGATGTTGAAGTGATTTGGAGTGTTTTATGGAGAGGACGAATGCTTCGTAACAAATCAATATGGGATACTGCAAAAGCCAATAATAAACCAGTGATTGTTTTAGAAGTAGGCGGATTTTACAGAGGTAATACATGGAAAGTAGGTTTGAATGGTGTAAATGGCGATGCGTATTTTGGATTAAAAGGTAATGATTCAACAAGGGCAAACAAGTTAAATTTATTTTTACACCCGTGGAATAGCAAAGGTTCTGCAATACTAATAGCATGTCAGCACAAACAAAGCGGGCAATGGGCAGAGAAAGATTATGACGAATGGCTAACTAGTACTATTAAATCAATTAAAAAAAATACAGATAGACAAATAATACTTAGACCGCATCCAAGATATCCATTATCTCAACAAAGGTTTTTAAATGATAAAAAAATATTGATACAAAATCCAAAAAAATTACCCGGAACTTATGACGACTATGATTTTAAATTGCAAAATATTTTTGCAGTTTTTAATTTCTCTAGTAACCCTGGAATTAATGCAGCAATTCAAGGTACACCAGTTTTTGTTAGTCCGTCAAGTCTTGCATGGGATGTGAGTAATAAAAAAATAGAAAATTTAAATAAAATAGAATTTCCTGACAGACAACAATGGTTAAACGATCTAGCTTATACAGAATGGCACTTAGACGAAATAGCAACTGGTCTTCCAATTTTAAGATTGACAGATCATTTCTAAATTGTTATACTATAGTATCAAAAGGAGTCTTATGGACATTGAAGATTATTTAGAATTGTTAGCAGGATTTCAACTTAATGAAAAAATGCCAAAATATGAATTTTATTTAGAGACAAGAGACGTTAAACTTATCACAAGTCTTGCAAAACAAGTCCGTGGCAATACAGGATTAACAGATCGGCAACATGAATTAGCTAAAAAAAAGTTACTCGAATATCAAGACCAATTTGAAAAAAATGATTTTTTTGATTTAGATAAAGATCTAGAAAATTTAAGGATTGAACTTAGGAATATAAACCGTGCTAAAACTGTTAAAATAGTTTTAAAAGATTATTTTGATTTATTTTCAGTTCGTGATAAATTGATGATTGCGGTAAGATTTCCCTATAGTAATAAAATGATCAAGTATATAAATTTTATTAAAGATATGCAAGAACGCAGGGAATATGATTCAAAATCTAAAACTCATTTCATTGAATTTACAGAAAAAAATGTATTAAAATTAGTTGATAAATTAAAAGATGCTAACTTTGATATACAGGAAGAACTTATACAATATTATGATCAAATAAAAGAATTTGAAACTACTCCACAAAATTATGAACCAGGCATTTATAATTATAAATTAAAAAACGTTCATACAAGATGTATTGATTATATGCACAATTATTTTGGAGAACCTTGCTTAGAAAATCTTGCAATATTTTATGATCGTAGAAATGAGTTTGGTCTTAGTTATTTTGATCAAGATAATCTCCAAGATTCACTATTGAAATACTCTGAATTAGCTAATAAAATAATTAAATCAACCTATCATCATACTTTTGTTGACAATAATCAATTTTCACTTATAGACGTATGCAGTGCATTAAATGAATTAAAAAGATATCCATTACTTATAGTTTTAAAACATGGCGAAGAAATAGAAAATTTAACAAATTTACATCAAGCTTTCGATCAGAAAATTGATACAACAGACATTGCTGTAATGTATAGATTAGAAAATAATACTGAAAAAAATATCCAATTTAATGAACTAGTTAAAAAGTTTAATTTTAATAACAAGTTAAGTGATAAAACAAAGGTTGTAATAATCAATAACGAAAAAATCCCAAAGCCATTACTCCAACTGAAATGGAAGCCAAATACAACTTTGCTATGCGATTCTTTTAGACAAAAAAAACAGATAACAACTTATTCCAATGAGTCTAGCTTGGTAATAAGATATGATAATATAAAAATTTCTATGCTCAGACCTAATAATATCGGAATATTATGACAACATGTAAACTTATCATTGAAGACGAAGTTAATATTAAGATAGAAGGACTTCCGGTTGAGATACGTAGGAAACTTGCAAATGCACTTAAATTTGAAGTACCATATGCTCGCTACATGCCGCAGTATAAGCTTGGTAGATGGGATGGTAAGGTAGCTTTTTTCGGAATTGGTGGTACAGGATATGTCAATCATCTTGATACAATTGTAGAGATATTGCAAAACAATAGCATAGAATTTGCCGACATAGAAGACCGCAGGCATCCTGTTACACTAGACTTCCAACCTATAACAGAAGACTATTGGAAACAGCAAGGGGTAAAATGGCCTGAAGGACATCCTGCAGCAGGTGAAGATATCATACTAAGAGATTATCAAGTAGAAGCTATAAATAATTTTGTTAAGAATCCGCAGTCTCTACAGGAGATTGCAACA
>Ga0181589_10002620_pt1 | contig 14219 bp, 17 predicted proteins | sample 071ome_25_FD_132444 | JGI IMG/M metagenome (GOLD analysis project Ga0181589, IMG submission 132444) | Coastal salt marsh microbial communities from the Groves Creek Marsh, Skidaway Island, Georgia - 071410BT metaG (megahit assembly) | ecosystem: Environmental > Aquatic > Marine > Intertidal...
GAAATACCAATGGATCAGTCACGAAAGGCGCATTCCGGCGAATTTTTGATGTACTAGGGTTCACCCACTGCTCGGCGGAAATTAGCTCACTTAAGAGACAATGCAGTGCTTTTGAATCATTGCTCATAAAGCTGAACTCGTCGCCTTTTCTATATTCATCAGAGTCTAGATACTAACCTTTCGGAGGGGCTGCCACAAACTGAACGAGGGCTTCCTGCACGCGAGCTACCTGCTGGGGAGACATTTTCAAATAGCGGTCCCGAGCACGTTCTTTCGAAACAGTTTCCTGTGTTTTGCCCGCCCACTCCACTCCCTGCTGTGGCGAGAAATGGGTGTAGCCATCGTCGAGGACACTGACTCGCCCTCGCTCAGATAGATCGAAATACTTGCGATCTGGGAAAACAGAGTAGAGCACACTGGTCAGATCCCAGGTGGGGCGATCATGATTGGGACCGCTGTGCAGCAGGTAGGACTCTCTAACAATGTGATGCTTCAGGTAGCCGAAGTCATTCGCGATCGATTCGCGGGGGTATGGAGCAGCGATCCCGATAGAAAAACCGCTCCAGATTACAGGAGTTTTATCCGGCCATTTCGAAGCAAGCGCCTGCATCGAAGAGATGTGATTTCGAACATTCGCCTCCAGATAGCGATTGTTACCTCGAATTGTTTCGAACGCCCCCGCCATCACTGACAAGTGATCGACCTTGGCTTCGATCAGTCCCATTGCCCCGTCCGCTTCCAGCAGAGGAGCCAAGTTGGTTGCCAGGCCCACCTGAATGATTGCGACGGATTTGTCGTCTGCGTTTTCCAGCAGTCGCATGATCAGCGGGACCGCTTTCTCTGCTTCTTGAGAAATCCCAACATCATGAGGATAGCGGAACGCGTCTCCGTCTCTTTCCTTCACCAGGGCCAGATACTTGCTGTCACGCGGAGGCAGGTTTTCGCCGACGCCAATCGGAATATCGGGGCGTCCGTAGAATGTGTTCACTGCATCGACAAAGGGAGCCGCAAGATCGTTCGCTTTGGAGATTGTGACTCCAAGGATTTCGCATTTCCCCCGATCCGCGAGAGTGTGAAGCATCGCAAGCGCGAGCACATCATCAACGTCCCCCGTGATGTCTGTATCGAAAATGATAGGAACGGGCTTTGCCCCTGGCTCATCCGAATGAATCGCCGAGAATGGGGAAAGAAGAAATATTGCGAGCAGGAAAAAGGAAGGTTTCATAGCAGAGCGGTTCAACGTAACTGTCCATCCCGATCATGTCATTCGATCTTCGCCACTCTCTCATCGACGGGCTTCGCCTGTCTTCCCTCGCCGACGGCGTTTCCTACCTGGTTCTGCTTGGCATCGCAATGCCGCTAAAATACATGGCCGACATGCCAATGGCTGTGCAAATCGTCGGATCCCTTCACGGAGCGTTATTCGTCGCGCTGTGCCTGTTCCTGCTTTTCGCGTTGATTCGGAACAAACTCTCCTTTGGCTGGTGCGTTCTCGTTTTTCTTTGCGCACTCGTGCCGTTTGCCCCGTTTTTCCTCGATCGGAAATTGAAGGAAACGCGCTGATTCGAAGTGATAAAAGGATATTTCCAGGTAAAAATGGATACAATTGGGTAACAATGGACATGTTTGGTATGAAAATCTCTTACCCACCGCAGATTGCGCCGACAAACGAGATGCTACAGCTTATCTCGCGGAGAAAATGCTGACAGAGTTGCAGCAACGCAACACATTAACCGTTGCCGAAGCACTCGAAGCACTCGGCGCCAACCGCAACACGGTGAAGGTAAAGTTCACAGAACCCTTCGCCGCCGGGTTGGTCCGCCTTTGCGGACAGGGGCGAGAAGCACACTATCGCAAGGTGTGAAGAGCTACGCACCCTTCCTCTTCACCAGGAACGTCAGTCCGTAGACCACCGAAGCGATGATCACGATGAACGGTCCTGTCAGCGTATCGAGCTGAAAGCTGGCGATGAGACCACCGGTGTTATAGAATAGCGAAAGCACAATCGAGACGAGAATGATCAGCCATAGTCGTCGGAAAAACCGAGAGGCAGTTGCCGCCGGAAGAACAAGAAGCGCGAGTGACAAGACAATCCCGGCGACGCGCACTAGCAAAACCATACTCAATGCTGTGATCGCGAGAAGGAGTAGAAAATACATCTGAGACGAAACACCTCGAAGACCGGCAAATTCTTCATCGAAACACACCGCGACGAGTTTGTGGTAAAACAGACCAACGAGCGTAAGGACGATCACTCCGAGAACAACCGTCGCGATAACATCACTCTTCGAGGTCAGGAGAATGTTACCGAGGAGAAAGCTCTCCAGATTCACATTTTTTCCCGGAGCATACTGGATAAAGAGAATCCCCGCTGCCATACCAAAGGCCCAGATCGCTCCAATAATCGTGTCTTCTCGTTCGCGCGCCCGCAGGCTGACCCATCCGATAATCCCGGCAAATATGAGCGACGATACCACAGCCCCGACCGTCGGAGTGAGCCAGGCTATGTCGAATTTCCTTCCGAAGAAAATCGCCGCTCCAATGCCGCCGAGCATACCGTGCGCAATTGCTGCCGCAATGTATCCGATTCGTCGCGTCACAACAAATGATCCGACAACTCCGAAGATCAGGCTGGATACGATCCCTGCGAGCAAAGCGTAGCGGATCAACGGGATCGTCTGGACGGCTTCGATGAATTCACTCATGTTCACAGGCGGAGTGATCTCCCTGAATGTGACGGGTTCGTCGGTCGTGCTCAACACGACGTGCACCGCTGTAGATTTCGCGAATCGTCTCCCCTGAGAGCGGCAGGTTGTGACGATGAATCCGGTGGTTTACGCAGAGCACGGAGTCACCAATTCGCGAAACCAGATCGAGGTCGTGGGTGACGAGCAGGATAGTCATTTTTTCGCGAAGCAATTCGAGAGAATCGAGCAACGCCTCTTCCACCGAGAGGTCAATATTCGCGGTCGGCTCGTCGAGCAAAAGCAGCTTCGGTTCACAGGCAAGGGCGCGGGCAATGAGAACTCGCTGCCGCTGTCCTCCAGATAAATCAGAAAACGGTCGATGCGCAATATCGGCAAGCCCCACTTCATCGAGAGCCGCCTCGGCAGCCCTTTTGCACTTTCCCGAAAACACACCGAGCTTGAGCCGGTCGAGCCGCCCCATCAGGACAATGTCGAGTGCGCTGATCGGAAAGAGCGGATCGAAACGTATTGCCTGCGGAACATAGCCGATATCACGGCGCGCCTTGACAGCAGACATTCCCAGAATACTGATCGCCCCAGCAGTCGGCTCAAGCAGCCCGAGGAGCAATTTCATCAAAGTCGACTTCCCGCCCCCGTTCGGACCGATCACACAAAGCGACTCACGTTCAGGAACCGTGAAAGAGACATCTTCCAACACCAATGGTTTTCCATAGCGAAAGGAAAGATCGCGACACTCGACTGTGGTTGTGACTCGGTTAGACAACTAGTAATTTAACAGGGTTAACTCACACACCTAACTCTGTTAGGACCTTAATTCAACAGGGTTGAATCGACTCGATCGACTACTTCGCCTCACCGGCGATGACGTCTCCAATCGCTCGCAGGTTGGCGAGGACATCTTTCTCGAGCGGGTCGAGTTCTTTGACCGTTCCGCCAATCGTTTCGGCGAGTGATTCGGCACTGGACTGGTCAAACTGCGGCTGCACGAAAATAATGTCGACTCTGTCTTCCTTGGCCTGCTTCGCGATGCTAGCGAGCTGCTTCGGAGTGGGATTGCGCCCGCTGACTTCAATCGCTTTTTGCTCCAGCCCATAGGCGTCAGCAAAGTAGGCAAAGGCTCCGTGATAGACATAGAAGGTTTTTCCTTTGTGTGGAGCGAGGGCTTTCCGCAAGTCTTTATCGACGGCATCGAGATCGGCATGGAGCTGTTTCACGTTGTCCTTGATATCGCCATTGGCTTCTGCGGGGGTAAAATCTTTGAGGATCTTTGCGACGGTATCGGCCTGCTTTTTCAACAATGCCGGAGAAAGCCAGACATGAGGATCTTTCAGCTCACCGTGATCGTGGTCATGATGATCTTCCTCTTTCTTCGCGGTTTCCTCCGCTTCATGCTCATGTTCTTCGTGGGCGTGATTGTGGTCATGACATTCCGCGCAGCTGCCTTCCAACAGTTCGAGACCCTCAAGCAGGCTGAGCTCTTTCGGCGCGTCTATTCCGTCCCCAACTTTTACAAAGAAATTTCCTTCGAATCCAAGGTCGCCGGAAAAGAGAAGGTTTGCCTTCGCAATACGAGCCAGTTTCCTGGGGGAAGGCGAATAGTCGTGACAATCCTCCCCTTTCTCGACGATGGCAGCAACTTCGATATGGTCGCCTCCAATTCGTTCGAACAACCACTGATACGGTTCAACCGGAACGTAGACGAGCGGCTTGTCCGCAGCAGTTGCTGATAGCGAAATCGAGAGGACAGCTGAGGCAAAGAGACTTAGGAGAATTTTGTGTTTCATTGCAGTGAGGAGTGTTGCAAGTAATTTGCAGAAAAGAGTTCGATTTGTAAACGCAAGAAATTTGCAAAAACACGTCCCGAACAACTCTCCCTGGTTTGCCATTTCGCTTGCTTTCCCTTGTTTAACGAAAAGAATAGGGGCGATACGAGTTTTCCATCGTCCCCGTGAAATCCTCATTTCCATGGCCTGCCGTTTTGTCGGCTGCATTGCTATCTATTGCGACTTTCTCGCCGCTCCAAGCTGCTGCTGAAACGACTGATCGCCCACACATCGTATTGGTAATGTCCGACGATCAGGGATGGGGTGATGTCGGTTACAACGGGCATCCCCTTCTCCAGACTCCAAATCTGGATGCTGCTGCTTCCAAGGGACTTCGCTTTGATAATTTTTACGCGGCAGCGCCCTCCTGCTCACCCACCCGGGCGAGCGTGCTCACCGGTCGTCACCCGAATCGCATGGGGGTTTTCAGTTGGGGGCACCCCATTCGACCGCAGGAAGTGACGATCGCTGAAACCCTAAAGCGAGCCGGATACTCGACGGGACATTTTGGGAAATGGCATCTCGGATCGGTCCGGGCCGACAGCCCGGTGAATCCTGGGAAGAACGGCTTCGATCGCTGGTTCAGTGCTCCCAACTTTTACGACAACAATCCGGTGATGAGCGACGAGGGAAAACAGGTCCGCATCGATGGAGAAAGCAGCGAGATTGCTGTCGACGCGGCACTGGAATGGATCGAAGAAACCGCGAGTGGAGAGGTTCCTATTTTCGCGGTTGTTTGGTTTGGCTCCCCCCACTACCCGCACCGCGCCGCCCCGGAAGATGCGGCGCTTTATCAGGGACAGCCCAAAAAAATGCGGGAGTTTCTTGGAGAGGTAACAGGAATCGACCGGGCCTTTGGACGCTTGCGAAATGGACTGGATCGAATCGGTATTCGTCAAAACACGATCCTCTGGTTCATGAGCGACAACGGAGCGCTCAAAAAAGTCGGCAGCTCGGGCGGAGCCCGCGGCGGAAAGCACAATGTCTATGAAGGAGGCCTGCGTGTTCCCGCGATCCTCGAATGGCCAGCTGTAATTTCGGCACCCAAGAGCACTCCGGTTCGCTGCTCGACCGTCGACATTTTTCCAACCCTGCTTGATCTTGCAGGGGTAGAGGATCTATCTCTCCCGGTTCAGGATGGGATCAGTCTCGCTTCCTTAGTCGAAGGAGATGTCGACCTGCGGCCCAGTCCCCTTGGGTTCTGGAATGCCAACATTCCCGGTCAATTCACCAATCCGGCCGGGCCGGTCAGCAAGGTCTTCCCCAAGCTGGAAAACTGGAGTGACAAAAAGATCCGCCGCATCACCAAGCGCGTCGAAAAAGTGCCACGCCAGTATTTTCCCGAAGGAGTTTACCCCGGCCACTCCGCCTGGATTTCTGGCGACTGGAAACTCCACCGATTTTCCATGATGGAAGGCCAGAAGGTGAAATGGGAACTCTTCAATTTGACGACGGACCCGAGAGAAAAGCACGATGTCGTAAAGGAGCACCCCGAGATCGTCGCCGAAATGCAAAAAGGTCTCGAAGCCTGGCTCGACAGCGTCGCAAACAGTCTTAATGGTGACGACTATGGGAGTTAGTCGGCACTGAGCGAAACGGCTGCGACTTTTCCTTCTGCATTGCGACAGTAGACGATCCCGTGCGAGAGAACCGGAGCGGTCCAACATTTACCTTCGAGAATCTTCTGTTTCAAGCGCGGGAGAAAGCCAGTCGAGCCGGCTGGAAAAATACACAGGGTGCCGAGATCAAATACGATGATGTTTTCCCCGGCTGCGATCAGACCTCCGCTTCCGAAACCTTCCTCTGCCCAAACCGTATCCCCGGTTTTTACCTCCGTGCAGGTGAGTTCCGTCGGGCGATGGGTCGTTCCGTGGAGAGAATAAAGGTGATCCCCAATCAAAACGCCGGGATTAAAATACCATTTCAAATCGTGCTGCTTCCAGACCACTTCGGGGGCACTGCCATCCACGAGGCGCAACCTTTCCGTTCCGGAACTGGATGAGACAACAATGTCTCGATCAACCACGATAGGATCGGCAGCATTGACATCGCGGCTCGACTTCGAAGAATGCTCCCACAAGATCCGACCATCAGACGGGTCAAGGGACATGAGAGATTTTGCAGAGAAATAGAGAAATCCCTGAGGCGTTTTTTGATTCGGGTAAGGAACGATGGTGGCATAGCCCGCTGTATCCGAATCGTGAAGCCAGAGCGTTTTCCCTGTTTTACGCGAGAGCGCAATCCCCTGTCGGCCGGCGGAAAAAAGAACGCGGTCCTCGTCGATAAATGCCGATCCGGCGAAGCTCCACTCGGGCAGTTTTAAATCGTGATCTTCCACCAAGTTTCGAGACCAGATCACCTCTCCGGTTTTCTCGTCGAGACGAAAGGCGTGGCCCTTTTTACTCAATGTAAAAACGCTGCCGCACTGCACGGTCGGAGTCGATCCGGGACCGCCCTCGTAGTAGAGCGGATCAAGCGCGCAGTCGTAATCATGTTGCCAAATCACCTTCCCCGTCTTCGCATCGAGGCACCAGACCGTGTCTCGATCATTCGCATTTCCCATCGTTAATACCCGACCATTCGCGACGGAGAAAGATGAGAAGCCCGTTCCCACCTCTGTGGTCCAGAGAATCGGCAGCTCGTCAGGCAAGGTATCGGGAATCGACTCTGTCGACTTTCCATCAAAATTCGGACCACGCCAGTTCGGCCAATCCATTGCCGAAACAGACTGGGTGATGAGGATCCCTGCAACAATCAAGCCTAGCTTCATGGCAGAATCTGGCTTCAGTCTCCAAATCGCGCAATTTGCTCTATTGCGCGATTCTTTTCCCTACTTCCACTCCCAGATATCGCCTTCCACTAGGCCCGCCTCGCCACGAGCGGCTTCGGACTGCAGCTTCGATTTCGCATCCGAATCGCCCTTCAGATACGCGTCCGAGAACAAAGTCGAGAGAGAAAAGAGAACAACGGGACAGGGTAATTCTGCCTTGGGGAGATACTCCTTTAACGGAACGGCGCGGCTGCACGCTTCGTCTTTCGGCTCGAAGAGCAGGCCTGAAGTCGCTTTTCCCTCCCGGGATTCCGCGACAGTCGTTAAGGAAGGAAAGGCGACCAGCCCTGCGGCGCAAATGGTAGGTTTCATGAAAGAAACCTCGCCACAGTAAAAAAGTTTCTTCGCACTCGAGATTACTTCCCTGCAACCTTCGTTTCCCGGGACCAGAACTGTCCCTCTTCGTTTTTCAGAAATACACGAACGTGGAGCGGAGATGCTGCGTCGACGCCCTCGATCACGATCTGGTTTTCCCCTTCGCGGGGATTGGAAACCTTCATGCTCCCGGACCACCGGTCGACAAATGTGAGCCCCTCTTTGGTTCCGTGATAAGCGAACAACTCGGCGTCATCTCCCACGCCATCGATCTGAAATGTCACCCTCGCCTTATCAAGGCGTCTCTCGATATTCGTCACTTCGACCGAGGTGGGAACTCTCTGCAGGAATTCCAAATCCTCGGGATCAAGATAATCAACGTCGAGGCGACCACCACCTGCCGAGAGCTTCACATCTTTGCCCCGGTTCGGCGGATTCCGAAAAACCCATCCACCTGTCGTCATGTAGAACCATCCGTCTTCGGTCATTCCGCGATCCGTATGAGTCAATCCGCTCTCCTTGTCGACGTTGCCGTTCTGCATTTGATCGAGCGTATACCATTTTCCGCCTTCGTCCATGACCCAGCCCCGGTATCGCATCGTCCGCTCGTAGAGTCCTGTCCGCTGGACAGGAGGAGGCCCGGGAACTTCAACAAAACTCCCGACCCAGAGATTCTCAATCGGCTTGCTTTTGTTCCACTTCTTTCCCGAACCAAAAAGTCTCCAGCGCTTCTCATCGGTGGCGAAAAAGTAGGAGTGATAGGTATCGTATTTTTCCCCCGGCTCAACGCGCAGAGCCAGCGCCTGACGTTGCCCCTGGCGACCTTCGAGAGGTTCCCAGTCGCGAATTTTCACCCCGGTGCCTTCGTGATTAAAACCACCGAAGCTCGCATCGGGATTTCCGATCGCGATGAGATGAGACAACTGCTCAACCGGCGGTTCCGGCTTCCCTCTACCGAATGACCACAGCGAAAAATTGAATCCAGAGTTCACCGTTCCATCGGCTTTCCAGGTCGGCCCATAGTAGCCAAAAGGTGTCGTGATCGGACTGTAGAAAGCGAGATCACCCGGGACCGCATCCATCTCCATAATCCAGAGACGCACCTTTTCTGGACCTCGGGAACTCGAGAATTTCGTATGCGCTGCAGCCGGGCGCCAGCGCTTGCGAATGATGGCGGCACCTTCTACCGCTGGACCTGACAAACGAACCGCTTCGACCTTGCCTCCGGAATCTTCGCCTCGCAGGCGAATCGAAACCGGGCCGGCTTCGCTCACCTCGAACTCCGTTGCCTGACCTGACAAGCGCTTCGGCGGAGCATCACCAACCACCAGAGAAAAACGCCCTCCACTTGCCTCCAAAGCTACTTCAAATTTACCGGCCCCGGCAAACAAGACCCCCCACTCGGCCTCTTCCCCCTCATCCCAACCTTCGATGTGAGCGAACTGATTACCGCCATTGAGACCGCGAAAGTCTTCGCCGGATGCTGATCCCGCCGCTTTCAGACCAAGCTGAGGATAAAATGCTTCGTTCGGCGTCAGCAAGAGAACGCCGTCTTTCGATTGCTGAACGAGATACGATTCCTCCGAATTCGTTTTCGACGGAACAAACTTCGGCGACTCCCCAATCTGTCCTTCACCGAAAGACAGGAGCGGAGTGAAAAGGAAAAGAAGAGCGAATCGAAATTTCATACCCGAAGTTCACGACAGGAATCGAAGAGTGACAAGCTCAATGTCTGTCATGTCCGATCAGGATCGGCTCGTAGGGATTCCAGCGGGTCGACGATCGGGCTGTCGAGCCGTGGTTGTGGTGCCTAGTCCGATGAGGAAAGGCAGGAGGGAGGTTTGGATTTTCATGATGTTCCGATTTGAGTTCAGGTTCTTCGTTTCCAGTGAGGCCGATTTTTCCAAGCCGGCTTTCTCTTACGACGCCACCATCCCCCCCAGTCATGAAGGAACTCCCCATGTCGCGATGACAGTTTCGTCATTTTTCGCGACAGATGTATATGACGAAACCGCCACGAGGGCGGTTTACGTGTTAGCCCGGAAAAAAATCCGGAACAAAAGCTCCCTCACCAGATCGTTAGGGATAGAAGACCAAAGAGGCCGAACTAGCTATTCGCTGCTTCGACTTTCTTCGGATGCTTGAGCAGTGTGAGGACCTCGCGAGAAGTCAGCTGGTTGACTTCTGCTTCGTCCATACCAAGTGCTACGAGACGACGGCGCTGTTCGAGGCGACGGCGATTTCTCGCTGCGCCGCTCTTGCGTGGCCGTGTCATATTCGTCTTTTGGGTCTTTCTGCGTTTGCGCATGATATTTCCTCGGATGAGTTGAAAGTGCCCTCCGATTGAGGAGGGCGGTATCGATAGGCTGGATCGGCCCCGTGGTCAACCGGATTTCACGCGATTCCGGGGATTCAAAAATCGACCGATCCCGAGGGTTTGGGCAGCCTTCGAGGACATGAACGTTCCCATTCGAACAATCGCCCTGCTTGTTTTTCTCCCTCTCTGCCCCGCCGTTGCTGAAACCACGCCGAAGTTGGTTTCGGTACAACGAATCTGGGACAAGGCTCCGCACAACGCATTCACTGACCTGCTTTTTCACAAGGGGAAATGGCTTTGCGTCTTTCGCGAGGGCAGCAAACACGTTTCTCCCGACGGATCGCTCCGGGTCATCACCTCGGAAGATGGGAAAAACTGGGAATCTCTCGCCCTGGTAACTCATCCGATTGAAGATCTTCGCGACGCCAAAATCTCCGTGACGCCTGACGGCAAGCTGATGCTGAACGGAGCCGGGATGCAGGCGGAAAAACCAATCCGCTATCACTCGTTTTCGTGGTTCTCCGAAGACGATGGAAAAACATGGAGCCGGGAAAACCCGATTGGCGATCCCGGATTCTGGCTCTGGCGAGCGCAATGGCACAACAGCGAAGCCTACTCGATGGGATACCGAACGGACCGGGATCGGGATCAACGCATCGTGCGATTTTATCGAAGCGATGATGGCAAAAATTACGAATCGCTCATCGACACAGTCAATCTGCCCAACGGAGCGGGCGAAGACAGCATACTCTTCAATGAAGACGGTTCAGCCCTTTGCCTTTTCCGCTATGAAACCGGAAACAAGCTGGCATATCTGGGAAAATCGAAGGCTCCCTACGACCAGTGGACTTGGCAGCAGATGAATGAACGCATCGGCGGACCGAACATGATTCGCTTGCCCGACGGGCGCATCCTTGCCGTAACACGTCTCCTCAAAGGTGGCACGCGAACCTCGCTCTCGTGGGTCGACCCGGATAAGGCGACGCTGACTGAATGCCTCAAACTGCCGAGTGGCGGCGACACGAGCTATCCCGGACTCGTCTGGAAAGACGATGTGCTGTGGATCAGCTACTACTCCTCGCACGAGGAAAAAACATGCATCTACCTCGCGAAAGTGCGTTTCGAATGAGGCTCGAGTCTACTGATCCTTTACCTCGACATCGATGACGCTGTCTTCTTCTTTTTCCTTTTTCTTCCGGCCAAAGATGGAGCCGATGTCGACTCCAAAGTAGGCGAGACAGCTGATGAGTATCGCAGCAGCGGCGGCTTCATCCAAGTTTCCGATGACAGGAATATTGTCAGGTATTTCAAAAAGAGCACCAAAACCCGGGTTCAATAGAAAAACTGCGGAGAACAAGCCTAGCGCACCAACAATTACGGTGGTCAGCGGATTCTTCTTCTCCTCCATTTCAGCACTGGAGGCGCCTGCTCGATAGGTTTCTTCTTCTTCCATGGTTTGAGCTTCCGGGATATGGGGCAAGTTGACGACTACAAACAAGCCGTGCTTTTATAACGCATAAGAGAGCTTGAGCCTTAGCGGCACTCTCCACCACGTGCTCAAAGAACTAGAAATCGATCACAAATCCGCCACGGCTAGTGACAGCTTTCGCAATATCCAAATGAACCCAACGCAACTCGTAGCGAGGCCCCCAGGAATCGCTCACCGCAACTTCGTTGGTCTCCTCGTTGTATCCGATCACCATGCAGATGTGGTAATTGGCAGAGGCAGAAAGCTGGGGAGCCACCTGCTCGGCTTCTGATTGAATCTCGGAGGCCCAGATGGAAAAATCATCGACCTCCTCCCGCTCCTTGGTTCGCTTGTTCGCCACTTCATTGTACTGACTGAGGCTTCGCATTTGCCAGAGAACTGGGACGCCTTTGTCGATGTAACGCTTCACCGTTTTGATCTCAAAATCTTCGTGAAGTTCAAGCTCCTTGATTCGCCGCGCCTTGCTTCGCACGATCCGCTTGCAGTCTTCCGACAACTTCGTGGTATTGGTTCCTCCTCCTGGAGCAGTTGCGGCCGTCGCGAGCAGATACATATCGGCCGGGACGAGCATGTAGCGCATCGCCCGCTCGAACGTAGCAGGCGCACAGTATCCTTTCGGCCCCTGATCAACCATCGGGATGTTGTCGATCCAGACATCGCCGTTGGCTTCCTTTTTCACGTTCTCGATCTGGATCTTTTTGAAATCAGAATCGACCACGAAGTCGACCTTGCCCTCGGCATCGGCATTTGCCGTCGGCACAATGAGCAGACTCGTGTATTCATCCTCGAGGCTCGAAAGGAGAAATGCGTGGTCGCCCAAATCCCAGCGCTTCACTTTCCGCTTGTCCTCTTTCTCGCCGTAGTATTGCTCGGCCGGTTCCCCGAGTGCTTTTTTCAGAGATCCTGAAATCATCTCCGCGTCGAATTCAATCGCTTCGTTCAGGTCTCCCGGAGGTTTCTTGTCGGGATACATCGTTTTGAAGTGGTCCTCCCCCACTCCCAGCTGACTTCCAAAGTCCCCCTTATTGGCAAAGACCAGGGAAAAGCTATCCGGCTTTGCTCCCTCACCACCATAGAGCGTAACGCAGTAGGGATGCGCGCCTAGAAACTGATAATCCATTTTTGTGTAGAGGCGATAACTGCTGGAATTGGCTTTCTCACTTTCGACCCGAAGGCTGAGGCGCTTTGCCACTTCGGCAGCATTCTCCTGCCAGATTGAACTGGAACTTCCGAACAGCTCGTGCCCGACCAGCTCGTTGATCTTTCCCGCGCCTTCGACGGGCGCAGAGGCTGGAGCTGGTGTCGACTGCGACGCCGAAAGATGTTTTTTGATTCTCTCGATGCTGTCTGGAGTCAGCCTGCTCGCCGGAAGTTCGAAGCTTCCTCCACTCGGAGTCTCAAATTTCACAACGCCACCGTCAACGCTCTTGATGACAACATCGATCGACTTGCCCGAAGTTTTTTCCGTAATCGAAACCGTTTCTTTGGCATCAGCAGAACCAAGCAGAGAGAACGAAGCGGTGAGCAGAACCGCGAGGAGGGAGGGAGAGTATTTCATCGCCGTAAAGTTTCGGCAGCGGATCGGGGTATGTCAAGATTGGTGGGAAGGCGCAAGAAAACCATTTGCGAAACCCTTTGTGGAGTAAAACCTCGGGTAGATAGAGCCCTTTATGGTTCCGAGGTAATCTTCTTGATTCATGGCTGTCCCAACTGAAGACCTGGATTGCCTCCTACTACCGTGATTAAGGCTCCTATCGGAAAAAGAAAGCGCCTCCATTCTGCCATATCTTCTTCCGACGCACACTTCTGCACCCCCTTCCCAACAATCCCCACTGGATGGGCAACTGAAAGCAATCCAACCACAATTTCGATAGTGCCCGCCATTCTTAGGAGAACGCCGAGCATCAGCCGACAATCACCGCAGACGGCGCGCCAGCACCACTTCCACAATCAAACCATACCCACCTTCGCAATCGAGGCACAGCATACCCACCTTCGCAATCAAGGCACAGGTGGGGCGTGGCAGCATGAAATGGTGAGGATTCTTTCTTTGATTGTAGAGATCATAGAAACAATCACGAATTCATCACCAGCAGCAAGCCTACTCGACGTTTGCACCCACAACGGCTGCCATCTGCATCATGCCGATTGTTTCGCCTTCCTTGAGATTCGTCAGGTCCGTCAGTTTTCCTGATTTGCTGGTGGATTTGGTGTTTCGAAAAACCGGAAGTAATGCCGCGTCTGCAACGATGTATTTTCCAGCATTCTCGGGTTTCCCATTTTCCGTTTTGGTCTGGAGCTTATTCGATTTGATGTAGTCCCACAGTTTCTTAGTGATTTCCGTTCTTGGCAGTTCAGCAGCTCCCAATAATTTTGCTAGATCGCTTTTCAGTTTCACCGGCCGATTTAGTCCTTTTGCTTCTGACATGATATTTTTGGTATAGTTGGCAGTTTTCTACTATTCAATGAATGTGAAATTCTTGTTCCATTCTAGCAGTATCTTGAGCAACGGTTTCGAGCCCATATCGAGCAATCACCCGACGGAATTTTCGAAGTTCGCTCATACGATACAAGCGGTTTAGCTCAAGCGTGTCAAGGGTTTCATGGCAAAGAAATTGGCAGCAATCGCCTCCCAAGAATCGAATAAATCTCCAAATCATTCTACCCCCGATTATTTCATTCGGGTTTATTGATTATTAATCCCTAAAAGGGTCCCCTGCCCCCTGTTCAGTCGACC
>Ga0181589_10002621_pt1 | contig 14215 bp, 9 predicted proteins | sample 071ome_25_FD_132444 | JGI IMG/M metagenome (GOLD analysis project Ga0181589, IMG submission 132444) | Coastal salt marsh microbial communities from the Groves Creek Marsh, Skidaway Island, Georgia - 071410BT metaG (megahit assembly) | ecosystem: Environmental > Aquatic > Marine > Intertidal zone...
ACCGCGGCTCCTCGAGCGACTTGAGCTCGATCGAGTTGAGTGAGTCAAACACCTTCCAACAATCGCCGTAGAACTTCTTGATGCCCTCCTCCTCGTGCGGGAACTTGCTCACGAGCTCCCTGATGAAATCGTCGTACCGGCGATGTACGCGGACGTCCAACTGGTTGGGCAGGTGATACAACACCTGACTGGGATCCGGCACGACATCAATCTTCTTACCAACCGACTCGAGCGCCTTGGTAATAAGATTGGTCGTCGTGCCCGAGCTGTCCGGGTTCAGGCCGAACATCATCGAGCTCCCGACGTCCCACTCCCAGTGCCCCCGCTCGTCTTGGCGCTCGAACCACGACGCCGAGCCCCCGGGCTGAATATATTTCTCGAGCACCAGCACCGAAGCTCCCGCCTGAGAGAAAAGAGACGTGTGAGCGTGGCGTTCTCGTTCGTCAGACTGCGGGCGACAGCGACGACAAGGGCGGACGTACCGAGGCGAGCTTCCCGGCGACAGACAGGCCGCCCATCCCAGAGCCGATCACGACCGCGTCATACTCGTGGTCCGTCCGGATAGCTCGTGCGCGCGCGTGGTGGCAGCACGTCCGCTGCCGCGGGGTCAATCGACACGCATTGCGGCTAGGCGTCCTCAACGACGGCTTCAACGACGGCGACGTTGCAGACATGTGGCTGATGACGATGACGATGGTTGCGCAGCGAGAACCGCAGAATAGATAGATAAAACGAGTCTTCATGAAGACTCCCTACCTGATGAGGTCGGGCGGTCGCGAGGACACCCACAAAAATTCGTCGACTTTGTTCTTGAAACAGTCGTTGATAAAAACGTCACAGACGAGCGCGAGTGCGTGCGTACGAAGTACGCTCTGCTTTTTTTACGTGAACTCCGGAGTTCGAACGGATCCGTTCGAACCGAATTTTCGCCTCGACTGCACGGATCTGACTGACACCATGCCGTCGCCATACACGACGTCGGCCGCGGCCTTCGATGGGACGTCGCTGAGCTCCCTGCCGCGACACGTGAGTCAGCTCGAGCGGAACAAGGCGGCCCTGGACCACGACGAAGGGATGCGTGCGCGGTACCTGGGTACCAGGGGCGCGACTCCCAAGGAGCACGTCGAGCCACTCGAAGCGATTCTCCGTCCGCACGTCTCCATCATGGAGAAGAGAAGGCAGAGCATTAATGATGGGGACAAGGAACTGACGGAGCGATACGGGAAGGCTGCGGCGCCGAGAAGGCGCTCGGCGCTCCACATCGAGCTCGAGGAGGCTCGCGCGATGCTGGGCGGATCTGAGGACCACTCTGCGCGGTCCGTGGGCTCGGAGAAATCCGCTCCTGTTGCGGAAGCGGAAGAGGATGACTTGACGTGACCTTCGTTCACGTCAAGGGCTCGCAACGATTCGTTGCGAGCCCCCCCTTGATTGATAGTCCCTGTCCATGTTCATGTTTCATTCTGTACACTGTTCTTCTACTAATGTACCACGTGCTCGCCACCGGTGGCGTTCGATCGGCCACCAGGGGCGTCGCTGGCTCGAATTCTCCCATTGCCACCCAACACATCCGGCTTTTGCGGCCATCTCGATCACAGGCGCGCATATGGACACATCGGAGTGATGATCGGAGTGCAAGAAGGCGTACCAGCGGCGCATCGTTACCGTCAGAGAAGGCCGATGCGAACGCAACAACGTCACCCGTGCCAGAGGAGGACGTCTGGCGCTGGAGCAACACGTCTGACGCGGTCACGACCTACGGGGTGTTCCTCGGCGTCTTGGCCCTTGGAACCGTTCCGCAAGTCCAGTCGATGAACCAGTCGGGCCTGTTTTACTTTATTTCGCTGGCGGTGGGTATTGACCTCGACCGACGTGCGCTCGCTCTTCGCACGCCCTGACTCTCTCACTCGCGCTACGCGCTTCGCTCGTTCGCCAGGTTATCACCATCTACATGGGCGCCCACCGCGGCCTGAACTCGAAGGAGCGCGCCAAGATTGACATCAAGAACGCCTTGGCCGCGCCCTTCTTGGCCAGCGTGTCGCTGTTCGGCTTCTTCCTGCTGATCAAATATTTTCCGGTGGGTATCGAAATCGACCGACGCGCGGTCGTCCGCCCTGACTCTCTCACTTGCGCTACGCGCTCGTTCGTTCGCCAGGACTTCAACCTGGCGACTCTGTTGGACTGTTACTTCTTCCTGCTTGCCGCATTTGCGACCCTCGGCGCGGCCTCGGGGCCGCTCAAGACGATCGCCAACAAGACTGGCACGCAACTGGTGGGTATCGATATCTCGACCGGCACGCGCTCGCCCCGACTCTCTCACTCGCGCTGCGCGCTTCGTTCGTTCGCTAGACCTTCGACGTGCCCATTCCCGAGGCGCTCAATGCGGTGGACGAGAACGATAACAAGGTGGAGTCGCTGCCGTTGTACGGCTCGGACATCCTCGTGACGGTCATTGCCATCGCCATCGCCAGCGCCGACCTCGCGGCCCATCACGGCAACTTCACGCTGTCCAACATGATTGCATGTCTGATCGCCGCCGACATTCTCAATTTGATTGGCCTGAGCTCGTTCCGCGTCGCGGGCATCTTGCTCGTGGGAATGCTGATGTATGACGTGACGTTTGTCTTCGCCAGTCCGAACTTCTCGCCAGGCGGCGAGAACGTCATGCTGAAGGTCGCCACGAGCGACGTGCTCACCGGACCCACGCGGCTTCTGTTTCCCAAAATCCCGGGGTCGATGGGCGGCGAGGCGGCATTCTTCCCGTTCTCGCTACTGGGACTTGGCGACATTGCCATCCCAGGCCTGCTCTGCTGTTTGGCGTTGCGGTACGACGCCTCGAGGTCCATCGATATTTCAGCCCGGGGCGAGGCCAGCTGGAAGGCTATCATGGAATCGATCGAGAACCTCAACGGCGAGGAGTCTGGCGACGAGATCATGACGCTGACTGGCTCCGCGGCCGAGGCCGCCTACGACGCAATAGCCGACCGTGAGCTCGAACAGCGCAACCTGTCACAGGGAGAGAGAGATGGCGTCGGGCAAGACGTCGAGCCGCTTCCCGTCTCTGGGGCCATCATGTACAACCGACTGTATTTCAAGGCGACCATGGTCGCATACGTCGCCGGCCTGTTGATGGCGTTTGTCGCCAACGACGTGACCGGCCTGGGGCAGCCGGCTCTGCTGTACCTCGTGCCGTCCACGCTGGCCGCGATTGTCCTCGTCAGCGCGAGGCGTGGCGAGGTCGGAAGGCTGTGGCGCTACCGGGACACCAGCCCCAACATCTGGAAGAAAGAGGACTGAGTGACTTCCTGGTGTCTTCTTCTTGGTGTCACACATGAGGCGTCGCCTTCTTGGTCAAGGCGACGAGCGGCGGCCTCCGCTCCCACAGTCAATTCACCATATCACTGCAACAATGGCGAGGCCACTTGTGTCTGTTGTGAACAACGCTGGAGAGGCGGTCGGCCAGGTACGTTGCCGTCGGGGACGAACGTGAATTCGTCTGGAAATGAACTTTCGGCACGTCCCGCCCAGCGGTCATCTGTGCGCGCCGCGGCGCCGTCAACTGCGAGATATATGTATTCTATGCGCAGTGGTCGACGCGATCGCGTGTGCAGCGGCAGCTGGTCTGGAAATTTCAATCCAGCCACCGGGCAGCCGCTTGCGGCTGCCGGGTCGAAGCGACGGCGGGAGCCGCTCCATTGCCCGCGTATCACTCATTATGTCATTTGGCGGCGAGAGCGTCGCGCGTGGCCGGCGAATCGTGCCGCCCTGCCGCGGAACCGTCGCTCTTGAGAATCGACCTCACTCGAATCGTCCGCACACGCACACGCACCCTCAGGTCGAGCTCCCTGCGGTTTTCTCGGCCCCGATCCGTTCTGATATCGTCCAGACGGTTCATACCAACGTCGCCAAAAACCACAGGCAGCCCTATGCCGTGAACTCGAAGGCCGGACACCAGACCGCCGCCGAGTCGTGGGGAACCGGAAGGGCCGTCAGTCGTATCCCTCGTGTCCCGGGAGGTGGAACGCACCGCGCCGGACAGGGAGCCTTCGGAAACATGTGCCGTGGAGGACACATGTACGCCCCGACCAAGACCTGGCGCAAGTGGCACAGGAAGGTCAACGTGGGCCAGAAGCGCTACGCCGTCGTCTCTGCCCTGGCTGCGTCTGCCATCCCGGCCCTCGTGATGGCCCGCGGACATAGGATCGACAACGTCGCCGAGGTCCCTCTGGTCGTCGACGACTCAATCGAGGGCATCACCAAGACCAAGGCTGCGATCGCCCTCTTGGCCGCCATCGGAGCCAACGACGACGTGGAGAAGGCCCGCGCCTCCAAGAACCTGAGGAGGGGTAAGGGAAAGATGAGGAACAGGAGGTACGTCGCCCGCCGTGGACCGCTGGTCATCACCGGAGGAGAGACGAGCATCACCAGGGCGTTCAGGAACATCCCGGGCGTGGAGATTGCCAGCGTGGACAGCTTGAACCTGCTCAAGCTCGCCCCGGGAGGCCACCTTGGACGCTTCATTATCTGGACCAAGAGCGCCTTCACCAGGCTCGACGAGATCTTCGGAACCTCCGAGACCGAGTCTGCCGTCAAGAAGGGCTGGAAGTTGCCGCGCAACATCATGACAAACCCGGACCTGGCCCGCCTCATCAACAGCGATGAGATCCAGTCCATCGTCAACGCCCCCAAGGACGGCAAGAGCAAGTCACTTAGGAAGAAGAACCCCCTGCGCAACTTGGGAGCTCTTCTCAAGCTCAACCCCGCGGCCAAGGCCCAGCGTCGTGCGACGCTCGTCGCCTCCGAACAGACCAGGGCCACCAAGGCCAGGGAGGCCAAGGTCGCAGCGGCTCGCGCTACCCGTTCTGCCAACAGGAAGGTCGGCAAGGAGTTCCTGGCCAAGATGGTCACGGACGCCGAGTACCAGGGAGAGGACTACGACGTGTTTGCGGCTTGGCTGGACGGAACCAACTAAGATGGCTTATTATTATTATTATTGAAGGATGCGGGGTGTAAAGGCATACCATGTCAACGTGCGTGTGGCGGCGCTATTCTTCGCCTTCCTCCTCGTCGACGTCGACGGCTGCGTCGTTCTCTTTCTCTTCTACCACCTCTTTCTCTTCTACCACCTCTTCTTCTTCTTCTTCTTTGACGTCTGCTGCCACGGCTGCCTCCGCCTCCTTCTCTTCCTCCTTGTCGGCTTCCTTTTTCACGGCTCCCTCCTCCTTCTCCTCCTTCTCCTCCTTCTCCTCCGTCTTTGTCTTCTCGTCCTCGTCGACGCCCAGGTCCAGCTCCTCGTCCTTCAAGATCTCTGAGAGTCCGCCGTCGCCGCCCGCGCCGACCTCCTCGGGGTAAAGCAGCTTGCAGCAGAGCTTGAGGTCGCCACCGGCACGCACCGAGGCCGCAAACGCGGGAAGGGACGCCCGAGAGACCATCCGGAGCGTCTTCCAGTTGTACATCTGATCGCTGGCCACGCTGAACATCTCGTCGACGTTCGGATCGTTTATCTCGTCGATGACGGGGTCCATCAGGCTGCGCAAGGACTTGAACCCGCCCCGGTCTTCGGCTGCCAGCATCGTCAGGTTGTCCTCCGTCAGGTTCCACAGCCTGGTCAGCTCGGGAACACCCAAGTCGACCCCGTACGTCGCCTCGTTCGACTGCTTCCGCTTCTTGGGCGCCGGGTCCGTCGGCTCCTCCGCCAGCTTGGTCGCCAGCGCCTCGGCGTCAAAGGCCACCTCCCGGCGCTGGAACGCGTCAGCGGAACACCCGCCCTGCTTCCAAAGATTCCAGGCCATCTCGCCGGCGAGGACCTTGCCGATGGCGTCGACGAACAGCGGGCCGTCCTCGGGCGTCTGACGGAGCGCGTCCATGACCTTCTCCTTGGTGGCCTGGATCTGTGCCAGGACGTGCTCGGACGGCCGTTTGGACGCAAAGTCCTTCAATAGGGGATTCTCGAGCCAGCCGATGAGGATCAGGCACTGGACCAGCACCGTGCGCCGGAAGGTCGCGTCCCGCATCTGCAGCGGCAGCAGCCCCGCGCTGCTCAGGTACTTGACCGACGATGCCGACGATGCCGACGCCGACAACGCCGTGGGCGGCGGCAGCGTCTCCCGCTTCGGTTGGCTGGTCGTCGTCTGCGTCGTTTGCGTCGTTTGCGTGACTGTCACTTTGACGGCCTGCAGTCGCGCGAGCACCTTCTGCATCGCACTCATGACCGCATCGCACGCCCCGGGTGCCAGCGCCGACCTCGGATCCGCGAACCACGACTGAAGCCCCCAGAACGTCTTGTAGAAGGCCACGTCCACCGGCCGCCCCTCGGCGTCCAGGTCCCCCTCCCGCACGTCGTCCAGGGGCGTCACGTTGTCCACGTTGAAGCTCCCGTGGATGTTCACGCCCGACCGCTCGGTCAGCGGCAGAAACTTGGCGAGAAACACCAGCACGCGCCCGCACAGCGCCGCGTCCCGGCTCCCGAGCCGCTTGAGCAACAGGTTGCACGTCCGCAGGAGCGTGTACTGCGACTTTTGCCGGATTCCCGGCTTCGTGAACGCCTCCATCCTTGAATCCAGAAACTCTAGTATGCAGCCGCAGTCCATCGTCGGCGTGACCTCCATCATCACCTCGATACAACCAGCCGGGAGGGACAGGTCGAACGGCGGCGAGTGACCGCAGGCCATCTCCATCACCGAATCCACGAACAGCGCGGTCCCTTCCATCTTCATCACGGAGCACTTTTCAGACTCCGCCTGACGGACCAGCTCCAGCACCGACGCGTGCAGCGCGTGGGTCATGAAGAGGACGTCGGCGGCGTCGAGACTGTCGGCCGACGACCGTCCCCTCGCCTCGCACAGCCTGGCGACGAACTGCTCACCCAGCAGCTCCGCGCTGGGGCTGGACATGTCCGACAGGAGGGCGTCGCGGAGCGAGGCGACCGCCTGGTCATACGACGCTTTGGTCGACGGCATTTCTTCCTGGAGAATGAAAAAGAGCGCCAACCCAGGCGTGGAGTCCCTCCGCAGACAGACAGACAGGATTCGTCGTCGTCGTCGTCGAGTGGATGGACCACAACTTTGTCACGTCACGAAATTTACAGTAGCTACTGTGGGCTCAAGTTCAGAGCCAGTCCAAATTCTGGACGACCTCGACTTGCAGCTCGACGTCCAAGGCCTCCCCGAGGCCTTCGATGAGGCCCTCCGCGTACTCGTCCACCAGGAACCCGTCGTCGCCGTGCACCTCGCGGGCGACGGACGTCACCTCCTTGTCGTCGATCCCACACGGTACAATATGCCCGAACGGCGCCAGGTCGGTCGTCACGTTGAGCGCAATGCCGTGATACGATACCCATTTGGTCGCCCTGATGCCGATCGCCGCGATCTTTCTGTTGTCGACCCAGACGCCTGTGAGCCCGTCGATCCGCCCCGCCTCGATGCCCGACACCATCTCGAGGCTGTAGATGATCGTCTCTTCGAGCTGGCGCAGGTACCAATGCAGGTCGGGCCGCAGCATCTTCAGGTCGAGAATGGGATACATCACGAGCTGTCCGGGTCCGTGATAGGTCACTTCGCCGCCTCGCTCGATACGATGGATGGGGTGCGGCGGCGCGTCCATGTCGAACTTCAGGTTGTCCGTGGTCGACCCTTCGCCGAGCGTGTACACGGGCTCGTGTTGCAGCAGGATGGCATATCCCACGTCCGCTGCAGCCGCCGCCCCTGCCGCCGTCTCTGTGCTCTTGCCCTGGGCGGCGCGGGCGGCCACGCGGTCCACGAGCGCCTTTTGCCACAGCCACGCGCGTTCGTACGGGACAAGTACATCGTGCAGATCGTACACGACGACCCGCTTGGTCTGCCGTCCACGCCCCTCGTCGCGCTCGCCGCTGGCATGTCGGAGTTGCCCCCGACTCGTTCGTGCTGTTCCCCTCCTCGGAGCGACGGGTGCGCCAAATGCGCGCCCCCTCCATACTTCTCCTATCCGTGGTTTCATCAGTGACCTCGCACGCGAGAGAGCTCAATGTCAAATCGATCACGGAGCTACCTCAGTTTTTTTTTTCGAAGGCGCGCGCGTTCCGAACGCGCGCGTACGTACGAGTTTCGTATACGAAACTTGCCCATTCACCCGCGTCTCGGCATCTGGGCATATAGGGGGATGCGGCAGCACGGCAATGCGCGCGTCGCAGCGAGCGCATCCGCGTCGCTGCGACGCGTAGGGCCTGCCCCCCTAAGAGCAATCGGCAGGAACCGAGAGCAGCAGGGCTGCGGAGTGCTCGTGAGGTCGTCCGCCCACGATCGCGAGCGACGGGATGCTTGCCGTGACACTGGTGGACAGGACGCGGCGAGCCCAGCACCCGAACGGCCCGAACCGATGGGGCTCGACCTCACGGAGGCAGGCTTCGCCATCGTGGAGGGCGACGGGCCGTTCGGGTATTCGATACGGCTGTCGCCAGAGTACTCGGTGGTGCTCGCGACGGCGTGCGCCTTTGTCGTGGGAAATATGGACAAGATAAACATCAGCGTGGCAATCATCCCGATGGCGAAAGAGTTCCACTGGTCGCCGACGGTGATCGGACTGGTCCAGTCATCATTCTTCTACGGGTACCTGCTGTCTCAGCTCCCTGCGGGGTACGCATCGTCCCGGTTCGGTGGCAAGAACGTGCTGAGCGTGGGCGTGGGACTGTGGTCGCTGTCCACGGCGTGCATTCCTTTCGCTGCGAGCACGATCCCGGGCCTGTTCCTGTCGAGGGCGGCCGTCGGTCTCGGGGAGGGCGTGGCCCCGGCGGCCGCGACAGACTTGATCGCCAAGACGGTACCGACGAGTTCCAGGTCCCGGGCGACCAGTTTCGTGTTTGGCGGGCTGCACGTCGGGAGCCTGTTGGGGCTGACGCTGGCACCGTTCTTCATCGACGCGTTCGGTTGGCCCAGCGTTTTTTACGTGTTTGGTATTGGTGGGCTCGCGTGGAACGTGTGGTGGCAGGGAATTATGAGGGACGAACGGGTCCGTCGGATCTTGGATGCAGACGTGATGCCCAACGACCCCGAGAACATCGGGAAGGACGAGCTGCCGTGGCGGGCCTTTGTGCGCAACACGCCGGTGCGTGCGCTTTGCGTCGTGCACTTTGTGCACAACTGGTTCCATTACACGTTTCTGGCGTGGCTGCCGTCGTACTTCATCGACACGATGTCGCTTCCACTCTCCAGCGCCGCCAAGATTTCACTGCTGCCGCCGATCGCGGCCCTGGTCGTGTCTGGGATCGCCGGTCCGTCTGCCGACGCGCTCATCTCTAGGGGCGTTCCGACGGGGACGGTACGGAAGGCCGCGCAATCGGCGGCGTTCCTCGGTCCAGCGGCGTGTCTTGTCGGAGCCAGCGTGATCGATGACCGGCCGCTGGTGTGCGTGGCTCTGGTGACAATGTCGCTGGGCCTCTCGTCCTTCTCGCTGGCGGGCCTGTACTGCAATCATGCCGATTTGTCGCCCAAGTTCGCGCCCGTGTTGATCGGAGCGACCAACTCCGTCGGCGCGCTCCCGGGCATCGTCGGCGTCGTCTTTGTCGGCTGGATCTACGACAAGACAGAGTCTTGGGCGCTGTCGCTCTTCGCCCCGTCCATATTCCTGTTTCTGGTTGGCACCGTCGTCTTCGCCCTGTATGGTACTGCCACGGCGCAGAACTTTGAGCGCAAGAAACGCAACGAGCCGTTTGCCTTTGAGAAGCGACTCGCGCTTGTCGGCGCCGGCGGCGACGAGAGGGGAAAGGAGAAGGAATCATGACGCGGGCTGCTGCTGCTGCTATTTTTGTCAAATCAAACGTATACATTCTAAACGAAGGTTCACGGCGACAGCGCCTTCTTCGTCTTGTTCAGCTCGAGTCGAACGGCGTTCAACTCGCGCTGGGCGGCGAGGAGCTCCTTCTCCAGGGCGACCTCGTCCGCCTGCGACGCCTCCAGCTTCTCGACGAGCGACTCGACGACCGTCTCTGCCTTCTCGATCGACCGACGGGCATTGGCAGCGTCCCGGATCATCTTGCTGGCATCCCGCTCCAGCGCAGACAGCTCCTTGGCGGTAATCTGGGCCGTCAGGGAGCTCTCCCGGGCGTCCGCGGAGAGCTCGGCGTACATGTCTTTTGCTGCGACCTTCCTGGCGGCCAAGGCCTCGCGCTCTGCCTGGGCCCGGGCGGCGGCCGCCGCGCGCTCCTCGGCGACCCGTGCCCGCTCCAGTTTGGCCTGCTCCGCGAGCGCCGCGCGCTCGGCGCGCGCCTCTTCGGCGGATTGCCTCGCATTGGACTGCGTTGGCCTCGCTGCGGCGGCGGCGGCGGCCGCAGGGCGGGCTCCCCTTGACGGCCTGGCCCGGACCTCCTCGACCTCGTCGTCCTCCTCCTCGTCGTCGAACTCAAACTCGACGCCCTCCCGCTGGAACACGTAGAAGCTCCCTTCCTGTCCCTCTTCACGCGGCACGGCGCGCGCGATGCGGACGTCCTCGTCCAGATAGAGCAGCTCGATTGTCCGCCTCTGCGGGCCGCCGACCTTCTTCGTCGAGTTCGGGAACTCGATCTCGAAGGCGGCTCCCGAGACGGGAGTGATCGTTCCCACCTGTGTTACTGTGCCGGGAACGAAACCAAGCGTCTTGAAGCTGATCTCGTTGATGATGACGTCCGGCTCTTGGATCTCCTGGATGGCAACCTGGCCGGGGAACACCACACGGCCCGGGGCAGACTTGAATGGACCCCCGGCAGTGGTGGGCTTCGACGCATATCGCACCTCCCACCGGCCTAGCAGCTCCGGCCTCGACAGCGGGTTCTTCGGGCAGTAGGCCTGGAGCTCGTCGACAATGCCGGCGATCGCGTCGCGCTCAGCGGGACGGGTCTTGAAGCCGGCGTCGCAGTCCTCGGTGAGCCGCAACAGCGAGTCCAGGAGCTCGTCCTTCTTGTTAGTGCTCCGCTTGTTGGCCGAGCTGGGTTTGAACGACGGCAGGGTGAAGTTCTTGAACATCGCCTGGGTGGTCAGGACACTCGTGCGGCCCCGCATCGCCCCTCTGCGCGCGGTCGACCGCCGCGGAGCGCTCAGAGCAAGTTTCATGTTCATGAGCGACGACAGTGTGATGGATGACGTAAAATGGATGCAAAGAGAATGCCGAGAATCGAGAAGGTCGGAGGTTGGGCCTCCATCTCATCTCGCCGGGCGCGAGTCGTCCAGTGGGAGGACGACGACGGCGAGCTCCTGGCCGCCAGCTGCGGAGGACCGGGTGGGCCCGAACCGAACAGGGGCGACGACCGGACGCACGCGCGTGGGTGATGCGACCGGTCGCACGTCGCCGGGCCGGCGACGCGGGTGCGGGTGCGGGGTGGAGTGGGGGGCGCCGGCTCCGGCGACGAATGGGTCGGTCCGTGTCCCACACGCGGCCCTCGTCGTTGCGCAGTGGCCGCAGAGAGACGGGGTTGCCTTGCAACCCCGTGCGAGTCAGGATGACGGTCGACGATTTGGATTCGCAAGTCCGAATCGGATGAGGCACGACTCTGGACGACGCGAATCGCCGTCTTCCGTCACTCTAAATCAGTTTCACAGACTTCATATCTCCATCCTGTCAAAGATGAACACCGTCTGCCAGTCCAAGTACGTAGTAGCGGCGTCAGGGACTTTTCATTCCCGTCTCGAACTCGTGATGCTTGCTCGCACCGCCGTGCCGTCAGGCGCGCCGGCCGTGCGCGCAATGAGCCATCGATGATACGATCGTTCTCTCGAGCGAGCACGTTGGGATCGATGATGACCCGGCCGCGGCGTCGTACTCCTCCCGAGATTCGTCCTCAAGCTTTGGATAATCTTCCCCTTCCCACGGTCGCCAGGGCTCGTTCGCGCGCACCCCACTCGCCCCCACTCGCCCCGACTCACCCCGACTCACCCATCACCATCCCACAGGATCGTTGTGGCCCCCACCACCGCCCGCGTCGCCACCAAGGCCCGCTCCACCGTCGTCGCCCGCGCTGAGGACAGCCGTCGTGCCGTGCTCGGAGGCATGCTCGTCGGAGGACTTGCCATCGCCACCCCGGCCAACGCCGTTGACATCATCGACGACCGCGCTGCCAAGGCCAAGGGATACGATATCATCTACGAGGCCCGCGACCTGGACCTGCCCCAGGGTCAGCGCGATGGACTCTTCCAGGCCCGTGGAGACGCCGCCCTGACCAAGAAGCGTATCGCCGAGTCCGTGTCCCGCATCAACGGAAAGCTCGGATCTGACATTGGCAAGAAGTACTGGACTGAGGCCCGCGAGGAGCTCCGTCGCCAGGTCGGAACCCTGAGCTTCGACATCAACACCCTGGCCTCTGCCCTCGGCAAGGCCGACAGGAAGGAGGTTGAGGCCCTCAAGAAGACCCTGAAGGCGGAGGTCACCGCCCTTGACTTCGCCATCCGCAAGAAGGACAAGGACGCCGCCGTCAAGGAGTACGCCGACGTCCAGGCCGCCCTCAACGCGGTCCTGGCCAAGATCGGAGCTTAATTAAGCTTCTTATAAGAATCTAATACTTGTGTGCTGGTAATATTTGAGGTTGGTCGTGTTGACCGTGCTGGTCGTGCTGGTCGTCCGCCCAAGTCCCAAAACCGAGCCCACCGTAGCGCGTGCCCAAACAGAAATTCTCCTCTCTTCGTCTCGGAGGCATCGACCGATCGTGCGCCCGGCGAGAAGGGACCCTGTGTGTTCGTCGTCGTCAACACCGGCCCTATGAACAACAGGGACAACTGGCGTCGCGCAATCCGAACCAAATTTGCCTCCTGCTCAGTCGAAGCGGCAAACTACGCACGTTGCGTCACCGGCCTGGTCGAAGTAGAGAAGCACAGCTGTCAGAAGGAGTTCGAGCTCTTGAAGGCGTGTTTCAAGAGAGCCAGGTGACCGAAACAGGCCGAGTGATCGGGTGATCCATCGTCCAGCGAAGGACTGTTAGGGGTCGTCACACAGACTCGATGGCGCCCGCGATGAAACAACAGCAGCATGCGTTTCAGAACACTGTTGCGGCCGATCTGGCGTCGGGAAACCCCGAGCTGCAGTCGTCGAGCCTGCTGGCCGTGATTGCGCTCATGTCCGCGGGCCGTGATGTCACCGCGTACGTCTCGGTCATGTGCCAGTGCATCGTCGGCAACTCGAGCGTGCCGCTGGATCTGCGCATCAAAGCGTACGACATTATCAATGCGAGCATATTGAGCGACGCGGACTCGCAGATGCTCGTGCAGGGCATCCTCGCCGACCTGCAGCTCGAACCCTCGCCGGCCAACGAGCACGTGCAGGCCTCGGCGCTCGCGGCCATGCAGCGCCTGCCGACGCATCGGCTGATCGCGTTCGTTGGCGACTCGAAGGTGGCCGAGGTCATCCGGGGGCACCTTCGGAGCGGACAGCCCCTCGCGCGGGCGGCGGGCGCGCAGTCGGTCGCCACAGTGATGAGCTTCGACACGATGATGAAGTTGCTGGCCGAGAACAAGGACCTCAAAGACATGTTCTTCAACTTTGTCCAGAATCTCTCCAGCATGCTCCTGGACCCAGAGCCGGAGCTGACGCTCGGCGGGGCGAGGGCCCTGACCTCGTTGCTGGGGACGATGAGCCTCAAGGTGCGCAAGAGCGTGCTGACTGCCCGAAGATCCAAAGAATCGTCCAACTACTCGAAGGGACTCGTCCTTGCGCTGTCCATCTGCGAGGATGCCGTGGTGACGGTGGACGGGATGTTTGCCGAGGTCCTGCCCAGGTTCCGGACACTGGGCCCCGATGCAAAGCGGCAGATCTTGACGTTCCTGGTATCGTACCTGGACGCCAAGGTGCTCGTATACTCCCTCAACACATTCGACTACCGGCCCGGGGAGATCCTGGGGCACCAGATGGACGAGGTCGTCAACTTCCTGGCCGAGTGCGCCACCGCCTGCGACCCTCCCCTGGTCGTCGAGTCGACCAAGGCGCTGCTGTCGCTGGCAGAGATCGACAAGTCGTCATCGTCGCTCTATTCGCAAGTGACCATCTCCATCCAGGCATCGATCGACAGCATCAACTCGCTCGAGGGGAGGTACCAACACGTGGCCCAGCAGGGCCTGCTGGACGCGTTCCTGTCGCATATGGACGCGTTGCCCGCCGCACAGCAAGTGACGCTGTTTGGAAAGCTGCCGCTGATGATCGCTACGGTCCCGTCCTCCAGGCAGCGGGTGAAGTCGTTCGTCAAGCTCTGGTCGTCGGTCGCCACCTACGACTGGAAGCTCAACTCGTG
>Ga0181589_10002627_pt1 | contig 14205 bp, 14 predicted proteins | sample 071ome_25_FD_132444 | JGI IMG/M metagenome (GOLD analysis project Ga0181589, IMG submission 132444) | Coastal salt marsh microbial communities from the Groves Creek Marsh, Skidaway Island, Georgia - 071410BT metaG (megahit assembly) | ecosystem: Environmental > Aquatic > Marine > Intertidal...
CAATACTCTCTAATGTCATTGGATACACATTCTGATATCGGGTAGATTCTTTGGGTAACCTCTCTTCTTCAATAAACCAAACAACATGATTATATTCTGCAAAATCCGCTAATGTGGAATGATCTTCTAGTGCTCCTACAATGAAGCATGAAGTTGCCTCAGCCTTTGTTTGTTTTAAAAGCCATTTTTCTGGGTTTTTCTCTTTCATGGTCTTGGGTGAGGGAATAGCCTGTTGTAAACTTTTATGAAAAAACTGCTGAAATCATAGCGTAGTAAATGATTTTGAATGGTGGGAGATACTGGAGTCGAACCAGTGACCTCATGCGTGTCATGCATGCGCTCTAACCAACTGAGCTAATCCCCCAAGTGACTTCTAAAACTAGTCAGCTTTTTCATTCTGTCAACTTTGTTGGTCTTTGAGTTTTAGGAGATAGCTTTACGAATCTAGTTTAATCCTTTAAAAGATTCTTTATGAAAAAGGCTTTAGTCACAGGTATTACGGGTCAAGATGGTTCCTATTTAGCGGAACTGCTCCTGGAAAAGGGATATGAGGTGCATGGAATTGTCCGCCGGGCCTCGACATTTAATACCGATCGTTTGGATCATATTTATAAGGATCCTTTGGTGGATAACACCAACCTTTACCTTCACTACGGTGACTTGGCTGATGCGGTTCAATTGGTGAAACTACTTTATCAATTGCAACCGGATGAAATCTATAATTTGGGGGCTCAAAGTCATGTGCGGGTATCCTTTGATATACCTGAATACACCGGTGATGTCACCGGCCTGGGGGCGGTCAGAATATTAGAGGCAATACGGGAAGCTGGTTTAGTGGAGAAGGTACGCTACTATCAGGCATCTTCTTCCGAAATGTACGGAAAGGTGCAGGAAGTGCCCCAAGTCGAGACTACTCCTTTTTGGCCCCGTTCTCCTTATGCCTGTGCCAAGGTTTATGCCCATTGGTTGACAGTCAATTATCGTGAGTCCTACAATATCCATGCGAGCAGTGGGATTCTTTTTAACCATGAATCTCCGCGCCGGGGTGAGACCTTTGTGACCCGAAAAATTACCCGAGCGGCCACTCGTATTAAATTGGGTCTGCAAAAAAAATTAATTTTGGGGAACCTGGACTCCAAGCGTGACTGGGGCTATGCCAAGGAATATGTCGAAGCCATGTGGCTCATGCTGCAGCAGGATCAGCCCGATGATTATGTGATCGCGACCAATGAAACCCACACTGTGCGTGAATTTTTAGAAGAAACTTTTGCTCATTTGGACCTGGATTGGAATGAGTATGTGGGCTTTGATAAAAAGTATGAGCGCCCAGCTGAGGTGGATCTTTTAATCGGGGACCCAGCCAAGGCCAAAAAGCAGCTTGGGTGGGAGCCCAAAACCACATTTAAGGAACTTGTTGGCCTGATGGTTGATGAAGATATGAAATTGGCTCAGCAGGAAAAAACTCTATCCGAAGCCAATTTGTCCTAAATGGCCAGGATTTTTGTCAGTGGACACCGGGGGATGGTGGGATCAGCCATTGTCCGGGCTTTAGGCAATGATTCTAAGGACTGGGAAGTAATTACCCGGACCCGTGATGAACTTAATCTCTGCGTCCAAAAACAAGTCGATGATTTCTTTAAAGATGAAAAGCCAGAATATGTAATCAATGCGGCTGGTAAGGTTGGCGGTATTCATGCAAATAATACTTATCCGGCAGATTTTATTCGGGAAAACCTTCTGATTAATGCCAACCTGATCCACGCATCCTATGAAAACCAGGTGCAGCGCTTCCTGAACCTTGGCAGCTCCTGTATCTACCCAAGGGATGCGGCTCAACCATTGAAGGAAGAATCCTTGCTGACAGGCCCCTTAGAGTCCACAAATTCTGCTTACGCCCTGGCCAAGATTGCCGGCCTGGAAATGTGCCGGCATTACCGCAATCAATACGGGGTTCTTTTTCACAGTGCCATGCCCACAAATTTATATGGGCCAGGGGATAATTATCACCCGGAAAACTCTCATGTTTTACCTGCCTTACTTCGACGCTTTCATGAAGCCAAAGAAGCGGGTCTTGAAGAAGTTTGCATGTGGGGCACCGGTAAGCCCAGGCGGGAACTTTTACATGCGGATGACTTGGCTGAGGCCTTATTATTTATGCTTCAAGTCGACAACCCTCCAGATTGGGTAAATATCGGGACAGGTAAGGACCGGACGATTTTGGAATTGGCGGAGATGATCAAGCAGGTTGTCGGGTTTGAAGGGACAATCACCCATGACCTGAGTAAACCCGATGGGACGCCTATAAAATGCCTGGATGTATCCTTGCTCGATTCTTTGGGATGGAAAGCAAAGATTGATTTGAAGGATGGTATTCAATCCGCTTACGCTGATTTCCTGCTTGGCTTGGAGCAGGGAACCACCAGGCTCTAAGAGCTGAAATTATTCGAATTCTTTTCGGAAATTACTGAATTCGTCCCTTAATTCCCGCACTTGGTAGCGAAGGGCTTCCACTTCTTCCTTTAAATCTTTAAACTCCTTCAGGTTCTCATCGATTTGATCCAGTCTTTTATCGGCCGATGGGACAAAAACGGGTTGAACACTTTCGCCTGCTTCTACTTTTGGGGCAGGGGCGAGTTTATGGAACCATCTCCTTTCTTTTCTGCCGGGTATGGGCTCCATAAGGCCAACGAGTGCAGAATCTCTCTCAGATAACTCAGTCAGGGTATCCTCAACATCGGACAAACCGTCAAATTTGAACATGCGGGAAGCCCGGGTATTTAATTCCCCGGCAGTTTGAGGACCCCGGTTCAGCAACTCAGCAAGTAATGCCCGCTCTGCTTTAATCAGATCTAACTCTTTCTCAGCATTGTGCTGAAATTTAGGAACCCGTGAGCCCACTAAATCGACACGGTGAGCGAGTCTTTTAAGCCTTAACTCTTCAATCGCATGGGATACCTCATCCTCAGATAATTCTGATTTAGGGTTGCGGTTATTTTTTTGGTTACAGGCATTGGTAAGCCCGTTAAGGCTCATCGGGTAATACTCAGGAGTGGTGAGTTCCTTTTCAATAAGAGATCCGAGAACCCGAGTCTCAGCGAAAGTTAAAGCAGGGAGATGGGAATCTCCATTCTCTAAATCATCTGAGATATCCATAGCTACAGGTAACAACTAGATAAGGCAGGGAGATAAGGAACCCTTTTCGTTAGAAAAGGACTGGGTTATACCAAATTGTAAGCAATTACTCGGAAACAACGTTTACGAGTCTGTGTGCTTTATCAAATTGAACCTTACCTGGGGTCAGGGCGAAAAGGGTGAAGTCTCTACCCAGTCCCACATTGCTGCCGGGATGATACTTGGTGCCACGCTGACGTAAAATGATATTACCGGCTAGTACAGCTTCTCCACCAAATTTTTTAACGCCCAAGCGTTTGCTGTTACTGTCTCTACCGTTTTTGGAAGTACCTTGTCCTTTTTTATGTGCCATTGTTCGAAAATTTGAGGATGATTACTTTAGATCGATTGATTCGATTTCAATCACGGATAAAAGCTGACGATGTCCTTTCCTGCGTTTGTATCCCTGTCTTCTCTTCTTTTTGAAAACAATTACTTTTTTATCCTTCTTGTTTTCGAGGATTTTGGCAGTTACCGATGCACCTTCAATGGTGGGGGAGCCAAAAGTAGGCTTTCCATCATTTACAACCATCAATACTTGATCAAGTTTTACTTGATCACCTTCGTTTGTGTCGGGGAAACGATTCACGAAAAGTTTATCACCTTTCTCAACTGTGAACTGACTACCTTGTGTCTTAATTGTAGCTTTCATGGATAGAAAAGGTACAAAAAAATCATTTTTGCAGAGTTTTGGCAAGCGTCATCTTAGTTTTGCTTCAATTCTGAAATTGTTCATGATTCCGGGGAATATATTTTCGATGATTTTAAAACCCAGCAAAGTATCCGCCCGTGATGTGCTAGGCTATTACGCTCAGCCTGGGGTACTCCAACATTACACAGAAGCCACTGAGCGGGTTGGGTTATGGAAATCCGAGAAAATTATCTTCAAGAGGGTGTTTCCTGACAAGAATGTGAAACTTTTGGAACTGGGCTGTGGTACTGGGCGGATTTCTTTTGGGCTGCACAAAGCCGGTTACCACCGATTGACTGCTTCTGATTTTTCAAAAAAAATGGTGCAAGGAGCTAAAGTGCTAAGCCAGAAACTGAAACAAGAAGTAGAGTTTCAGAGGCAAGATGCCACGGACCTTGGCTATGATTCTTCTTCTTTTGATGGTGTAATCTTTGGCTTTAACGGCATGATGCAAATACCCGGACTGCCAAACCGGAGAAAAGCTATAGCAGAATCTTTCCGGGTTCTTGCACCTGGTGGCTACTTTATTTTTACCGCTCACGACCGGACCTTGCCCAAGTGGAAAAAGTTTTGGGCAACGGAGAGAAAAAAGTGGAATCAAGGGGAGCAAGACCCAGGATTACAAGAATTTGGAGACCGGTTTGAGGAAACCGCCAAAGGAAAACTTTTTATCCATGTCCCGGATGTCTCTGAGCTGAGATCCCACTTACAGGCGGCAGGCTTTGTGGTGGAACGGGATGTTTTAAGGTCCAAACTTGCAGAGGAAGACTCGCTTACCCAAAAATATTCAGACGAATGCAGGTTTTGGGTATGCCGGAAACCTGCTTAGCCAAGGCTTATACTTATTCTAAGCATTCCGTATCCAGGTCCATCGTCGCCACCCGGGTTGCCGGACCGGCCATCTTAACACTAAAGGCGTCATCAATAACCAGCTGAATTTCCCCACCGGGCATTTCCACGGTAATATCCTGATCACAGGCACCCATTTTCCGGGCTACCGCTCCGGCCGCGGAACTGCTGCTTCCAGAAGCTAAGGTGTAGCCTGCACCTCTCTCCCAAATTTCAATTTTTATTCGGTTGCGGTCTAGGATTTCCAAAAACTGGACATTGGTACGGTTGGGGAAATTGGGGTGATTTTCCAAAAGAGGACCGAGGCGTAAAGCATCCTCTTTGGACACCTGATTGACCGGTATCACACAGTGAGGGTTTCCGATGGTTGCGGCATAGTATTTCAAAGTCTCGGACCCAACACTTATATTTTCATCGGTCACTTCCCGGGCATCGCCTTCGACATTGACGGGAATAATATCACTATGAAAACTAACCTGTCCCATTTCCACGGTTATGACATCGGCGGATTCAGAAACCTCGCAGGAGACGACCCCCCCCAGGGTATCCACGGTAAAGGCATTCGTTCCCACTCTCTTGGAGTCCCTGAGGTAACGGGCAAATATCCGCAGGCCGTTACCGCTCTTCTCGGCCTCTGAGCCATCGGGGTTAAGGATTTGAAGACCGAAATCTGCTTTTTCAGAGGGGAGGGGTCCCACAAGAATACCATCGGAGCCCAGTCCAAAATTACGGTGGCAAATACGAATGGTTTCTTCCTCTGTGAATGCCTGTTTTTTTCCCTCTGGGTCAAAAACAAGGTAATCATTCCCGAGGGCGTGATATTTTTGAAATCTCATAGCTAGCTGGTTTACAAATTATTTTCTCTTACTCGAGCAAGAACCCAGTCAATAATCACCTGGTCCTGCTCCTCCGCTTTTTTTACAACCCGCAGGAATTCCGCGGGATGGATGTCATAGGTCTTAAAGAAATTCCGGTCTCCGCCACAGCAAAACATGGAAGAAGCGGGCAACTCACCCCGAAGTTTAGCCCGGGCTTTGGGGATGATTCTCGGGAGCCAATGGATGCCTTCAATGGTTTCCGTTTTGGCAGGCAGGGTGGATGGATCCAACACTTTTAAGGATGGTACTTTTTTTTGTATTTCAAAAAAGTAATTCCTTCGCTGTTCATGGATGAGTAAAAAGGTGGCAAGGTCCGGTGTGCCCTCGAGTACCCAGTCCTCCGCAAAGTCAAAGATATCCATTTTATTCATACCGATGGAGGAGAGAAAGGGGAGATCTTCCTCCATCGGAAAAGTGGCGGAATCCCGTTGGCCATTTTGGTAGAGGTCAACCGCTTTTTCCCAAATTTGAACCAGTTTTATTTGAAAGTCGTAATTCATGCTCTACCAAAAATGTGAGACTTTGGGATGGATGCAAGAAAGTTTACGCCAGCTTGAAATCAAGCTGTTTATCGGAGACAAAGACTTTGTCGATTACGACCTGCACCTCCTGGCCTAACTTTAATTTATTTTTTGGGTTTCGTCCCACCAGGGCTGACCCATTGGCTGCGACGCGGTACCCAAGCTGGCGGGGAAGGGTGCGGACAGGCACAAAGCCCCGGGCCATGGTATCCACAAGTTCAATGAAAAACCCTCTTCTTCCAATTTCCGTGATCATGGCACGGTGGACAATCGGTGGGCGTGCATCAATGCCCCTTTTGTAGTAGAGTAAAAGCTTATCCTTTACCGACTCTCTTTCCGCATCCACACTGTTTCTCTCAGTTACAGAAATATGTTTGGCCAGGCTTTCCAGGGAGTCACTGAACTTTGGAATCTTTTGCTCTTTTTTAAGCCATTGTTCGATAATGCGGTGGACCACGAGATCCGAGTATCGCCTTATCGGGGAGGTGAAATGCAGGTAGTCACGCTTGGCTAACCCATAGTGGCCATCCGGTGTGCTTCGGTAACAGGCCTGCTTTAAGCTGCGAAGGAATTTAATTTTCAGAACCTGGGCAATGGGGTGCTTATTAATATTACGGAGTAATTTGTTTACCTCTTTTCGGGATGTAAGCTCTCCGCAGGAAATACCAAAGATGGCCACAAAATTCCTCAGTTCCTCCAGGTTTTCCGGGTCGGGTTCAGGATGAACACGGTAAATCCCTGCCAGTTTTTTATTCCGGATATGTTTGGCCACGGTCTCATTGGCTAAAAGCATAAATTCTTCCACCAGTTGATGACTCTCATCATTCTCCGAGGAAAGAATTTTTTCCGGTTCACCCTTGGCATCGACCAGAATCTTAATTTCAGTGGATTCAAGGTTGAGTGATCCCTCCTTCATTCTCGAAGTTCGCAATTTGGATGCAATCGACCAAAGCCTTTGAACCGTGAGGTTTATCTGCCTTAATTCATCAGGACTTAATTCATGCAGGGGTTTCCCCGGGTTCCCCGAGTATCGACTGGAGGGTGGCTTTGCCTGCTGAATACTTTCCAGGTTGTTGCCCCGGAGAAAGAGAATGGCCTGTTCGTAAGTGAGCCGCTTATCGCTGTGAATGACACATTCTGCAATCTTGAAACCAAGGATTTCCCCATCATGCCTAAATCGAAAGATTACCGATTTCACCAGGCGGTCCTCGCCCTCCACCAGGCTGCATATACCGTTGGATAAAGATTGAGGCAGCATGGGCACCACTTCCCCGACCAGGTAGGTGGAATTCCCTCTTTTTCTCGCTTCTTTATCCAGGGCCGACCTGGGGGGGCAGTAATGGGAAACATCGGCAATGTGCACCCCGATTTCCCACTCTTCATCATTGATCTTCTTAACCGACAGGGCATCATCAAAATCCCGGGCATCCAACGGGTCGATGGTCAGGGTGAAGACATCCCGAAAGTCCAAACGCTTTTTGATTTCCTTGGGGTCGATGGTTTGGGGAATGGCTTTGGCCTGCTCCTCGACTTTATGGGGAAAGGTGCTGGACAGCCCATATTTTGCCAGAATTCCCAAGTGATCAGTCTGTGGGCTGTCACCTGGGCCAAGGACACGGATAATTTTACAGGTAGGGATGCGGGCAGGGGGATCCCATCTAACAAATTTTGCCACCACCTTGTCATGCGGTTGGGCATTGCGGGCATCTCCCATGATTTTGAAAGGGATAAACAGGCGGGAATTCTCCGCATTTACCGAGGTCCTTCCCGATTCTTCCTGAAGGTATCCCAGAAACTCATCGGTCTCTCTTTTTACAATTTTTTTAACTTCGTACCGGGCCTTGGTCGACTTTCCCGGTCTGTTTTTGCGGACAAGTTTCTTTTTCTTAGGCGGCAATACATGGAGTTCAACCGTGTCCCCATGCAGGGCGGTTCCCGAGTATCCTTTGGCTAAAGAGACGGGCTCATCCCAGCCTTCAACGATTACCTTGGCTCTCCCTTGTTTCCCAAAATACAAGGTGCCTGTTATCTTCCCCTTACTCACGAAGATGAGAAAAAAGGAAGGGAATGAACAAGTTAGAGAAAATCAGATATTAATCCCGAGGATCGAAGATTTCCCATGATGCAGGGACCGCATCCCGGATCGCTTCTGAATTTTCAAAGGTGTCCGGTACATCTTCCCCTTTGTCGATGGCCTTGATGAAAACGCCATCACCGTTGTCATTCTGGGTTTCCTCAAACCAGCGGACTGTGCCGTCACTAAATAGTACATGTCCGCCTTCTCCAGCCCAGGGGGATGAGTCGTTCCATCTTTCCGAATCCAGTCCGGATGTCCAGAGGATTGGGAAGGGCCCACTTTCCAGGTTGGTCACAAAACTCCTGGTCTTGGCCTCACCTGCTTTGGGAATGGCCACCGCATACCCAAGGGCATCAATTTGGTCGCCGGTAAATCCGTCTTTGGTTGCCGGAATATTGGAGGGTACACCGTCGTTTCCGTCTTCATTCAACTCCACGACCAGTTCATCATCAGGGAGAAACCAAAGCTCAGGGCGGGTATCCTTGGTTTTCTTACGAAACCAGGCAACAAATTCTTCCGCACTGGAAACATCGTCGGTGGTGGGGAAGTTGCGGGTCTTGGCCGCCAGGGATTCGTAAACCGTCTTGAGGTTTTTCTGGGCAGCGGTACGACCGGCAGTTCCGAAAACATCACCAAAGCCAACAAAGGCTATACCAGCCAATATCCCGATGATGGTGATAACCACGAGAAGTTCGATAAGGGTAAATCCTTTTTTCTTCTTATTATTATTCATATGTTAGTAAAGTAGGAGCTGTTGAATGATAAATGATTTTTTGAGCAAATCAGTAGGGTAAGGGAAATCCGTGGCAAAGGGCAAGAGCCTTCTCTTGGGCTTCGGCAATCGCCTGAGGATTTTCGTGTCCGGAGATTACTGCATTTATGATCGAGCCAATTTCCTGCATTTCACTTTCTCTCATGCCGCGGGAAGTAACCGCTGGGGTGCCAATGCGTATCCCACTGGTCTGGAATGGGCTTCTTGTTTCTCCTGGTACCGTATTGCGGTTGAGGGTGATGTTGGCTCCTTCCAGGGCAAGCTGGGCTTGTTTTCCGGTCATATCCGGATGGGAGGGACGCAGGTCAACCAGCATAAGGTGGTTGTCCGAGCCACCGCTTACCAAATGGAAACCATGTCCGGTCAACGCCTCGGCCAGGGCTTTGGAGTTGGCGACCACCTGTTGCTGGTAGGTCTTGAATTCTGGCTTTCCCGCCTCCGCAAAGCAAAGGGCTTTGGCGGCAATGACATGCATCAAGGGTCCGCCCTGGTTGCCGGGGAATACCGCGGAGTCAATCGCTTTGGCGTGTTCTTCCCGGCAGAGAATGAGCCCACCTCTCGGTCCCCGCAGGGTTTTGTGCGTGGTGGTGGTTACGAAATCCGCATGAGGCACGGGCGATGGGTGAATCCCGCAGGCAACAAGCCCGGCAATATGGGCAATATCGGCAAGCAAAAGAGCCCCGTTTGCCTTGGCAATATTTCCCATTCGCTCAAAATCGATGGTTCGCGGGTAGGCGGATGCCCCCACGGTGATAAGTTTGGGTTTTTCCTTGGAGGCCAGGGCTTCGATCTCGTCGTAATTTATGTAGCCCGAGTCCGGATCCACTCCGTAATTGATCACATCATAGAGCATGCCACTGCAGTTTTTGGGGTGCCCATGGGTTAGGTGGCCCCCATCCTGCAGGCTCATAGTTAAAATCTTGTCTCCGGGTTGAAGCATGGCGAAATAAACCGCGGTATTGGCCTGGCTTCCCGAATGTGGTTGGACATTGGCATGCTCCGCACCAAATACCTGCTTCGCCCGCTCAATGGCCAGGTTTTCCGCCACATCCACATGTTCACAGCCACCGTAATACCTTTTCCCGGGGTAGCCTTCGGCATACTTGTTGGTCAGGACACTGCCTGTGACTTCGATAATGGAAGGCAAGGTGAAATTCTCGGAGGCAATTAGCTCGATATGCGTGCTTTGCCTTACTTTTTCAGCCTCGATGGCCTGATGGATGGCAGGGTCGATTTCCGCGAGGGGGCGGGAATCGAGAAAGGTGGGTGATAGGGTGGCAGTACTTTCGGAGATCATAGTATTGGTTTATAAAAGTTTAGAGGTTTTTCTCAACCCAGTTTATCAAAGAAGGCAGGGCTTCCTTCATATCCTCCCGGCATTCCCGGTAGACATCCATGTCTTGCCCGTAAGGGTCGGGTAATTCCCTGGATCCGTTTTCGATAAATTCTCTCATCAGGAAAATAGGAGCGTCTTCAGGGAGTTCAAAATACATATGCAGCAAAGCCCGGTGCGATTCCGTCATGCAAAAAATAACCGAAGCGTTTTCAATGGTTGCCCGGGTGATCGCTGCACTGCGGTGATCTGATAAATCAAGACCTTCCTCTTTGCAGGCAAGAACCGAGTTGTCCGATGCCTGGTCTCCGTCCATCGCGGAAATACCCGCGGAGAAAACGCTGATTTTTTTCTTACAGGAGGACTTGGCCAGGGCATCCTCAAATAATTTCTCCGCCATCGGGCTGCGGCAAACATTGGCTGTGCAAATAAAGACAACCAATTTTTCCTCCTTTCTTTCCTTTTTCGCTCTGCTTTTTCTTCCCATTGGCAAGGAATGTTTTTCAACCCATTGAGGAAAAAGGCAAGGTTGAATCTATTCAGGGCCTTGAAAATTCCCGGTGCCCAATATCTTTGCGTAAATATTTGGACTTAAACTCAATATGTTCGCACAAGGCATAAGCCCGTTCTTTGGCCTCCTGCAAGGTGGATCCTGTACCCACCGCTCCCAGTACCCGGCCACCTGCGGAAACAACCTGCCCGCTTTCATTTTTACCGACCCCGGCGTAAATTACCTCCGAACCTTCCGGAAGAGGTTGCTTAATCGAGATTGGTTCCTTTTTTGGATAAGCTTCAGGGTATCCGGCACTGGTTAATACCACCACCATGGAACTTGCCTCTTTGAACTGTACCCGGTTGGGCATCGCCTGCCCACGGGCTGAAGTCAGTAAAAGCGGAACCAGGTCATCCTCTAACAGGGGCAATATTACCTGGGTCTCGGGATCCCCGAACCGTACATTAAATTCCAGTACCTTGGGCCCTCTTGAGGTAAGCATAAGCCCAATATATAGAGTTCCCCGAAAGTTTACCCCTTCGCTCCTCAATCCCGCCAGGGTGGGACGGACAATGGATTCCTCATAGCTTTTGAGCATGGCCTCGGTCACCAGCCTGGTCGGTGCATACGCCCCCATACCCCCTGTATTAAGGCCGCTGTCTCCTTCGCCCACCTTTTTATGGTCCTGGCTCATAGGCATGGGGACATAACTTTCTCCCGAGCATATCAGGTGCAGGGAGGCTTCTTCCCCCTCCAGGAATTCTTCGATGACCACTTCCTTTCCGCTCTCCCCGAAGCTGTCCCCGGAAAGCATATCTTTTACCGCTTCCTCCGCTTCATCCAGGGTCTGGCAGATTAAAACTCCTTTGCCGGCAGCCAGTCCACTGGCTTTTACCACCACCGGCAGGCTGCACCCCGCAAGGTACTCCAGGGCGGGGGCAATTTCAGTGAAATTTCCATAGCCTGCGGTGGGAATATTATACTTGGCCAAAAAGTCCTTGGTATACGCCTTGCTGCCTTCCAGTTGGGCCCCTGCTTTGTCCGGGCCGTAGGCAAGAATGCCGACATCCTGCAGGGCATCGACCGCCCCGTTGCAAAGGGGGACTTCGGGACCCACGACAACCAGGTCGATTTGGTGATCCTGGGCAATTTTGACCAGTTTTTGGTTGTCGGCCACATCGAGCTCGAGGGTTGTGAATTCCTCGGCGATGCCTCCATTTCCCGGTGCCACCATTACCTCGTTTACTAGTGGGCTTTGCTGACAAACTTTGGCCAGGGTGTGCTCACGGCCACCGCTCCCGACAACTAATATTTTCAAATTCGTATCTTGCATCGCTTCGATTTCCCTCAAAATGAGGCAGGAGTCGAGGCAATTCCTCAAATTTTTTTATCAAGGGTCTGATTTTGGTTTTCCTCGGCGGTGGAATGGTTCAAAGTGGGAGGATGCGGGTATTTTTTATCGGGGTATGTGGAACGGCTATGGGAAATGCAGCCGTCCTTTTAAAAAAGATGGGCCATGAAGTGGCTGGGTCTGATGCAGGGGTCTATCCACCCATGTCCGATGTATTGTCGGCCGCCGGCATCGACCTTTACGAAGGCTTTGCGGAAAATGAAATGCGGGCCTGGCAGCCCGATCGTGTGGTGGTGGGCAATGCCGTCTCCCGGGGGAATCCCCAGGTGGAATATTTACTCCGCACCCGCGAGATTCCCTTTGTCTCCCTTCCTCAACTTATCGGGGAAGACCTGATCGCCAACCGGCCGGCCGTGGTCATTGCCGGCACCCATGGAAAGACCACCACCACCGCTCTTGCCTCCTATGCCCTTCACCAGGCTGGAAAGGACCCGGGGTATCTGATCGGGGGGGTTCCCCTGGACTTGCCTTCCGGAAATGAACTGGGTGGGGCCAGTTCCCCCTTTGTGATCGAAGGAGATGAGTATGATTCCGCCTTTTTTGACAAACGCAGTAAATTTATCCACTACCGGCCCAAGGTGCTGGTCTTAAATAACCTGGAGTTTGACCACGGGGATATTTTCCGGGACCTCGAGGATATATCCCGGAGTTTTTCTCACCTCCTTCGGATTGTGCCATCGGACGGTTATGTCCTTGTCAACGGGGATGACCCCAACCTTCTTGCCCTCCCACCTGCTCCCTGGACCCAGATGATCAAGGTGGGTGTCGGCGAGGCCAATGAGCTGCAAATCGCCGGTTTTGAAGAAGACGGGCAGGGCACCCGTTTTACCTTACGATGGAAGGGTGAGGAAGTGATGCCGGTGGACTGGGCCATGCCCGGCCTCTTCAATGCCCGCAACCTTGCCATGGCTACCCTTGCCTCGGTTCTTTCCCAGCATCTGGCCAAAGGTGAAAAATTGGAACCTGAAAGCTTCACTCCCTTTACCTCCGCCACCCTGCCAGATTTTTCCGCCTGTTGCGGAGTGAAAAGGAGGCAGGAAATATTGCTCGACAGGGAAGATCGGGTGGTGCTTTCCGACTTTGCCCATCATCCCACCGCCATTGCCGGTGCCCTGGAATCCCTCCGGGCCCGCTGGCCCGACCGGGAAGTGATTGCCTGCTTTGAGCCCCGGAGTAACACCGCAGTCACCAATGTATTTGAGGACCGCTTTGCGGATGCTCTCGCCCTGGCGGATGTGGCCCTTCTTGGGGCGGTCCACCGGGCGGAGAAAATACCGGAGGAAAAACGAATCAGCCCGCCAAGGATGATTGAGAGGATTCAGGCCCAGGGAAAGATTGCCCAGGCCTTTGCCACCAACCAGGAACTGGAAGATTTTCTCGGTACCTATTCCTTCGCCGGGCCCACTCTGATCGTCTTTTTTTCCAACGGTCCCTTTGATGGTGTCATCGGTCGGTTTGCCCAGTCCTAAATAGTCCGTTCTGGCGGGCCCCGGTATTCTTTTGTTTTAAGACGGCATTTATTTGGATCATGGTTTGACAGGGTAGGCGTATCAAGTAACAATCTGCGTTATGAAGAGAGTTCTTGTCCCCCTCCTTTTTCTTATTGCTCATGGGTTTTCCTTTGCGTCGTTGCCCGTCCCTTACACCGGTAAGATTTCGGTCCGCGGGGTGAACTATTTTGGGGAAGCCCAGTTCTGTTTTTCTCTGCACGATGGGCAGGGCACCACATACTGGCAAAACGGGGAAGGATTGGGGGACACCATCCAGGTACCGATCCGCAATGGCCGCTATCATGTGTTACTGGGAGGGCAGGGGATGACTCCTCTCCCGCCTGAGTTATTTTTGGAGCATGAGGAGCTTTATTTGCGGGTGGAGTTTAAATTCGAGGAAGGGGATGAGCTTCAGCACCTTGCCCCCGACCAGGTGATCACCGCCACCCCCCGTGCCCTGGTGGCGGAGTGGGCAAAGATGGCAAAGGTATCGGAACGGGTAAGCCCCGGTGCCATCAC
>Ga0181589_10002632_pt1 | contig 14200 bp, 3 predicted proteins | sample 071ome_25_FD_132444 | JGI IMG/M metagenome (GOLD analysis project Ga0181589, IMG submission 132444) | Coastal salt marsh microbial communities from the Groves Creek Marsh, Skidaway Island, Georgia - 071410BT metaG (megahit assembly) | ecosystem: Environmental > Aquatic > Marine > Intertidal zone...
CGCTTCTCCTCGAGGTCGGGCCGCTCCTTGGACACGACCACGTTCAGCATCTGGTCGCTCAACCCAGTGGGGGTGATCATGAAGTTGAGAAGAGTCACCTTCACGCTGATCTCGGGGAGGTAGTGCGGGTTGCGCATCTTGGTCGTCATGAAGAAGGCGAAGTCGGACGAGTACTCGATGTTATTCTCCCCGAGGCGGATCTTCTGCATCCCATCCTCCACAAATACCTGCTTCAGGAGTAGGGGCTCCAGGGATGGGTCGAGCTCCTCCTCGATGTTCTCCAGCAGCACGGGGAGCCCGAACTGAATGGCGTTCTCGAGGGTGCGGAGGAAGGCCGCACCGTCCGAGAGCTTGATGACTTGGAGATTGTCCCGGCGGTACATGTTCTTGACCCACTTATTTGCCTGACCCTGGGGGTCGATGAGGAGGGGCCAGCGCCGGGCGTTCTCGATGACAATGGCGTTGTCGATGGAGAACGAGTCGTTGGGAAGGCCCTGGATGAGCCACTCGCGGATCTGCACCGGGTTGCCCAGCACCGCCTGCATCGAGATCTTCTCCGAGCATGGCAGGTTCTGCTCACGCAGAAGCTTCTGCCAGTCGGCGCAGATCTCCGACCGATAGTCGGCGGTGAAAGCGCCTAGGTAGCCGATGATCCCAGCCGAGATGAGCATGTCGCCCGTCAGGTTATGGTAGGCGACCTTGAGGTCCTCGGCAGTCCGGCTCCAGCGGGCCTGCTCCCCGCCGAGGCCACCGATCAGCTTCTCGGCGCGCTCCAGCTTGACCGAGGTCAGCTCGACCTCGTCTTCCAGCTGTTGCTTCCTCTCCTGCGCCTCGCTGAGCTGCTTTTCCATGGCCGCGAGCTTGTCGAGGAGCACTTGGAGCTCCCCCTGCTTGGCCCGCAGTCCGACCATCACCTCCTCATACTCGGCGGCCGCGGCGGCTGCGCTCTCCCTGAGGGGCGCGACCTTCTTGGCCACCACTTCATACTTGTCCATGGCGTGGACCCACTTGCACAGGCCTTCGGCGGCGGTGGACGCCTTCCTGGCGACCGCGGGGGTGAAATTCTCAGTGTCGGACGTGAACTGCTCGCGGATCTTAGTGATCACCTTGACGTCGATGTTGTCCTTGTCATAGTTGCGAACCTCCTCGATGAAGGTCTTGCGGCCCAGCAGGTTGACCGAGGTCTTCCACCAGTCGTCGACCGTCTTACCCGAGTCGTCCTTGCCCCGAACGGGCTTCTCCTGGAGTACGATGCACACGGCGTGCATCACAAGCTTGATGGCCGCGGGGGGGTTGGGCAGCTTCTTGATGTACTGGATGTCGGCGTCCTTGATCGTGTCGAGGGCCGAGAGGGCGTCCTCGAGGATGGGCATGGCCACGGCCAGCTCGGCGTCGCAGCTGTCCTTGAGCTCCTTGGCCTGCGCGGCAACGGCCTTGGCAGCCTCCTCCTCTTTCTTCACCTCAGCGGCCTGTGGCTCCACGACCTCCTTCTTCTCGCGAGCGATCTCCACTAGCATCCTCTCCACCTGCGTCACCGTCTCCTTCAGCACCGGCTGCTTGGCCGTCAGTTCCTCCTGCAGCTTGGCCACATCCTCTGACGCCGCCTGGAGCTTGGCCAGCCCGTTCAGGTACCTTGCCTGCAGCACCTCGTTGTCCTTGCGCTTCTTGGCCAGCAGCGTCTTGAACAGCGACAGGAGCTCCAGATACGACGTCGGGGTCACGTAGTTGTACCGGCCGAGTTCGTCGAGGAAGCGCTTAGACAGCCCGCGCAGGGACGAGTGGAACCCCTTGCAGACAGTCGTGATCCCCGCCCGCTGCTCGTCCGTGAGCCCCGCCATGGCGTTGAGGTTCTTGTGCGCCACAGCCTCCAGGGCGTCGGCGGGCCACACCTGGAACCAGTCGATTGTGCAGCAGTTGATCAGCGACGGGTTTTGGCGCAGGCGCTCCCGGAACGCTTCGCCGATCGGCGACATGCACAGCACCGTGTGAAGGTTCTGCTTGCACCGGTCAGTGAAGAAACCCCAGAGCTCCAGGGGGGTCTCCAGGTTCTTCTTCTTGGCGGGTTCCCTGACCAGCTCGAGGATGTTCACCTTCTCGTCTGACGCGAACATGTTGGGCACCTCGCCCGAATTGAGGATGTTGTTGAGGTCCTCGACAAAGGACTCGTCCTTGATCTGCGTGTCGCTGAAGAGGAACACCGTGGGCTTGCCCTCAGCCCCGGCCTGCCGCAGGCACGTCTTGAGGTCCTCGTGCCAGTCGTTCTTGCTGTAGTGCTTTGAGATCTCCACCTGGAAGCACTGCATCCCGCAAATGAAGGCCGCGAGTCGCGTCAGCGACTGCCGCCCGCTCCCACCCACGCCGGCCAGGAGCATGTTCCCCCCAGGCTGCTTGAGCACACGGCAGATCCGGCTCACGTGCTCGCACGCGAACAGGAACACCGCCAGTGGCATCGGCCGCTTCCCCACCACCGGGTCCGTGTTGTGGTCCCCGAGGTAGTTGTCCACCACCGTGATGATTGCCGGCACGTCCTGCACCTCCCGGTACTGGCGGTCCATCGGCTCGCTGTCGAACTCCATGAAGTCAGTGTAGAAGATCCGGCGTAGGTGCTCGAGCTCGAGGCGCTTCTGGTCCGCGGGGACGTCCGTCTCGTCCAACGCGGCTCCGTCCTCGTCCTTGTGCGCCTCGGCGGCCACCCCGGGCCACTTCTCCACGAGCCCGTGGTCCAGCAGGTGCGGGAAGAGCTCCTCCATCGATGTCCCCAGGTGCTCCTTCAGGCCCTCCTCGAGTGTGTCAAGGAGCCACTGGCGGTCCTTGTCGTCCACGAGCCGGTCGCAGAAGACGCGCAGGGCCTCGTGCACGAACAGCCGCTGGTACACCCGCACCCCCTGCCCCTCGTCCTCTGGCAGCGACGACGGGCCCAGCAGCATGACCCCCTGGATCACCCTGGCCAGGTCCCGGAGATTGAACTGGTAGTGGGACTTGGCCGGCGTGGGGAGAAGGGACTTGACAGCCTTGCCGTAGAGGTGCTTGGTGCACGCGACGATGCCTGCTCCGAGATCCTTGACGCCCTGGGGGAACATGAGCTTCTCCAGGTGCCAGTCGAGGATCGTGTGGAAGATGTGGGTCAGAGTGCCCGAGTCGGCCTCGGTGAGCGCGACGCAGCTGAAGTGGCGCAGGAAGCGGTCGGTGACGAAGGTCCGTCCGCCGCCGGGGGGGCCCATGGCGCCCACAAAGACCGTGTCCTGGATGTTCTTGAACATCCACGACTTACCGTCCCGCGTGTACCACCCGCTGAAGTCCATGAACTGCCTGAGCAGCTCGATGGGCGGCTGCGCACCGTACTCCTCCTTGGCAGGCATATTCATGTCATCCACGAAGACAACGCAGCGCTGGCCGACGGGGGGGCCGTAGAACCCCTTTCGCCGCTTATCCAAGCGCCCGTCGATTTGGTCCTGGGCCATCCCGGCTGTCGTGCGGGCGCTGAAGGTCAGGAAGACCTGCACCCAGTCCTCCTTGGGGAGGCCCGAAATGAGGTGGCGGCGGATGTAGACCGACTTGCCCGTGCCCGATGGCCCGACAAGGAGCATCGGGTAGTTGTCCCTGAGCGCCATGTCGAGGAGGAAGGTCACCGTGGCCATGTCCCCAGTCGGGATGATGATGTCAGCGAAGCCCGCGCCCTCGGGGATGGCGACACCCTCCCCAACCGTATCGGTCCACAGCCGCCACGGATCTCCCTGCCCAGCCTTCTCCTTGTCGAACACGTACTCGAACACAGTCCGCGGGCCCTTGCTGTCACCGCTCGGCATCATCGGCACCGACAGGTCCGACACGACGTGGTCCACACCGACGAACTCGGCGAAGTCCGAAGGCACGTCCCCGGCAACTACCTTGCGGAAGAAGACATCGAACTTCTCGCGCGAATCGAGGTCGCCCGTGCACCCGGTGGACCACACAAGCGAGAAGAGGGCGAGCCCATCCACCCACTGCTTCTTCGCCTGGCCGTCCATCGCGGCGCCGGGGCCCGGCGTCTCACCACCCTCCTCGCCAGACAAGGGCACGGGGCGGAACTCCTCCAGGAGACCCGTCATCAGGCGCATCGCGGCCTGCGCGAGGTTGGTTTCGGACGTCGGGGACACCTCCCGGCACTCCTTCTTAACCCAGCGGAGGAGCGCGGGAAGAAGCCACAGGAAGAGGCTCCGGATGCGCTGGACCAGCTCGGCGCCCAGGGCGTCAGCGGGGAGCGTGTTAACCCAGGAGGCTAGCAGTGGCTCCCAGCCGAGCTTGTGGGGCTCAAGGTAGACCATCCCACAGCGGGACACCGTGGCGGGGGAAGCCGCCTTGAGGTCCCCGACCTCGAAGATCATGCTCTGGTTAGGATGCATGGCGATGATCTCCGAGTTCGGCAGGCAGAGCTTCTTGTTGTCGTCGAGGACTGTGTTCATATTCTCGATCCAGACGGCGTCAACGGGGCCGTCGAGCACGACCCACCTGCGGTCGCTCGACGTGTCGGTTGGGTCTGCCAGGCGGCGGAACGTCACCCCCAGGACCCCGTCCTTCCACTCCTGCGTCGCCCGGTCCGACTCCCCGTACAAGTCGCCTTTCCAGACCGCCTTGGGGTTCATGACCTCCATCTTGACGTGCTCGAAGAGCGTGCCTTCGACACCACGCTCCTTGAGGTCTGACAGCGACTCGGCCAGCACCGTCAGGCAGCACGACTTGCCGGAGAAGGGCTCCCCGACAATCATGAGCCCGTGGCGGACGATGATCATCTCGTAGAGCTGGATCGTCTTGGTCATGAAGTACTCCACGGCCTGGAGGTTCCGGGCTTCGCACTTGGCCTTGATAGTGTTCTCGAGGGACGTGTAGTCTGGCGTGGGGAGGTTGACCCCGGGGAACAGGTCCGAGACAATACCGTGGAAGAGGGGCACATCGTGCGCGAGGAACTTGCAGAGATTCACGTCGACGATCGAACGCAGCATGAGCTTGAGCTCGTCGAGGTCGGGGAACTTGCGCTTAAGGTTTCCGGCAGCGCGGAGGACCGACATGACGGCGCGCATGCCGTAGTCGTAGTGGTCCTGGCTCGACAGCTGCTCGGAGCACAGCTTGTACGTGGCGACGATCTTGCGCGCCGAGTCCCGCGCCAGCTTGTACCCGTACGAGTAGAGGATGATCTCGCCGATCATGGCGTAGTCGGGCACCATCATGGCGACGGTACGGAAAAGCGCCTTGAGGTTGTCCGGGAGCTCTGACCGCCCGGCGTAGCCGGGGTTCATGGTAATGAAGGCGTTGCATGTGCGTTTGAGGGGGATCTCGGCCCCCTCGAACCAGAAGCGTTCCTTCTTGGCCTTGACGGCGTTCTGGATGTCCAGGACCTGCTGGGCGACCACCGAAAGCACCTCGAGGTTGATGCGGTTGAACTCGTCGAAGCAAGCCCAGGCGCCCGACGTGGCGAGACCCTTGAAGAACTTGGCCATGGTCAGGTAGCCCAGGTCGTCCGAACAGTTGAAGACGACGCACTGCCGCGCAAGGGCCTTGGCGAGGTCCTTGGTGGTCTCCGTCTTACCCGTCCCGGCGGGGCCCTCGGGGGCGCCGCCCAGGTTGAGGTGGATGGCGCCCATCAGGGTGCGGTAGCAGCGGTCCGTGAGCGGCGTGATCACCAGCCGCGACGAGTTGCCCAGGTACTCGTACCCGTACTCGATGCTGGCATTCATCATCCGGACGTTGACCGTGTCTTCGCCCTCAAACAGGGCCCCCTCGGCGCCCTTCTCGTGATACATGCGGAGCTGCGAGGTCCACGCGAAGGGGGCGTCAGCGAGGCCCTCGAGGTCGCGGGTGGACATGTCGGCCACAACGTCGCGGGCGTGGACGTCCATCACGACGAGCGCCGAGAGAGTGGCGCGGTTGAGCTTGCTCAGGTCCCCGCGCACGAGCTCGACAATGTCGTTGAGTTGCGCCGTGCACTTGTCGGCGTACGTCCGGAGCGCGCCCTTGTCCCCGGTCAGCGCCTGCTCGACGTCAGCGGTCCAGAAGACGGCCGTGACAACGAGAACCACCTGCCCCGGGTGCTCGAGCACCCACTCGGTGCGCGGCTTGGCCGGGTACTCGGCGACACCCTTCATGCAGGCAGCGTGCACCGAGTCGAACATTGCCTTCTCGGTCTGAAGGAGCCACTTCTCGACGGCACCCTGGGCCTCCTTGGGGCGGACCATGGCGGCGAAGGGGACCTCCTCCCCCTCGACGGAGCGCATGGCGAGGATGTCGTTGGCGCTGCCCTTGAACTGGAGTGTGGCAATGCCCTCGAAGCACTTGCCCAGGTGCGGCTGCACCCGCGTCGGGTCCTTGGTCTGGGACAGGATTTCCAGCATGGCATCGTCCGAGAGGAAGAAGAAGCGCGGGAAGGCCACGCGCTTCCTCTCGAGGTACTCGGCGAGCCCCTTCTCGATCTCATCCAGCAAGCGGTTGCAGTCCTGCAGGTCGTGGAGGCGGTCCTTCTTCTGCGAGATCCGCCGGCAGTCTGGCTGGATGCGCGTCTTCTCCATGATGTCACGGTACGTCGAGTCCACCTTGGAGAACTTTTGCGCCTCATTGGGCATCTGCTTCATGATGTCAGGAGACGAGAAGATGGGCTCGAGGTACATCCAAGTCTGCTGGCACGCCAGCTGAGAGTCGATGATGTTCTGGAGCGTGTTAAGGCGGTCGGCCCACTCCTCGGCCTCGCTGAGCAGGGGCTTGATGAAGGGCGATGCGAGCATCGAGGCGATCTTGACCACCTGGTCGTCGAGGATCATCTGGATCTCGTCGATACCGGCGCCGGAGAGCTTGTAGGTCTCTGTGTCCTTGTGCTCGAGGATCTTGAACTCGACGCCCTCCCACTCCTGAAGCATCTTCTGAAGAGCCTTGGACAGCGACCGCTCTTTGCTGGCCGCCGCGCTGACGACTTGGACCTGCTCGAGCAGCGCCGGATCAGAGACGCCGCGACCGATCAGCGACTGTACACTGAAGTCGCGGAACTCGGGCTGGTCCCCGTCGAAGTCGGGCTGCCCAAGCATGGCGAAGATCTGCGCCCAGTGGCGGTCCTCCATGGCAGGGTTTGCCAGTGTTTGCACAGTGCTCATCCAGTCCTCCTCGAACGCCTCGATTTCCTCCAGCAGCTGCACCGTCATCTGGTCCCCCTTGGTCTTCTTCTTCAGGTTCTTAGTGGCCAGCTTGACCGCCTGCACCTGCGGCTCGATCTCGTCCCGGTTGAGCTCGCGGACAGGCCCCTCCATCCACAGCGCGCGCATGTCGTGGAAGTTGAAGTACTCGGTCCAGATCTCGGTCCGCCGGATCACGTCGTCCTCAACCTGGATGAGCTCGGAGAGGCCCAGTTCGGACAGCACGAGCTGCCTGTCCTGGAGGTCCTCGGCCTGGTCCTCCTGCCCCGCGAAGGCGTGCTTGTACCTGAGGAGTGTCTTGGCTTCCTTGTTGAGCGAGTCGACCCTCTGCTGCATGGACGCCAGCTGCTCGAGCATCTGGTCCGTCTCGGGCGCGTTGTCCTCCGGCACGAGCAGCGTGGCCTTGAGCACGTCCCCGCTAAGCCGCTGCACCTTGTCCTTGAGCTCGCGGACCTGGAACTCGACGTGCGCCGTGAACTCGCTGATGTGACTGCGACAAAACTCCTCCCCCGTGTCGAGGGCCTTGGTGAATCGTTCCGCAAGGTCCACCAGCTGCAGGTAGTCCTGGTACTGGGCAGACGGGACATCGACGTTGAGGTTCATGAGGTAGTCGTGGAGCTCGCGAACCTCCTCGAACTCACCCTCGATCTTCGCCTGCTTTTCGCGGCCCTCCTCATTGGCACCCTTGTACAGGTAGAACTCCTTGAGGTTCTTCTCCTCGGGGCGCTTCTCAAGCAGCAGCACGAGCGAATAGAACTTCCTCTTGGACTCCTCCACCTCCTGGAAGAACTTGGCGAGCATCTTGACCTTCAGATCCTCCTTGGCAGTCCGGATCTTGGGCTGAAGGACCGAAATGATGTTCGTCTTCGAGTCCATCACCAAAATTCCGACCTGTGAGGTCCCCTTCATGACCTTCATGTGCTCCGAGTGCTTGCCCATCATATCGAAGTATTCCTCGAGCTTGCTCCTCTTTTCTTGGTCGAGGTTCGCGGGGTCCCACTTGTCGTAGAATTCCTTGGTCTCGCGGTACTTCTCGAACGCTTCGAACGCGAACTTGCGCGCCGCCTCGAAGTCGTCCGCCACAATCTGCGCAAGGTTGTCCCGCGCCCGCTGGTACCGCGGAGACTGCTGGATGACGCCCGCGACGCGGATGCCCTCGAGGCGCGAGTCGAAGAACTGGCCGAACACGCGGATCTTGAGGAGCGTGGGAGCGTTGGAGAGCATCGAGGACACACCCTCCGTGATCGACAGAAGCGTCGTCTCGAACTCGTGCTCGTCTGGGCTGAAGTCCATGACCTCCTTCTCCTGGGAGAAGGAGATGTGGGACAGGAAAACCTTCTTCCCGAGGGGCCGGCGCCAGACGACGGTGCCCCCCGCGGGCCACGTGAGCGAGGACCCGTCGTAGTCGAACCCGGGTACGTAGTATCCCTCCTCCCCGGTAGCCCGCGTGTTTTGCAGCACGTTCACCAGCCACTCGGCCGTCCCCAGGGCCTGCTCGATCAGCGCCTCTGAGATCATGTAGTCGGCGAGGCGGATGAGGTCGGCTAGGCGGCTGGCCTCCTCCATGACCCTCCGGTACGTCTCGGCGCGCTGGACCTTCTCCTCTTTGATAGCCACCATGGACTTGGTCTTCTCTCCCGTCCGCTGGTACAGATCCACGCCCGTTGTGTCCTCCAGCTCCTTGTGGTCGCGGATCGACTCCTGGTAGAGCTTGGCCTGCTTCTGGGCCTCCTTGCAGACAGCCTCGAGGATCTGCTGGATCTTCGTGATCAGCGCGCTGATACGCTCCCCCAGCTGCTCCTCCTTCTTCTTCCCCTGCGCCTCCTTGTACTCGCGGAGGACGGTGGCCGCGGTGAGGGCGGCCTGCCCTGAGTTCTTGCTGGGGTCTGTGTTGAGGGGCGGGTGAGAGCTGTCCATCTTGGACAGGGGCGGGTGCAGCGAGGCGAGGTCCAAGCTACGAATTTCGTCGATGATCTTGAGGATCTCGCAGATCGGGGCACAGAAGGTCGGCTGGGCGATGAAGAGGCGCTTCTGCAGCTGGGCGCGCTTGCGGAGGAACTTGCGGCGGCGGACCGTGAGGACCCAGGTGCGGAACGCCTGGATCTTGACGTTGTTGCGGAAGAAAGGGTTGCGCCTCCACATTTTGAAGTAGGCCTTCTCCCGGACCCAGTCGGCCAGGGACATGAACTCGGCCATCTTGGTGGAGGCCCCGGTGGACTCGTCCTCGCCGATCTCGATCCGCATCACCCCCTTGGCGCTGATCGTGAAGTACATGTCCCCCGTCTTCATCAGACTCATATTCAGCTTCACCACGCGCAGGTCGTACGGCAAGTACTCGAGCTCGTTGTCAACGGGCACGCAGTAGAAGAACTTGCGGTTTGACGACACGCCCGAGTCCTGCCCGTACTTGGCGTAGAACTGGACGACGTCGTCGTCGGTCTCGATACCGGGGGGTATCTCGTCATCGTCGGCGTCCTTGAGCTGCTGCTCGAACTGCGCCGCCGCCTCGGCCGCGTCCGACACGAAGGCCGACTCGACCTTCTGCAGGCCCTCAGACTCCTCTGGAGCGGCGGGCGGGGGCGGTGCGTGCTGTGCGGCGGGCTTCTTGCGCCTACCGAGGCTGTGCGGCAGCGGCGCCTGCTTCTTCGGGATGGCGAACCGGGTCGCGATAGACGCCACCGTGTCGCCTCTCGAGAGGGCCCCGAAGGCGCCTGCCCCCGAGGTCTCCGCCTCCAGCGTCCGGAGCTTCTTCTGCTGCGGGAGGCGAGCGCGGCGGGGAGGGGTGAGGTGCCTCACTGTTGCGCCGTGGTACCTGTTTTCCCCCCGGGTTAGCCAGGGCAGCGGTTGGGCGACGGTGGCGGTAGGGGCTGGCAACGTGGTCCAAGGAGGGGTCTGGGACCTCGCTCGACATGCAAACGCCCGGCTGGATATGAGCGGCGCTATCCTAGCGTTTTTTTTCGATAATGTGGTGCATTAGGAACATTGTTATAGTTAAACAGCGAGAAAAGCGCCGTTATGGGGGACTTGACGCGCGCATCACGGGTGGGAAGGCCCAACCCTGAAGGGGAGTGGCTACACTCGGGGCCCGGGAAGTGCTCCAGGAGGAAACCTCACCTTGGCGAAAGGGAGCGTAAACATGGCCTCCGAAGTGAGCGTTGAGGCCTGGAAGAGGGCGGACTCGGTCCCTGCGGGCGGCTCCCGGGCGAGCGTAGCGGCCATCTTCTTCTCAGGCGAAGGCAAGTCTTTGGTGCGAGGGATCCCGGTTGACAGCAGCGAGTCCAGCTTCGAAGTCCCCGCGACCATAGGGAGCCACGTCGGGGCCTGCAGGACGCGAGTGGGGCGGAGAGGCTCAGAGCGGGGTCACAGGGGTGACGGTGGGGGGAGCTCCAAGGGGGGCCCAGGGCACATGTGGCCTCCCAACATGCGGCCTCGGCATCGCGTTCTGTGCGTTTCCATAGAATCCATCGGGTAACAGGGGAAGAAGAGCGATGAAATGACACTTCGCGGCTCACCATCGGCTCCGGAAGCTCGCTGAGGCGCTGGAACCGGGAGGTGTTCACGTGCTGCCCCCCGGCTGTCCCGTTCCCGTCCCCGTGCACCATGCTGGGCGACTACGGTAGCCCTCTATCACCAGTCAGGGCACAGTATAACCAAGGCAATTTCCTTGTGACCAATTCAGACCTCGGCGAGGTTCTGAAACGGGGCTGTGGAGCACCCAAAGAAGTGTGAACAGCTCGCTAGTCGCGATGCGCCTATCGGGCGGACCAGGCCACGATGGGGCGCTGTGCCTTCTGAGCTTACGCTCGCGGATCGTATCTATCTATCGCGCGATCACAATGAGGCGAATGGAAGTAGTCAACGATTTCGAGCGCGAAGGCAAGCAGGGCACTGTTATGCCCAACTCTCCGCGCCGGTTCGACACCCCTGCGCCCGGCTGGAAGCAAACACGTTCTGCGCCGCACGGAGCGACGGCGAGGGACAAGAGGACGCAGCGGGGGGCGGGCTTTTCCACACCCGGGGCGACCGCACGCGAACCCCCGACACCACTGGCACCCCTCGACCTGCACCCGGCTGCCCTCGCCGTAGGCAAGGACCCCGTGCGCCGGGACGTCGCGGACGTCGGCCACTGCTCGGTTCAACTCCCGCTAGCTGCAGTCCCTCACTGCAGCGCGGGTGCAGGGGATTCGCGCCCCAGTCGAGCTAGCACAAGGCGCTCCAGGTCAAAGACGTGGGGGTCGTCGCGCTCGGTGACGCCGAGCAGGCGGAGGTGGTCAGCCAGGCGCAGCAGGTACTCCGCGTTGGGCCCGGAGGGCCCCCGGGCCGTCGCGATCGTTTCTGCGATGTCCTCCAAGGGCGCCGGGCCGAGCCAGTTGTCGCTCCTCTCGGTGGCGACGTAGGCCAGGACACCTTTCCGCACGGGCTCGGCCCCCTCATCGTCCGTGAACACGTCCAGGAGCTCGCGGCGGTCGTACTGCTTCTCGCGGACCTCCAGCTCCGCGAGGTACCCGGCCTCCTCTTCGGGCGCCACGTCGATGACGAAGGCCTTGCCCCAGCAGCGGGAGCCCTCCCGCGGGACCATGGTGGCGGTGCGGCCCGGGGCCCCGGGGACGCCGCGGTGGTCCGTGGACCCCTGCCAGAAGACCCGCTCCCAGCCCTTGACGTAGCAGGCGAAAGAGTCCGTGTAAGCAAAATTTTGCTTGAAAATGATGGATCCGAACCCGAAAATCACCACGGTCATGGCTAACAGCCCGTCCGCTGTCGCATCCCACGCGCCGGGTCCGCTGCAACGACAGGGCTTCCTTGGTGAAGTCCGCAGGGCAGGGTCCGCAGGGTCGGGTTATCCTGTGCCGAAGTCGATAGCACCACGAGGTGAAGTCCCAGGGCCGGGGAGGGGGCACAGCTGCCTCAGTCGGGGCCCCGGCCGGAGCGCACGAACGGGTGCCACCCGGTGGCTCGGCGCACCTGGCATCCTCAGTCAGCAGTAGTGGGGCAGATCTGCACCCGGGGTCGCACGGCCGCGAGAAGAGGGGCCACCGGCACCGGGCCCTGGGCAGACGCGCCGGGCGACAGGTCCGGGCAGCGCCGCTCTCCGAAGACGCGCGTGGTCTCGTGCCGGGCCACCCGGGCTTGGCTGGGGGCCCCGTGACAGCATGTTGGGGCCCTCGGGCCTCGGGTCTTTCCTGCACCTCGTCGCTCTCGTAGTCGCAATCGCGGGTGGATCTGCATGGGCCGACGGGACCATCGAATATCTCGCCGCGGGTGCGCCCCTTCCTCCCGCCGCGCCCCCCCGTTCCCGGCTCCCCGCCCTCCCGAAGAGGCCGCGCCTGGACCAGCTCCCCTCCACCCGAGCCCCCCCCGTTCCCACGTCGCGTGCAAAAGAACCCGCCCGTACCGTATCGACGGGAGAAACTGTCGATGTCGTCCGCCGACGCGCAGGGTCGGGCCACAACTGCGTGGTATTCGCCGGCAGTCGGGCCGTCAAGTGCTGGGGGAACAATGCGGTGTGGACCCCCCCTGCCCCTCTCCCCCGGACTCCTCGCGCCCCCCGCCTCCCCGGCAGCCCCTCCCGACCCCCCTCCCCCCCACTTCCCCGCGCGCAGTTCGGGCAGCTGGGCCTCGGGGACCGGCGCAACCGCGGCGCCTCGGCGGAGGACATGGGGCGGGAACTCCCGCGGGTGGAGCTGGGGGGCCCTGCCCTCCAAGTAGCGGCCGGTTACCGGCACTCGTGCGCGCTGGTCACGGGCGGGGGCCGCACGCATCTCAAGTGCTGGGGGGCCAACCTGTTTGGCGCCCTGGGACAGGGGGACACGCGGGACCGCGGGGACGAGGAGGGGGAGATGGGGCTGGAGCTGCCCCCCGTGGCGCTCGGGGGGACGCCGGTGGCGGCGGCGTGCGGCTACGACTTCACGTGCGCGATCCTCGAGGGGGGGGGGCTCAAGTGCTGGGGGGACAACCTGTACGGCAAGCCCGGGACGCCCGGCGGGGACCGGGGCAAGGCGCCCGGGGAGATGGGCAGCGACCTCCCCTACGTCGACCTGGGCCCCGGGGCGGTGGTCGTGTCCGTCGCCACGGCCTTCCGGCACACGTGCGCGGTGCTGGCGACGGGGGACGTCAAGTGCTTCGGGGCGGGGCTGTACGGCCGCCTCGGGAGCGGGGCCGAGGAGGACGTGGGCTCGTCGGCGGACCAGATGGGCGCGCACCTGCGCCCCCTGCGCCTCGGCGCGGGCTTCTTCGCGCGCCGGGTGACCGCCGCGAGCGGGCACTCGTGCGTGCTGGGGGAGTGGGGCGGGCCGGGGGGCGGGGAGGGGGCGGTCAAGTGCTTCGGGAGGAACCTGAGCGGGCAGCTCGGGGTCGGCGACACGCTCGACCGCGGCGACGGCCCGGGGGAGATGGGGGAGGCGCTGCCGGCGCTGCGGCTCCCGGGGGGGGCCGTCGCGGGCGCGGCCGCGGGGGTGGACCACACGTGCGTGGTGGCCGGGGCGGGCGGGCTCTACTGCGTCGGGAGCAACTCGCACGGGCAGCTCGGCCAGGGGGACACGCAGGACCGGGGGCGCCACCCCGCGGAGCTGGGCGCGGGGCTCCCCCCGGTGGACCTGGGGACCGGGGGGGAGGTCGCGTCGGTGAGCGCCGGGTTCAGCCACACGTGCGCGCTGCTCCGGAGCGGCCGCGTCAAGTGCTTCGGGCGCAACTCGTTCGGGCTCCTCGGCGTCGGCGACCTCCTCGACCGCGGGGGATCCCCCGGCTCCATGGGCGACGCCCTCCCCCCCGTGCTCCTGCACGACTCGGGGCTCCTGGCGGTGTACGTGCTGGCCTCGGCGGCGGCGCTCGCGGGGGTGTGCGCGCTCGCGTACGGCGCGGCGGCCCGGGCGGGGGCCCGCGCGTGCCAGGGTGCGGCGCGGGCCCCTGCGGCGAGGGTGGCGGCGAGACTCCCGGCAGGGAGGCGGGCGGTGGAGGCGGCAAGGTCGCATTGAGGTTCCTCACCGACTCGCGTGGGTGGAGGCGGCGGAGAGTGTCGAGGACAGCGTGGACAGTGGAAGGTACGAGCA
>Ga0181589_10002651_pt1 | contig 14162 bp, 16 predicted proteins | sample 071ome_25_FD_132444 | JGI IMG/M metagenome (GOLD analysis project Ga0181589, IMG submission 132444) | Coastal salt marsh microbial communities from the Groves Creek Marsh, Skidaway Island, Georgia - 071410BT metaG (megahit assembly) | ecosystem: Environmental > Aquatic > Marine > Intertidal...
ATCATCATGATCGGTTGCGGCGGAAATACCAGCAATGCGGACGCGCCGGCGGCTTCGGCCCATTTCGCGATACGCGCCGCCTCATGGCTGCCATCGGCCCAGACACCGGTAATCAGCGGCAGTTTGTCGCCGACCTCCTCCAGAGACACATCCAGAATGCGGCGCTGTTCGTCATCGGAGCAGGCATGGACCTCGGATGCATGCCCGTTCACCGTGATCGCGGTGATGCCCCCGACATTGGCGACATGGCGCAGATGCGCCCGCGTCGATGCGTCATCGATTGAAAAATCCTCGTTAAAGGCCAGCAGGGTCGCCGGGATGACGCCCCGGGGCTGGAAATCCTTGAAACGCGGCATGGCGGTTCTCCTTTTTCAGTGGCGGCATATTACGGAATCGGCGGCAAAATGCACATCCCGCGTTTGACGGATCGCGCCCCGCCTATGAGAATGCGCGCGACTTATCTCAGGGAGAATGCGGCAAATGTCCAAGGAACGGCTGAAACTGACTTTCGCGACCAGCGATTACGAGCATGTGCGCGATCTGACCATGGGGCCGGTGGAGGCCGAGGGGATCGAACTCAACTGCCTGACCATGCAGATCGAGGAAATGTTCTACCGCTTTATCAATTTCGAGGAATTCGATATCTCGGAAATTTCGAGCGGCAAATACACCTCGATGATCAGCCAGGGCATCGATAAATTCGTCGGGCTGCCGGTTTTCCCGTCCCGCGTGTCACGCCAGTCTTCCTGCTATATCCGCCCGGACGGGCCGGTCCAGAAGCCGGAGGACCTTGCCGGAAAGACCATCGGCGTTCCCGAATGGGGGCAATCGGCATCGGTCTATTCGCGGGGCTGGATCCAGCATGATGTGGGTATTCCGCTTTCCGAGATTCAATGGGTGCAGGCCGGTGTGAACCAGCCGGGGCGCAAGGAAAAGGTGAAGCTCAACCTGCCGGACGGCATCAATTTGACCCCGCGGCCGGACAAGTCGCTCACCCAGCTGCTGCTGGACGGGGAAATTGATGCCATCCTGACCGCACACCCGCCGGAACTGTTCGAGGAACGTGACCCGCGCATCAAGCGTCTGTTCGATAATTACGCGGAAGTAGAGAAGGAATATTTCCAGCGCACCGGCATCTGGCCGATCATGCATCTCTATGCCATCCGGCGGGAAGTGTTCGAGGCCCATCCCTGGGTCGCCATGAACATGGTGAAGGCGCTGACCGAGGCGAAGGACCGTTCGCTTGCCCGGATGATCGATATCACCGCCTGCCGTGCCCCCGTGGGTTGGGTTTTCCAGGCGGCGGAGGAAATGCGCGACATGATGGGCGATGATTTCTACCCCTACGGCATTGAACCCAACCGCAAGACGCTGGAGGCATTCCTGCTTTATGGCTATGAGCAGGGGCTGTTCCACCGCCACATGGATGTGGAGGAGATGTTCCCCAGGGAAGTCCAGTCGGAATTCAAGGTCTGAGGAGGCGCCCCGATGCTGTTCATTCACAACGATATGGTCGAGGAACTCCTCAATATGGAGGATTGCATCGCCGCGCAGGAACAGGCGTTCCGCGATCTGGCGGAGGGCAAGGCGACGCACCGGCCGCGGTCGGATATTTACGCGCCGTGCGAGCGCGAGGACGGCTATTATCGCTGGGGCACCATGGAGGGCTGTTCCGGAGGGTATCTGGCGATCCGTATGAAATCCGACGTCATGACCTGGCCGGTCGCCGAAGACGGATCCTGGACGGAAGATAAATACTGTGTGGAGCCCGGTACCTATTGCGGGCTGATTATGGTGTTTTCCGCGATGAATGGCGAACCGTTGGCCTTTATCAATGACGGGGTCTTGCAGCATATGCGGGTCGGCGGCGGCGGCGGGATCGGCGCGAAATATCTGGCGCGGAAGAACGCCACCACGGTGGGCATGCTGGGCTCCGGCGGCATGGCGCGGACCTATCTGCAGGCCTATTGCGCGGTGCGCCGGATCAGCCGGGTCAAGGTCTATTCGCCGACAAAAGCGAACCGGGAAGCCTATGCCGCGGAAATGAGCCGCCGTCTTAATATTTCTGTGGAAGCTGTTGATTCTGCTGAAGAAGCTGTTCGTGGTTCGGATATCGTCTCAAGCTGCACCGACTCCATGTCGCCGACTTTCGATGCCGAGTGGTTGTCGCCCGGACAGCACGTCACCATGCTCGGCCCGATGGAGGTGTCACAGGACGCCATCGACCAGTTCGATGTCTGCATCACCCAGGGGCAAAGCGGGCTGCGGGCCAGCGGCGCCAATATGGAGGAAGGGGTCGGGCACAGCCCGGTCGCCTGGATCGCGGGCTCTGAGGAGGAACGCAAGCGTCTGCCGCAGAAACAGGAAAACACCTCCGGCTTCGCGGTGGATTTTCCGGATTTCGGCGATCTGATCCGCGATCCGTCCATCGGGCGCACTGATGACGATCAGATCACCTATTATCACAATATCGGTAATCAGGGGCTTCAGTTCTCCTCCGTCGGCGGGCTGGTCTATGAAAAGGCGAAAGAGGCAGGTGTCGGGCGGGAGATGCCGACCGAATGGTTCCTGCAGGATATTCGCGACTGAGACGGTCGGTTTTGGCCGGATATGTCTATATTATCGGCAGCGATAGCGGCGCGGGATGGCGGACCTATGTCGGCTGGACCAACGACCTGGAAAAGCGGCTGGCGGCGCATAATGACGGGACCGGGGCGCGGTCGACCCGGGGGCGGCACTGGGTCTTGCTTTATGCCGAGCGCCATCCCGACAGATCGGCGGCGATGAGCCGGGAATGGCATCTCAAACGCGACCGGAAGTTCCGCAAGGCGGTACTGCCGGATATCGGCTGGTAAACAGGGAGAAATCGATATGGCGGAAACCGGAAGTTACACCATCCGCGACCTCGCGCAGGAGGTTCAGCGGCAGATGGAAATCCTCTGCAATGACGGCCCGGCGCTGATTGAGGCGCTGCGCGAGCCGATTACCCGCATTCTCAATACCGATCTGTCCAACGTCGGGGTCAAGCGCGAAGGTAATCACATCGATGAATCCCGATATCTCTATTATGACGGGGAAATGTCGATCACTCTCGATCACATGCCGGAAGGCAAGGATATCCCGCCGCACGATCACGGGGTGTGGGAGGCGCTGGCGGTCTATTCCGGCCGGCTGCATCACAAGGTCTATGACCGCACGGATGACGGCTCGAAAGAAGGCTATGCCGCGCTCGACTGTATTGATGACCGGGTGCTGGAGCCGAAGGAAATGGCGATTGTCGCGCCGCCCGCGGAAATTCACGGCTTTACCGCTCTCACCGACGATACATGGACGGTCACGGTGGTCGGTGGCAAATACAAGCTCGACCGGCATTATTACAAGCCCGAGGAGAATTCCTATGTTCGGGCGAATCCCAAAAAAGACAAGGTGGTCTGACGGCCATGGCGGGACGGGATATCCGCCTTTCGGCAAGTGACGGCAGCGGTGATTTTGCGGTCTATATGCCGGATGCGGGCGACGCAAAAATGCCGGGGCTGGTGTTGCTGCACGAAATTCTCGGCATTACCGGCTGGATCCGCGAAACCGCCGATATGTTCGCGGGCCAAGGCTATCTGGTCGCGGTGCCGGAGATGTTCTGGCGGCTGGAACCGGGGTTTGTCGCCGATTTCCGTATCCCGGAGCAGCGTGAGAAAGGCCTCGAATATCGCGGCCTGCTGGATCATGACAAATGCATTGAGGACATCGCCGCGGTCATTGACTATCTCAAAACCGACCCGCGATGGAACGGCAAGATCGCCGTGACTGGTTTCTGCACCGGCGGCACCATGGCCTATCTTTCCGCCGCGCGGCTCAAACCGGATGCGGTCAGTGTCTATTATGGAACGCAGATCCAGGATTTTCTGTCTGAAAACGGAACTGTTGAGTGTCCAACAATCCTGCATATGGGCGACCGGGATGAGCATGTGCCGGAAGCAATCGCCAATGAGATCAAATTCGCGCTGAACGGCCATCCGGCAATCGATATTTTCGAATATCCGGGGGCGGGGCATGCCTTCTGCAATACCGAACGCGAGACGCACTATCAGGCGGAAGCGTCGGACCTCGCGCACAGACGAACATTCGAACTGTTCGGTCGGCTGAAATAGCGGCGTCCATTTTCCCGCCACACTTCCCACCTCCATCCCGACCTTCCCCCTCCCTGATAGGGGGACGGAGATCATTCCCCTCCCCTTATTAAGGGGAGGGCCAGGGTGGGGATGGAAAGGCTGTGTCTATGGGATGATCACCAGACCTAGGATCGCGCGGTTATCCAGAGTGACAATCTTGCCTTGAATTGTCGCCTACGCCCCGGCCAGCCTTCTGACTTCTTCCTCAAACCCGTCCGGGTCGAAGAGATGCGGCCCCAACCCGCATTTCCAGGTGACGATACCGTCCGCGTCCAGCACATAGAGCCGTTCAGGCATCGCCATCGATTTGCTTTCGATCTCATTCGTCATGTGATCGAGTACCATCGGGAATGAGAAATTGAAGCGCAGCATGCAGGCCGCCGCGACTTCCGTCCGTTCGTCGGCGGTGGTCGGCTGTTTGAACAGCACCTCGTCTTCCAGGTTGGGCGGCGATTGCGATCCGTCGGTCGGGTGCGCCTCGCTGATATAGACGCACAGGAAATTGACCCGGTCCCCATATTCTTTCGCGATTGTGTCGAGACGCACGGCCTCGCGGCGAAAGGGCGGTCAGGTATAGGAACCGAAAATCAGCCCCGCCGGTTTCCCGCGCAAGGAGGAGAGCGTGACCGTGTCACCCGTGCGCTGACCGGTGGCGGAGAGCAGCTCCAGCTCGAATTCAGGCGCTTCGTCGCCGATCTGCGGCGATTTCAGATCTTCGCGCATGCGGTCCAGGAACCTCTCTCGCATATATTCCCGGGTCCAGCCCCGGAATTCCAGCTCCTCGTCGCTGATCGCGTTAATGCGGTCGGCGACCGGCTGCGGCAATACCAGCTCTTCGGTTTTCGATGCCATGGTGGATGGCCCTCCCTGTAAATCCGGCTTGTCAAACGCTAACAGGCGGGGTAGGCGCATACAAACGGATCTTGTCGATTGACCCCGCCCCGCAAAAGCCTGACTGGAATTCAGAGATGAACAGCGAACTCGAAAAGCTTCTCACCCATGATTATTCGGATGATTGCATCGCCTGCCGGGCTCAGGATGTCGTCGCCTTTTCATTGATCCCCGCGGCGGCCGCCTGGGAAACCGCGAATGAGCTGCCGCGCTTTTCGGTGGCGCTTAACGGGGCGGCGCATCTTCTTGGGGCGATGATCGCCGAAGGGGTGCCGCGGGCGGATGTGGAAGAAGCGCTTGGCTCGTTGCTGGATGAGCTGGAAGCGCAGATTGAAGAAGAAGGCATTCTAGGCGGCCCGCCCCAGGGCACGGCTTAGTTAAAACGGCGCCAGCGCGCAGATATTTTCAGGAGAAACACATGAAAGCGGTACAGATCGACGAATATGGCGGACCGGAAGTACTCCGGTTCCGGGAAGATGTGCCGGAACCGGTGATCGAGCCGGGCAAGCTGCTGATCGATATCCACGCCGCCACGGTCAATCCGGTGGACTGGAAAATCATGAGCGGCGGGCGGCAGAAACAGATGCCGTTGCAGATGCCGTTTGTGCTGGGCGTCGATCTTTCGGGCGTGGTGCGAGAGGTCGGGACCGGTGTCGAGGGTTTCGCGCCCGGTGACGATGTCTGGGCCGTGGTCAATCAGGACCAGCCCGGCGGGTATCAGGAGGTCAACGCCGTCGATGCCGCCGTGGTCGCGAAAAAGCCGGTCAACGTCAATCATGTGCAGGCCGCCGCGCTGGCCCTGACCGGTTTGACGGCGATGGTCGCGATTGATGACACGGCCGGTCTCAAGGCGGGGGAAAGCATCCTCGTTCAGGGTGGCGCCGGCGGTGTCGGCAGCTTTGCCATCCAGGCCGCCAAGGCGCTGGGGGCGGAGGTTTATGCCACCTGTTCGGCGCGGAATGTCGATTACGTCACATCGCTCGGCGCCGATCATGTGATCGATTACACAAAGGGTGATTTCAGGAATGCGGTATCCGGTGTCGATGTGGTTTTCGATACGGTCGGTAATGCCTCGCCCGGCGTGCATGAGGCGAGCTTCGACGTGTTGAAACCGGGCGGGCGGCTTGCCTGGATCGCCGGACAGCCGGCGGATTTCACGGCGCCGCGTGACGATGTCGAGGTCTTGCGGCCCAACGTCTTCCGGTCCTCCGAACGGATGGCGCGGGTCGCGGCTCTGGTGGAATCGGGCGCGGTCAAACCGCCCGAAATCGAGGAAATCACCCTGGCCGATATACCGGACGCGCACCGCCGCTCAATGGAAGGCCATGTGCGCGGCAAGCTTGTCATCCGCATGCGCTGAATTAATTAGGCTGGGGAAGGGGGCGTTGCTAGACTCCCCCCCGAAACCGCTCTCAAGGAGGCAGGTATGACCCAACCTTCTGATTCAGGCGTTCCCGCGAAAACCGATCCCGCCGGCGATCCGCTGTGGCAAAGGCTGCAAGCCTATCAGTTCGACGATCCCGTCAGCGAATTGTCCTTCACCGCGCGGCTGGCGCGCGAAAACGGCTGGAAGCCGGAATTTGCCGAAAAGGTAGTCGAGGAATATCGCAAATTCTGCTGGCTGGCGATCCGGGCGGGGTTCGAGGTCACGCCGTCCGACGCGGTCGATCAGGCCTGGCATCTGCATCTCACCTATTCCGATGAATACTGGAACCGGTTCTGCCCTGAGGTCCTGCAGGACACGCTGCATCACGGCCCGACCAAGGGCGGCGGGGATGAGGCGGTGAAATTTTGGGAACAGTATGAAAAAACGCTGGAAACATACGAGACCCTGTCCGGCGAGCCGCCGCCCGCCGATATCTGGCCCGCGGCGCAGGACCGGTTCCGTGATGTCAGCGCGTTTCAGCGCGTCAACACGGCGCGGCACTGGGTGATCCCGAAGCTTGCTCTGAACCAGCTTCACACGGTGAAATGGCTGTGCCTGGTGGCGGGTATTTTCTTCGTAATTATCGGCTATCCGCTGGTCGCCATCGTGGCGGCGGCGAGCTGGCTGATGTCGGCGGCGCTGATCGGGCGTGAACGCAAGATGATGGATCGCCGCGCGCAACAAGACGGCGTCTTCGCCCTGATCGCCGCCGGGCTGATCATCAATGAAGCGGCGGGCACGGACAGCCCGTTCGGCGGCGGCCCCGATGGCGGGGCAGGCGATGGCGGCGGCGGTTGTGGCGGCTGCGGCGGCGGGGCTTAAGACAGGCGCTTTCCGCCGAAGTAAGGCCACAGCCCGGTTCCCGGATATCTCCTCCGGGGAGAGCATATTTGCGGGTCTTGTTTACTGGACCCCGGCTCGGAGGCCGGGGTGACAAGTCTTTTTTGAGGCAATGGTCTGCGAATGATGGCGCGTTGACCTCGCCTGTCACCCCGCACTTGATGCGGGGTCCAGCCAACAATTCGGGGTTCTAGGGCTAAACCTCAATCCCCGAAAAATTCATCCTTGAAGATCACCTCGACCTTCTTGTTCTCCTTGGAGTCGCCCTTCATCTCATTGCCCTGGGCGTTGACGCGGTTCGGGTGCCCCATATGCTTGTGGGCGGGGTTGCCGACGCGGATCATCACCAGCGGCTCATCCGAGGTCGCGAAGAACTTATAGAGGTTGCCCTTCGGCAGCATGATGCCTTCATACTGGCCGAGCTCCACCATCTCGCCATCCGGGCCGAAAAAGCGGGCCGCGCCCTGCAGGATCATGAAGCTATGATCCTCATGCGGGTGGGCGTGAAGCTCGTTCTCGCCGCCGGAGGCGTATACTTTCAGACGCACCGTCAGGTCTTCGGTCGCCGCCAGGACGGAATCCGTCCGCCCCTGCGCCAGCATCTGGCCTTTCAGGGAAAAAACGGTCGGGGTGGTGATGGATAGCAGTTCGTCCTCGCGGGCGGACATTTCCTGGCCGTTCAGCGATGGCGGTGTCATTTGCGGTTGATCGAGCATGGGTCTTGCCTCCTGATTTGGGTGAATTATTTGATCAAATTATAGACCCGGGAGCGCATTGACGTCATCCCCGGGGCAACTTCCCTCTTTCCAGAGATTGTTTGTACACATACAATTAATTCCACGGATTAATGGACACCCACAAGGAGTCGAGAATGGCAGACCGCATGGCTGTAAAGCTGGAGGAAAAGGGCGCGAACGGCATGACGCGCGAGGAGGCGCTGGTCGATCTGCGCTCCACGTTGGACTGGCTGGGAGACGATGTGCATTACATCGATGCGCCGGTCGATCCGCATGTCGAGATGTGTACCATCACCAAGGCCTTCGACAATTCCAAGGTGATCGTCGCCAACAACATCAAGCGCTATCCCGGCGTGCGTATGATCTCCAACCTGTATTCCCGCAAGGAACGCGTCTGCAAATTCCACAATTGTGAGGATTTCCGCGACATCAAATTGCAGTTGCTGGAGCAGAACGCCAATCCGATTCCGCCGCGAGTGGTGAAAGACGCCCCGGTCCAGGAAGAAACGCTGATCCCGGGCAAGGATTTCGACCATATCGAAGAAATTTTCCCGATCGCCCAGCACACCTTCACCGATGGCGGGCGCATTTTCGGGGCGGGTTCGCACCTGTTCATGGGCGAGCCGTTCGTGCCCGGCGGCGGCAGCCAGATTTCCATGTACCGCATGTCCTTCCGGCCGGATCAGAAATACGCCTCCATCAACATGGTGCCGGGCGGGGCGGGCGATGTGATCTGTTCCCGCCATCCGGGCAAGAAAATCCCCTGTACGGTCAATGTCTGCCCGCCCGTCGGGCCGGAGCTGGTCTCGGTTTCCACCCTCAACCCGGTGATTTTCCCGGGCCAGACCGACAAGCTGGGTTTTGCCGGCGCGATCCAGGGGTTCCCGGTCGATGTGGTCAAGGCGCAGACGGTTGATAGCTACGCCATCGCCAATTCGGAATGGGTGCTGGAAGGCTATGTGGTCGAGGGCGAGCGCGTCTGGGAAACGCAGGAAGCCGAGGATATGGGCCGCCAGGGTGTCGCGCTGCTGCATCCCGAATGGGCGCGGTCGATGGGGCATGCATACCGCACGCCGCGCGCGTTTGAGCTTACCGCCATCACGCGGCGCAAGAAGAACCCCATCGTCTATACGCCGCATTTCGGCGCCTTCTGGTATGAGGCGCCGTTCATGTGCGCGGCGGTTTATGAGCTATGCGACCGCATGGCGCCGGGCTTTGTGAAGGATGTGGCGAGTTGGCTCGGCCTGACCCTTTGGGGCGGGCTGGTTGTCCAGGTCAAGAAACGCCGCCGGTCCGACGAAGGCATGCAGCGCAACCTGCTGACCGCCATCATGGGGCTGTTTCGCGGTATGCGTCTGGTCGTCATGGTGGATGAGGATATCGATCCGTGGCAGCCCGAAGACGTGATGTGGGCGATCCAGTCCCGCGCGTCCGCGCAGAAGGATTACGTCGTCTATAACGAATATGGCCGCGGTCAGGCCTTCCAGCCGTCTGAGCTCAAGATCGGTAATATCTCCGTTTCCGATGGCGGGATGGGGATCGATGCGACCGCGCCCCTGGGCGAACAGGTCTATGAGCGGTCATATTATCCGGTGAAGGAGATGGATTTCTCCCAGTGGTTCTCACAGGCGGAGATCGACGAGCTCAAGGATTTGCAGGATCCCTATTTCCGCTGGCTGGGCGAGACCGGACACGGTTAGAATCCCGGCCTGAACAGTGGCGTGGCGGGGCAATGGACCCCGCAACAAGTGCGGGGTGACAAGTTTTTGCGCCGCGTCGCTTTCGCTTTCATTCGAAAATGGTTGTCACCCCGGCCTCCGGGCCGGGGTTCAGCCGACTTTTCCCCCGGCAGAATGCCGCATCACCGGCAAAACCAGTCGGTTCCTCCCGATAAGTTGAATTGGCCGACGGGTTTTTACCTTCGTAATTCGTTAACCCGCCCTATTTATGGTTAACGGAAAGCGAAAAAAGGCGGGGAATCCCACATGAAAGCATCGGATCTGTTCGTGAAATGCCTGGAAGAAGAGGGCGTGACACGCATCTTTGGCGTGCCGGGCGAGGAAAACGCCGACGTCATGATGTCGCTGCAAGGCAGTTCGATCGAATTCGTCCTGTGCCGGCATGAGCAGGCGGCGGCCTTTATGGCGGATTGCTACGGGCGTCTGACCGGCAAGGCGGGGGTGTGCCTGTCGACGCTTGGCCCCGGCGCGACCAATCTGGTAACCGGTCTCGCCGACGCCAACATGGATCGCTCGCCCGTTGTCGCCATTGTCGGGCAGGGCTCAACCCGCCGGCTGCATAAAGAGTCGCATCAGAACATGGATGCGATCGGCATGTTCAAGCCGATCACAAAATGGACCCATGGCATCTATACCGCGCAATCGATCCCCGAAATCGTCCGCAAGGCGTTCAAGACGGCGGAGGAGGAAAAACCCGGCGTTTCGGTCATAGAGCTGCCGGAAGATATCGCCAAGCACGACACCGAAGAGCATCCGATTACCCCTATCGTTACCCGCCGTCCGGCCGCCGATCACAAGGCGGTGGTGCGCGCGGTGGAACAGATCGCCGGTGCGAAATCGCCGCTGATCCTTGCCGGAAACGGGGCGCTGCGCAAACGCGCCTCGACCCAGCTTCGCCGTTTTGTGGACAAGACCGGGATACCGGTGGTGAATACCTTCATGGGAAAGGGCGCGGTGGCGATGAGCGATCCGCACTGCCTTTTCACCATGGGGCTGCAGGGTAAGGACCATATTAACCGGGCCTTTGCCGAGGCCGATGTGGTGATGACGGCAGGCTATGATCTGGTGGAATATGCGCCCAGCGCCTGGAACGCCGACCGGTCGAAAAAATTGTGCATATCGATTTTCAGTCGGCGGAGGTCGACTCCGATTACACCGTCGCGGTCGACGTGGTCTCCGATCTGGCCGATGCGTTGTGGCAGATGAACGAATATCTGGATGTGAAATACGGGGACGATCTTCCGTTCGTGGATATCGGGGATTGGGCGGATTTGCGCCGGACCATCCATGATGATCTGACGGCGGAAGCGGCGGATGAGTCCTTTCCGATGAAGCCGCAGCGCGTGCTGAATGATGTGCGCAGCTTCATGGGGCCGAGTGATATCGTTCTGTCCGATGTAGGCGCCCACAAGATGTGGATCGGGCGCTATTATCAGTGCGAGGAACCCAATACCTGTCTGATCTCTAACGGGTTTTGCACGATGGGGTTTGCCATGCCGGGCGCGATCGGCGCGAAATTCGCCCATCCCGAATGCAAGGTATTGTCGATCAGCGGCGATGCCGGTTTTCTGATGAATGTGCAGGATCTGGAGACCGCCGCGCGCCTCGGCGTCAACACAGTGAACATGATTTGGCTGGACGGCGAATACGGGCTGATCAAATGGAAGCAGCAGAACCAGTTTGAGGGTAAACATTCAAACCTTGCCTTCAATAACCCGGATTTCGATCATCTGGGCAAGGCGTTCGGGGTCTGGAGCCGCACTATCGACGGGCCCGGTCAGATCGCACCGGCGCTGGAAGAGGCCTTTGCGCAAGACGGGCCCGCGCTGATCGCCGTGCCGGTCGATTACGAGGAGAACCGCAAGTTGACCCAGCGGCTGGGCGAGATCGAAGTCTCGATCTAGCCGCCGAAATTCGACCCGCCATTGATATGCATGTTCTCGCCAGTCATGAAGCTGGCGGCATCCGATATCAGGTAAAGCGCGCCCTCGGCGATTTCTTCGGGTTGGGCAAACCGGCCGAGCGGAAAGCGCTGCTTCATCGCGGCCTTTTGTTCATCGGTATAGCCCGCGACCATCGGTGTGTCGGTGATGCCGGGGCTGACCGCGTTGACGCGGATGCCCTCCGGCCCCAGCGCCCGGGCGAGCGAGCGGGTGAGGGCCAGCACCCCGCCCTTTGAACTGACATAGGCCGGGCCGCCCTGGCCGTTTCCGCCGGTGACGCCGAACAGCACCGAGGCCGAGGTCGTCAGCACGATCGAGCCCTTGCCCTGCTTTTTCATTGCATGCGCGGCGGCGCGGGCGATCTGGAACGATCCGGTGACATTGATGGCAAGGGTGCGGTTCATCTCCGCCGGGTCGAGCTCGTCCCAGCGGGCGCTGGAATGAGCGGCGCCGCAATGGATCAACCCGTCGAGCGCGCCGAACTTTTCCACCGTTTGGGCGACCGTATCGATGCAATCCTGTTCCACGGAGACATCGCCACCAATAATCAGAAGATCATCGGAGGCGGGCAGGGCGTCCCGCATTTTCTCAAGTTGCGGATCGAAGGCAGTGACCCGCGCACCGCGCTCCAGCAACAATTTAGCGCAGGCCAGCCCGATCCCGCTGGCCGCGCCGGTGACGATGACGGTCTTGTCCATTTTCAACTCTCCCCGTTGCGATGGTTAAGGAGTAGCGCAGACCGCATTGCCGGTCACCTTGCCCGGTGGTAAATCAGCGCCATGGTTTCCGATAAACAAGACAGCCCCCGTTCCTTTCACGACGTCGTCGCGGTAAACGCCCGGCAATGGCCCGACGCGGTCTATGCGCATTCCATCGATCAGGACAAATCCCTGACTTATGGTCAGCTCTATGGTCTGAGCAATCGTGTCGCGCGTTTTCTGAAGGCGCGCGGTGTCGGGCGTAATCAGCGGGTTTTGTTGCTGGCGGAAAATTCCATTGAAAATCTGGCGGTGTTTGTGTCCACGCTCCGCTACGGCGCGACCCTGGCGACCGTCCATGTGGAGATGAATGCGGCGCATCTGGGGGAGATCATCCGGGCGATTGATCCGGTGGTGGTGCTGTATCAGGGCGGGCTCGGCCTTGAAAAGTTCGCGGATGGCGCGCCGGGGGACTGGATGGAACTCGGCGAGTGGCAGGCCGATGCGCCGGGCAGCGGGTTCTTTGCCGAGATCGCCGGATTATCAGATGACGATGATATCCCCTCTATTGCCGATCCGGACGATCAGGGGGTTATCTTCTATACCTCCGGCACGGTCGCAAAGCCGAAGGGTGTTATCCAGACTCATGCCACCGCTTATTACAATTACGATTCCACTGCTGATTATCTCGGGCTGAAGCCCGGCGTGCGGACGCTCGATTGCCGGTCCTATAGCTGGCTGTCGGCGCAGCATATGAGCCTGGGTGCGCCGCTGGTCGCCGGCGCGACGACAATCTTCGCCGGTCATTTTTCGCAAAGCCGCTATTTCGACTGGTTGCGCGATTTCGACATCAATGTCGGGTTTGTGGTGCCGACGATGATCAACATGCTGATCAACCGGCCTCATGACGTAACCGCCGCTGATCTGCCGCATCTCCGTTTTCTGACGTCTTCCAGTGCCCCGTTGCTGGACGAACAATGGCGCAAGTTTGAGGAGATGTATGGCATTGTGCTGGCCCAGAGCTGCGGTTCCAGCGAAGGCGGCAATACGGCGGCCCATCGCGGCGCAGACCGGAAATTCGGCACCATTGGCCCGCCGCAGAAATATCAGGATATCCGCATCATCGATTTTGACGGGAACGACCTTCCGCAGGGCGAAACCGGGGAGATCATCATTGGCGGCGGCAAGCAGCAGGCCTTCGGCTACCTGCATGTTGACGGCACGATCGAGCGCATGCCCCAAGACGGCCATCACAGTGGTGATCTCGGCTATATCGATGATGACGGACATTTGCACATCACCGGACGGGTCAAGGAGTTGATTATCCGCGGCGGGGTGAATATCTCGCCGGTTGAGATTGATTCTGTTCTGGCGGCGCATCCCGATATCGCCGAGGCGGGTGCGTTCGGCATCCCGCATGATATCTATGGTGAAGAGGTCGCCGCTTTCGTCGTCGCGCGAGACGGTTCGGGACTGGACGCGGACGGGGTAAGGTCGCACTGCGCGAAAGGGCTCGCCGAAGCCAAGCAGCCCAAGGAAATCTTCTTCGCCGATGAATTGCCCAAGAACGCGCGGGGCAAGCTTGACCGCGCGGCGTTGGCCGGTCTGTGGCGCGACAGGCAGGGAGAATAGAAAGATGCCAGATTCTATTCAGTTGACCGCCGAACAACTTAAATTCGAGGTCGTGGCCTGCACCCGTTTGTTCAACGATCTTGGAATCAT
>Ga0181589_10002680_pt1 | contig 14075 bp, 15 predicted proteins | sample 071ome_25_FD_132444 | JGI IMG/M metagenome (GOLD analysis project Ga0181589, IMG submission 132444) | Coastal salt marsh microbial communities from the Groves Creek Marsh, Skidaway Island, Georgia - 071410BT metaG (megahit assembly) | ecosystem: Environmental > Aquatic > Marine > Intertidal...
AAAGTTCGCGGCCATCCTGAGTTCCGCGATAGCTCAGTTGGTAGAGCAGAAGACTGTTAATCTTTTGGTCGCAGGTTCGAGTCCTGCTCGCGGAGCCATTTCTTATATCTTTCCAAAATTTGCTTTCAACTCATGGTAGTTGTGCGGTTGCTTTTAGCTCCCATTAATTTGCTGTGGGCTAGCGCTTCCCGTGCGCAAGGACGCGTTTCGAATGAACTGTCATTAATGCATGCATTATTTTGAGGGAAACCGATGAAAGCACTAGTATCTTTAGTACTGATTACCTTGCCTGGACTCGTGTTCGCGCATGCTCCTGAAGGAGCTGGCGGCGGTTTTATGACGGGCTTTTTACATCCTATCCTTGGATATGATCATTTGATCGCAATGGTTGCCGTAGGGCTTTGGGGTGCGTTTTTAGGTGATCGTGCCCTTTGGATTTTACCGATTGTTTTTCCAACTATTATGGCTGTCGGTGCAGCTATTGGAATCATGGGCCTCGAAATCCCATTAGTAGAATTCGTGATTGCCCTGTCGGGCGTTGTTCTCGGAGCCCTTATCGCGCTTCGCTTCAGGGCTCCCCTTGCTATAGCTATGGTTCTTGTCGGGATTTTTGCGATTTTTCATGGTTACGCTCATGGTCTTGAGATGCCGGAACAAATCAGTGCGATGACATACGGGGCTGGATTTGTGACTGGTACTGGCCTTCTGCACTTGGCTGGAATTGGCCTTGGCTTTGCTACGCGTCTTCCACATGGTGAGCTTTTGGTTCGCGGCTGTGGCGGTGTCATTTCGGTGGTTGGTCTCACTTATCTTGTTGGTTAAAACGACTGTTGGTCTGAGCCTTTGCGCCCTGCCGGAAATGGTATGGGCGCACGCTTTAGGGACTGACCCTACGGTTATCGAGCGGATCGATGCGGGTCTTATGCTCCCCTCTGAACTCAGTCTTGTCTGGATTTTTTGGCTCATGTTTGGATTATGGATCGTCCAAAATTTGAACAGCGCCCCTCTTTTTTTTGTTGGTGCCTTTTCAGGCATTGTCGTGTCATCTCTTTTGAGTCCAACAGTGCTCGATGTCTCACTACCTGCGCTGGTGGTCGGCTTAGCAGTTGCTGTTTGGATCTGTATCGGCAGAAAAACTGACGCAAGATTGTCTGCGTTGGTGATTTTCATCTTTAGTGCGCTATCGATGTCGATGGTGTTTTCAGTGCATGCTGACTTGGCGGGTGATGCGTTGATTCGATCGATTGCAGCTGTCTCAATGTTGTTCAGCGCGAGCTTTTTTGGAGGCTTGTTTAAACAGATTGATCAATGGTTTCCAAAGCAAACGCCGATCGGAGTCCGTATTTTATCGAGTTGGATGGTTGCATTGATCGCGATTCAAATCGCGATGAGTACAATAGCGCAATGACCCATGACACCTCCTATCCGTTCCAAGTTGTTTCTGACTATGAGCCTGCGGGCGATCAGCCAACAGCGATCAAGACACTCATCGAAGGTGTCCAGGCGGGTCTTGCCCATCAAACACTTCTCGGTGTGACAGGCTCCGGTAAAACCTTCACTGTTGCTAAAGTGATCGAGTCGATTAAGCGTCCAACCATCGTCATGGCGCACAATAAGACACTTGCTGCGCAATTGTATGGGGAGTTCAAAGAATTCTTTCCACACAATGCGGTTGAGTACTTTGTGTCTTATTACGATTACTACCAGCCTGAAGCCTATGTGCCAGCGAGTGATACGTTTATCGAAAAAGATGCGTCGATTAATGATCACATCGAGCAGATGCGATTATCGGCAACCAAAGCACTTCTTGAGCGCGATGACGTTATCATCGTCGCGACTGTTTCCTCAATTTATGGTCTCGGTGATCCGGAGGCCTACCACGAAATGGTGTTACATCTCACGCGTGGTATGACAATCGACCAGCGTCAGATTTTAAGGCGGTTAGCCGAGCTTCAATACAAACGGAATGACATGGATTTTGGGCGGGGTACCTATCGAGTCCGTGGAGACGTTATCGATATTTTTCCAGCAGAATCCGATCGAGAAGGTGTGCGAGTTGAGCTGTTTGATGATGAAATCGAACAGCTGTCTTACTTTGATCCATTGACTGGCGAGGTTCTGAGGAAAGTTCCTCGGCTCACCGTCTATCCAAAGACGCATTACGTCACCAGTAAAGACCGATTGGTGAATACGCTTGATGATATTAAGGCCGAGCTAAAAATGCGGTTAGAGCAGTTTAGAGAACAAAATAAATTGCTTGAGGCGCAGCGATTAGAACAGCGGACGAAGTTTGATCTCGAAATGATCGCTGAATTGGGTTACTGCCAGGGTATTGAGAATTACTCACGCTATCTTTCAGGGCGCCCACCGGGTGAAGCTCCCCCCACATTGTTTGATTATTTACCGCCTGATGCATTGTTAGTGATTGATGAATCGCATGTCACGGTGCCGCAAATTGGTGGTATGTACCGAGGGGATCGCTCGCGGAAAGAAACATTGGTGGAATATGGATTTCGGTTGCCATCTGCCTTGGATAACCGACCTCTTAAATTTGAAGAGTGGGAATCGTTAGCGCCACAGATGATATTCGTCTCAGCAACACCTGGCGTTTACGAAAAAGAACACCAAGCACAAGTCGCTGAGCAGGTGGTGCGTCCGACCGGCCTCGTTGATCCGACGCTTGAAATCAGACCGGCAGGCTCGCAGGTGGATGATTGTCTTAGCGAAATCCATGCGGTTGTCGAGAAAGATGAGCGAGTACTAATTACCGTATTAACCAAACGCATGGCCGAAGATTTAACAGATTACCTTATGGACCATGGTGTCCGAGTACGATACTTGCACTCAGATATTGATACGGTCGAGCGTGTGGAAATCATACGGGATCTGCGGAGAGGTGAATTCGATGTGCTTGTCGGTATTAACCTGTTGCGAGAAGGCCTCGATATGCCTGAGGTATCCCTAGTAGCCATTATGGACGCTGATAAAGAGGGATTTTTGCGTTCGGACCGCTCACTGATTCAGACGATTGGTCGTGCAGCGCGAAACGTGAATGGTCGTGCCATTTTATATGCTGACAGGATTACTGATTCTATGCAGCGTGCAATTGATGAAACTGATCGTCGGCGAACCAAGCAGATCGCGTTTAATGAAGAGCATGGGATTGTTCCGAAGACGATTAAGAAGCGCATCGATGATGTCATGGAAGGTGCGCATCGTGAGACCCCAGGTTCACGAGGAAGAAAGGCGAAAGATAAGGCGGCGAAGTCGACAACGGATGCGTTGATGCCGAAGAACCCGCAGACTTTGACGCCGCAACAATTGGCCAAAGAGATTACTCGTCTTGAAGATGAAATGTTTCAAGCTGCAAAATCTTTGGAATTCGAACGGGCGGCCGCGATACGCGACGCTGTGGCCGAGCTACAATCGCTCGCTTTTAAATAATCAAGGACGACGATGCCAATACGATTTGCCCCTGCTGTGATGAGTTTATTCGGTCTGGCGCTTGCATGGCGAGCGCTTTCGGACCTCGGTGGTTGGGAGAGCGGTGCGGGGCGACTCATCTCAATTGGTGCTTTGTTACTTGGATTAGTGACTTTTGGATCAATTGTGTTGCATCAGTTCCAGAAGGGCGCTCTTCGAGAAACGTTTGAAAATCCGCAACTCAGAGTGCTGCCTGCGTGCCTCACTGTCGGTCTGATGCTTTTGAGCGCACTACTGGCTCCGCATATGCCTCGACTGGCTAACATCATGATTTGGATCGCGGCTTTGAGTCATTTCACATTACTAGCATGGCTAATCAATGGCTGGTTCCGCGGAGGGCTTCCGCTCGAAACAGTGTCACCAGTGTGGTTCATCCCAGTTGTGGGTAACATCGTGGTACCTGTTGGTGCCATGGCCTCAGGTGAAGTGATGTTGGCTTGGTTTGGATTTTCAATTGGAATTGTTTTGTGGCTGATGCTGCTGCCAATCGTGTTTTTTAGACTCATCCATGGAAAACCGATACCTGAGGAGCTCGAGAGTACTCAAATGGTGTTGGTGGCTCCACCAGCGATTGGCTCCGTCTCTTGGTCATTGCTTGCTGGTGACCAAGCTGTTGTACCTGGGGCAGTCTTACTGTCAGTGGCGGTCTTTTTGATGCTGACATTGATCCCGATGGTTTTACGCGTCATTAGCAGACCTTTCGTGCCGGCAAACTGGGCGTTTGGATTTCCGTTGGCTGCATTGAGTACGGGCCTTGCGACCTACAGTATTTTGCTAGAACGCGATATTCTCATGGGCGTCGGCTTGGTGATTTTATTGTTGGTTTCAGCATTGATTCTCTGGGCTTTGATTGGTTCGGCTCGGATTTTGTTAAAGAGTTAATTTATGCGCGTTTTAGTCACCGGGTCAGCCGGCTTCATTGGATCCACCGTTAGTCATCGCTTACTCGATCGTGGTGATGAAGTCGTCGGTCTCGATAATTACAATGACTACTATGAAGTGTCCTTGAAAGAAGCGCGTGGTCAGCGGTTGCTCGATCGAGCGGGGTACACTGAAATTCGGGCCAGTGTCGAAGATAGAGATGCGTTAGAAATCCTATTCAAGACACACAAGATTGATCGTGTTGTGCATTTAGCAGCGCAAGCAGGGGTTCGATATTCGCTTGAAAATCCGCATGCATACATTGATGCCAATCTTGTTGGATTCATGAATATCCTCGAATGTTGTCGTCACCATGAGATTGATCATCTGGTCTATGCGTCATCGAGTTCTGTTTATGGTGCCAATGAGTCATTACCGTTTCGCGTCGAAGATTCAGTCGATCACCCAGTGAGTCTTTATGCAGCCACTAAAAAAGCCAATGAGTTGATGGCGCACACCTACAGTCATCTGTTTGGTCTGCCGACGACTGGGCTTCGTTTCTTCACGGTCTATGGACCGTGGGGTCGTCCCGATATGGCGCTCTTTAAGTTCTCGCGTGCGATTCTGACTGGCGGAACGGTTCAACTGTTCAATGGCGGTCATCACAAACGTGATTTTACGTTTGTCGCAGACATTGTTGATGGTGTGATTGGTACTCTTGATCAAATTGCAGCGGCTGATATGACTTACGATCCGCTGAATCCAAATCCAGGAACATCGAATGTGCCATGGCGTGTATATAACATCGGATCAGATCGTCCGGTTGATTTGATCCGTTACCTCGAGCTCATTGAAGACGCGTGCGGAAAGAAAGCTAACGTTGAGTCACTACCGATGCAACCTGGTGATGTCATCGCGACTCACGCTGATGTATCCGCTTTAAAAGCGGCCATTGGATACGCTCCACGCGTCACTGTGGAAGAGGGTATTCCGCAGTTTGTCGATTGGTTTAGAAAATACTACAGCCTATAGGAAGACACTTTACTTCACACTTGAAGACTGTATACTTCGCCGCTCTTCAGGCGCGTAGCTCAGTTGGTTAGAGCGCCACCTTGACATGGTGGAGGTCGTTGGTTCGATTCCAATCGCGCCTACCAAATTACAACCACATTGGATGGCCCTTGGTATAGGTCGCCAGATCGGAGTTGGAAATGCCCGTAATTACTCTTCCTGATGGATCCAAGCGTGAGTTTGAAGGTCCTATTTGTGCTATGGACGTTGCCGAATCAATCGGCCCAGGACTCGCAAAAGCGACGATTTGTGCTCGCGTTGACGGTGAATTAAAAGATGCCTCTGACATCATCAGCCATGATGCGAATCTCTCACTAATTACTGCCAAGGATCCTGAAGGCCTTGAAGTGATCCGTCATTCATTTGCGCATTTGGTTGGTCATGCTGGAAAGCAGCTCTTTCCCGGAATCAAAATGGCTATCGGCCCCGTGATTGAACATGGTTTTTATTACGATGTTGATTATGAGCGGCAGCTGACGCCTGAAGATTTGGAGGCTCTTGAAAAGAGAATTCAAGAACTTGTAAAGACTGATTACCCTGTGATCAAGCAATGGGCGTCTCGGGAAGAGGCGATTGCAGAATTCAAAGAGCGTGAAGAGCCATATAAGCTTGAGATCATCGAGCAGGACATTCCTAATGATGGTCATGCCATTGGTCTCTATCACCATCAGGAATACATGGACATGTGCCGTGGGCCGCATGTCCCCAATACTCGGTTCCTTAGGCACTTCAAGCTGACTAATGTGACCGGTGCGTACTGGCGCGGTAACGTCAACAACAAGCAACTTCAGCGGATCTACGGAATCGCCTTTACGGCCAAACAAGATTTGGATGCGCACTTGAAGTTCTTGGAAGAGGCAGCCAAACGCGATCACCGTAATCTGGCAAAGACTTTGGATCTCTTCCACTTGCAAGAAGAAGCGCCAGGTATGGTGTTCTGGCATCCGAATGGTTGGACCGTCTATCGTGTGCTCGAAGATTACATTCGCAATCGTCTTGAGCACGCCGGTTATCAAGAAATTCGTACGCCGCAACTCGTTGATCAACGATTGTGGGAAGCTTCGGGCCACTGGGATAAGTACCAAGAGAATATGTTTGTGACATCGAGTGAGAGTCGCGATTATGCGGTCAAACCGATGAACTGCCCGTGCCATGTGCAGATCTACAACAAAAAGATCACGTCCTACCGTGAACTCCCAATTCGTTTGGCAGAGTTTGGTTCGTGTCACCGGAACGAACCCTCAGGGTCGCTTCACGGATTGATGCGTGTGCGTAATTTTGTGCAGGACGATGCGCACATTTTCTGTACCGAAGATCAGATCACAGATGAAGTGAAGACTTTTAACCAGTTGTTGACTGAGGTCTATCACGACATGGGCTTTGACGACATGATCGTGCGTATTTCAACACGGCCTGAAAAGCGGGTTGGTGATGATGCAACTTGGGATAAAGCCGAGAAAGCGCTATCTGATGCATTGGATGATTTGGGAGTCGAATGGGAAGAACTACCTGGTGAGGGTGCGTTCTATGGACCAAAAATTGAGTATTCGCTGAAAGATTGTCTTGGTCGTGTATGGCAATGTGGAACAATGCAGGTCGATTTTTCGATGCCGGGACGTCTTGGCGCAGAATATGTGGCCGAAGATGGATCAAAACAAATTCCCGTGATGTTGCATCGTGCGATTTTGGGAAGTTTGGAGCGTTTTGTCGGGATTTTGCTTGAAAATACGGCTGGTTTGCTCCCGCCATGGCTTTCTCCAACGCAGGCAGTTGTGATGACAATCACTGATTCACAGCACGAATATGCGAAAAATGTGGAAAAAATGCTTGTTGCTCAAGGTCTTCGCGTTAAATCCGATTTGCGCAATGAGAAGATCGGCTATAAAATCCGCCACCACACTTTGCAGCGGGTCCCATATTTACTTGTGATCGGCGATAAAGAAGTGGAAAACCAGCAGGTGGCTGTGCGGACCCGTTCCGGTGAAGATTTAGGTGCAATGAGCTTGGAAGCCTTTGCAAATAAGCTTCACAGCGAAATCGGGATGCGCGGTCGTTTTGGTATTGAATCGGAGACAGAGTAATCAGAAGAGCACAACCCAAAGGTGCGCCGGGTGAAAAGCGCACACTGATCAATGAAGAAATTCGCGCTCTTAAAGTGCGTTTGATCGGACCAACAGGTGAGCAAATTGGTGTTGTTAACACGAATGATGCGATTGTTGCCGCTCGTGAGAATGATCTTGATCTTGTGTTGATTGCGGAGTCTTCGGATCCTCCGGTTGCGAAAATCATGGATTTTGGTAAGCGGTTGTATGAAGAGAAGAAAGCGAAAGCAGCTGCAAAGAAAAAGCAGCACCAACTGCAGGTTAAAGAAATTAAGTTTCGTCCGGGAACGGACATAGGAGACTACCAGGTAAAACTGCGCAACCTGGTGCGTTTCCTCGAGGACGGCGATAAGGCCAAGGTAACCATTCGGTTCCGCGGTCGCGAAATGGCCCACCAAGAACTCGGCATGCAGATGCTCGAGCGTTTGGAAAAGGACCTCGAAGAGTATGGTTCAGTCGAAGCGCGCCCTAAATTAGAGGGCCGTCAGATGATCATGGTCTTCGCGCCGAAAAAGAAGTGAGAGCAATACGCTCTAATGCGGAGTGAAAAGGAAATATGCCAAAGATCAAAAGTAACTCAGGCGCTCTAAAGCGTTTTAAGCCGACTGCAAAGGGCTTCAAGCACAAGCAGTCTTTCCGTAGCCACATTCTGACGAAGAAAACTACCAAGCGTAAGCGTCATTTACGCGGTACGTTGATGGTCGCAGCTTCAGATATCAAGCTGATCCATCGCATGCTTCCCGGTATTCGGTAAATAGGAGAGACCCATGCCAAGAGTCAAACGCGGTGTTACCGCACGTGCTAGTCACAAGAAAATTCTGAAGCAGGCGAAAGGATACTACGGTGCCCGTTCGAGAGTGTTTCGTGTTGCTAAACAAGCTGTAATCAAAGCCGGTCAGTATGCATACCGTGACCGTCGCCAGAGAAAGCGTCAATTCCGTGCGCTCTGGATTGCTCGTATTAACGCCGGTGCGCGTGAATGCGGTTTGAGCTACAGCCGTTTTATCGATGGTCTGAAAAAGGCTAACGTTGAAATGGATCGTCGTGTACTCGCAGATCTTGCGATGAACGAGAAGGTTGCATTTGCTGCACTCGCAGAGCAAGCAAAGCAAGCGCTCGAACAGGCGAAAGCTTAATTTCAAACCTTCAGGGTGACTGAAGGGAAGGCCGCCTGGACAACCTCCTCGCGGCCTTTTTTATGCTGTTGGACTCCAAATGGACAATTTACAGAGTATTCAAGACGAGGCCTTGGCGTTAATCGAATCAGCAGATTCGCTTGCGCAGCTTGATGATGTTCGCGTGAAATTCCTCGGTAAGAAGGGATTGATCAGTGCGCAAATGAAGACACTTGGGCAACTGTCTGCTGAAGAACGACCAGAAGCTGGCGCTAAGATTAATGCGGTCCGTGATCGTGTGACAGACGCGCTTGAAGCGAAGAAAGCGACACTTGAGGGTGAGGCTGAAACGCAGAGTTTGATGCGTGATGCAGTGGATGTGACCATGCCTGGGCGTCCACAGGAAATCGGCGGACTGCATCCTGTAACTCGTACCCTTGATCGATTAAATCGACTGTTTGCGAGTCTTGGTTACACAGTGGCGACAGGTCCTGAGATTGAAGATGACTGGCATAACTTTGAAGCCTTGAATATTCCGTCGCATCACCCGGCTCGAGCGATGCACGATACCTTCTATTTTGATGATGGCCGAGTGTTAAGAACACATACTTCGCCTGTGCAGATCCGGACCATGGTGAATGAGGAGCCGCCGATTCGAATCGTGGCTCCGGGTCGTGTCTATCGTTGTGACAGCGACCTAACACATACGCCGATGTTTCATCAGATTGAAGGCTTGGTGGTCGATAGAGATATCAGTTTTGCTGATCTCAAAGGCACAATCATTACGTTTTTGAACCGCTTTTTTGAAGCCGATCTCGATGTTCGATTCAGACCGAGCTATTTTCCATTCACTGAGCCATCAGCTGAAGTCGATGTGCAATGCGTGATGTGTGAAGGCGCAGGCTGTCGGGTGTGCTCGCATACTGGATGGCTTGAGGTGATGGGATGCGGCATGGTCCATCCCAAAGTTTTTGAGCAGACAGGGGTCGATACCTCTGTCTATACAGGTTTTGCATTTGGTATGGGTATTGAGCGTCTCGCCATGCTTCGGTACGGAATTGGTGATCTTCGCCTGTTCTATGAAAATGACCTGCAGTTCCTCAACCAGTTTCACGGATAGACATGAAAGCAAGTATTTCTTGGCTTAAGAGCCTGTGCCCGACTGATTTATCGGTCGATGAGATTGTTAGCCGACTCACAATGGCTGGACTTGAAGTTGATGGCGTTGAGCCTGCAGCGAAGTCATTTACAAATGTCGTTGTTGGTGAAGTTCTCGCCGTGTCTCAGCATCCTGATGCAGATAAGTTGAATGTGTGTGAAGTGACCGATGGTGAGTCGACCTATCAAGTCGTTTGCGGTGCGCCTAATGTGCGGGCAGGGCTGAAAGTTCCTTTCGCACGCGTTGGCGCTGTGATTGGTGATGATTTCAAAATTAAACAAGCCAAACTGCGTGGCGTTGAGTCAAACGGTATGCTGTGTGGTGCCGATGAGTTAGGTCTCTCAGACGAGCGCGATGGCTTAATGGAGTTACCAGACTCCTTTACGACAGGCGCTGACTTTGCTGAATTATTATCGCTTCCTGACAATGTTGTTGAAGTTGACCTCACACAGAACCGCGGTGATTGTTTATCAATCACAGGTTTGGCTCGCGAGCTCGGTGTTTTAAGTCAAACTCCGGTTGAGTTTGTTGGGTGTGAGCCCGTCGACCCTGAGTCTGATGAGACACATGATGTCTATTTGTCTGCACCTGAGGGTTGTCCATGCTACGTCGGTCGCGTTATTGAGAATGTCGATGTCAGTCGTCCGACTCCTGTTTGGATCGTTGAGCGTTTACGTCGAAGTGGCATTCGCTCGATTGATGCCATTGTCGATATCACCAACTACGTGATGCTCGAACTCGGCCAGCCCATGCATGCTTTCGATCGCGATCAATTGGTTGGTGCTGTGGACGTCCGGATGGCCAACGATGGCGAGCAACTTGTCCTCTTGGACGGGAAAACTCTGACCTTAACTCACGATGTGTTAGTCATTGCTGACCAAGAGAAACCGCTGGCACTTGCCGGAATTATGGGCGGTGAGCATTCAGGGATCTCTGAGAAGACAACGTCAGTGTTTCTTGAGAGCGCTTTCTTTAATCCGATTACGATCGCCGGTAAAGCTCGCCGCTATGGATTGCATACCGACGCCTCTGCGCGCTTCGAGCGCGGCGTTGACTGGCAACTGGCTGAGCATGCCTGTCAGCGTGCAACAGCACTGATAATAGAAATCTGTGGTGGTACACCCGGCCCTGTGATGATCACCGATAACGAGCAAGCGCTTCCGGCGAAGCAGGTTATTGAGCTGTCAAACGCGCGGGTCGAACAGCAACTCAAAATCAGTCTTCCATCAGAAACTATTCAGCAGATGCTAGAAGCGCTTGGATTTGGAGTTGAAATTGCCGAAGGTGGGTTCCGTTGTGTTGCTCCAAGTTGGCGATTTGATGTCTCAATTGAGCAGGACCTTATCGAGGAAATCGCGCGTATCTATGGTTACAACAACCTGCCGACATCGTTACCTGCGCAAGCGCTGACGATGGCTTCGGTACCTGAGGCAGGCACGCCATTAATGCGTTTGAAGCATTATTTGGTCGATCAAGATATTCAAGAAGCGATTACCTATTCATTTGTTGACCCCGCAACACAGGCTATTCTCGGTGATGGTGTCGAGGGAGTTCGTCTCGCTAATCCTATTGCATCGAATCTTGCAGAAATGCGTCGATCATTGATTCCAGGGTTAGTTGAAGCTGTTCGCCACAACGTCAACCGCCAAGCACCACGGGTCCGATTGTTTGAAACAGGACAGTGCTTCGTATCTCAAGGTAGTGAACTGGATCAATCCGAACGCGTTGGTATTGCGATCTATGGACAAAGCGATCCCTTGCACTTTAGTGGTGACCGCGCAGTCGACTTTTTCGATCTGAAGGGGATCGTTGATGGTCTCGGAATGATCAATGGTGGTGGAGACTTTACTTGGGCGCCAACCGAGCATCCGGCATTGGCTCCTGGGCAGACAGCGAGTGTTAGTCTGAATGGCGAATTACTCGGTGTTGTTGGCCGATTACATCCAAAATTGGCGCGCGAGCTCGATTTACCGAAGCCAATGTTCTTGGCGGATTTAGCGCTGACTCCGCTTTTATGTGGACAAGTTACTGCTTTTAAAGCAATTTCGCGTTACCCTAGAGTGCTTCGTGATTTGGCCGTCGTTGTGGATGACGGCGTCGCGTGGCAGCAGATTGTTGAAGCGGTGGATAGCCTTTCGGACACGCGGATTCAATCGATTGAGTTGTTTGATGTATATCGCGGAACGGGAGTTCCTGAAGGACGTCAGAGTCTTGCACTCTCGCTGAGCTTGCAAGATCCAGAGAAAACTTTGGAAGACGCGGCGATTCAAGGATTAGTAGACCAGGTTGTTCAGGTTCTCCGTGAACGAACCGGTGCAGAGTTACGAGGATAAGCACAGTGGCGGCACTCACAAAAGCAGATTTGTCAGAACATCTCAATGACGTTGTCGGATTAAATAAGCGCGAAGCCAAAGAAATGGTCGAGATTCTGTTTGATGAATTAAGCGATTCGTTGATAGCGGGTGATCCTGTTCGCTTGTCTGGATTCGGTAACTTCGAATTGAGAGATAAAAATGAGCGTCCTGGTCGTAATCCTAAAACCGGTGAGGAAGTCCCTGTCAGTGCGCGTCGTGTGGTGACATTCCGCGCTGGCCAGAAACTGCGCTCTCAGGTCGAGTTGTATCATCCACTGGATGATGAGTGAGTACCGTGGATCTCTTCGACGATGATCTCCCCCAGATCCCTGATCGGGTGTATTTCACGATCGGAGAGGCCAGCCGTTTATGTGGTGTAAAACCTCACGTACTTAGATATTGGGAGCAAGAATTCGAACAGCTCCAGCCCGATAAGCGTCGAGGCAATCGTCGTTATTACCGATATCAAGATCTCATTATGATTCGTCGAATCAGAGCGCTTGTGCATCAACAAGGGTTTACGTTGTCCGGCGCAAAGCTTCGCATTCAAGAAGAAGATGAAGCGCGCGTTGAGGCGACTCAAGATGATTCAAAAGGGATGGCGCTTCGAGAAGTCATCCGCGAGCTTGAGCAAGTTCGTCGGTTGCTGTCTGATTAAGACGCTGTATACTCTGCCGCTCTCGGGGCGTGGCGCAGCCTGGTAGCGCACTTGCATGGGGTGCAAGGGGTCGCAGGTTCAAATCCTGCCGTCCCGACCAAGTCGGAACCGAAGATGTCTCAAACTCTGTTAACCCGCCTTGAACTTAAAATACCGCCACCTGCAGTGATTTTTATTGGTGGGCTCCTCAACTGGCTTACAGCACATTGGATCGGTGAATTATTTTCAGCACCTTGGGTCTTAATTGGATCTTTGGTTGTTGTTTCAGCTATTTTCGGTGTAGGAGGGGTTCTTGGATGTGTTCGATGCAAGACCACAGTGCATCCGTGGAGTCCTGATGATACGTCCGTTCTTGTGACGCAAGGTATCTTCCAACTGTCGAGAAACCCAATGTATCTTGGGTTATTGCTTGTTCTTCTCGCATACTATCTCTATCAGCCAACGTGGTTGAGTCCATTTTTTTTCGTAATTGTCAGCTGGTATTTGACGCGCTTTCAAATCTTTCCGGAGGAACGCATATTGTCTGAAAAGTTTGGTGATCAATACAGCCAATATGCGTCATCTGTTCGTCGTTGGCTGTAGTCGACAATGCAATCATCATAAGATTGTCATCGATTCGTCATTGACATTGCCTGAGAACGTGCGACGCTATTCGTGCTCGAGTGCTTAGCATGTGTCCGCCTTACCGCAACACTGACTGGCATTTTAAGTGAAACGCGCGGAGATTCGAGCATCTGCGCAGTTGCGAAGGAAAACGCATGCAAACTGGTAAAGTAAAATGGTTTAACGAAACCAAGGGTTTTGGCTTCATTGTTCCTGATGCAGGTGGTGACGATGCATTCGTACACGTTACAGCTGTAAAAGAAAATGGAATCGAGCGTTTGGAAGACAACCAGCGTGTTGAATTTGATTTGGCAGAAGGCCGTAACGGCAAAGTGTCAGTCAAAACACTGAAGTTGATCGACTAATCGATAGCCTATTGGGTTTCGGGCACTTATGTGCCCGTTGCCTCCAACTCACATTCTTTTTCAACCATCTGAAGAGCGACTGTCTCCCCGATAGACGGTAGCATCACATCATGTTCCCCATATCCTGCTTTAAGCGCTGATTCAGTAAATCGGCGCGCTGGTTCAAAAGCCTCTTCCTCGGATAACTCAATCGTACCCCAGTGCATTCCAAGTAATACTTTGGCTCCGATCGCCTTGCCCATTTCCACTGCTTCTTCAGGGGACGCATGGACTGAGCGTAATAATTTACGTGGTGAGTATGCCC
>Ga0181589_10002683_pt1 | contig 14073 bp, 10 predicted proteins | sample 071ome_25_FD_132444 | JGI IMG/M metagenome (GOLD analysis project Ga0181589, IMG submission 132444) | Coastal salt marsh microbial communities from the Groves Creek Marsh, Skidaway Island, Georgia - 071410BT metaG (megahit assembly) | ecosystem: Environmental > Aquatic > Marine > Intertidal...
GGACGACGCGATCGACGCGGCGAGGGCGATCGTCGGGGACGGTGTCGACGTGTCGATGGGGGGCACGCACTGCGCTCACCAGTGGGTCACCCAGATTGACAACGAGCGGCCAGTCGAATGCCCCGAAGAGCTTCACCACCTTCTTTGATGTGAAAACTCGTCGAGATGGAACTTACAGTTTGAGATGCGAGGTCTTTGCCCGCTGGCCGGCCTTGTCCGTCTCGCGGCTCCCGTCCCGCAGGTCGTTCATGCGAGCGAAGACCTCGCGAGACTTGAAGCTCTTCTCGTTCGACTCCTTGGACGTGCTCGCGAGCTTGCGGAGCATCTGGGCGGACTCTGCGGACTTGCGTCCCGTGATCATGGCCGTGCCAGCGGCCATCGCCCGCTGGATCCGCTCGGCGTCGGCGTTCGACCTGCGCTTCTTGGAAGCACGCTTCTTGGCGGCGCGACGACGCTTGCGGTCCTCCCGCGTGAGCTCGGCCTCCGACTTGGCGACGCCTGCCTGCATCATGCCCTCGCGCTTGGTCACGAACCGCTCCTCGCCCTCGTCGTCGACCTCCACGATCGACTTATGGAGCGACTGCCCGGGTTTGAACACCTCCTCTGGCCTGCGCATCGACGCGTCGCTGACAAACGCGGGCGTGGCCTCCTCCATCATGATGGCCGGGACGTCGACCTTGAAGGTGACCTCCTCGATGGCCGGCAGCGGCTTGAATTGGCCGTGGCTGAGCTGGTCGAGCTTGGCACAGAGGTTGATGAACTGCTTCTTCGCCAAATCCCGGATGGGCTGCTCTTTATCCTCGCTGGCGCCCCGGGTCTGGGCCAGGTACTCGTCCTCGTAAATCTGGCCGAGGCCCTGGGTGCTCTTGACGTCGTCCAGCTCGACCGTGGTCTTCTTCTTCTCTTCCTTGGCCGGAATGATGGGCACGACGTCGTCGAACTGGTGATCGGCGATGCGCTGCTTGATCAGGTCCTCGAGGGACTGCGTGGTCTCCTCGGTCGGCTGCGGCGGGGGCTTCATGGTCGTCTCAAAGTCGAGGTCGACCTCAAGGGCCGAGTTCATCGGCCTGTGCGACCCGGAAACTTCTCCGCGCATGAACCACTCCCGCTCACCGAGCGCGTCGTCCTCCAGCTGCTGAATCCGGTTTGACATGCGGTCCAGCCGCAGCTGGTGTCGGCTGGCCGGCTGGGGGTCCTCGCCGTCGTCATCGTCTTCGTCGTCGTCGTCGGACGCACTCTCCCGGTCCCCCTCAAACTGGTCGTCCGCAAACTCGCCGTCGACATCGCTGTCCTCTCCATCCCCATCACCCCCACCCCGATCCCGGTCATCATCCTCACCGCCATCCTCAGACTCCCCGTCCGTGTCCTCCGCCTCGATGAAGTGGACCCGCCTCTTCTTCTTCTGCTTCTCCTTATCCTTCCCCCCTGCGCGCACGGGCTCGAAAAAGTCGTCGTACTTGGCGTTGGCCAGTGGATCGGAACCGATGTCGACGTCCACGTCACCCAGCTCGTCGACGTCTCGCTTTCGACCGCCCCGCGACCGCCCCGTTCGGTTCATCATATCGTCCAAAACGCCTTCCAGCGCCTCCTCGTCCGGATCGCCGTCCGAGCCCTCCGCATCGCCCGTCTCCCGCGCATACTCGTCCTCAGCGTCCCGCAGGAACGCCTCCATATCGTCCATGTTCAGGTAATCGTCTTCCCAGGACGCCCGCTGCCGATCTTGTCCTCGAAGAGTCTCTTCATCTTTACTGTCTTCCTCCCCGTCGTCGTCATCTTTGTCGTCTTCGTCACCGTCCTCCCAGTCCTCACCGTCACCCTCACCGCGCTCGACCTCGTCGTCCTCCGCCCCACCCCGCCCGTCCAGAAGCTCATCCAGAGCCTCCTCCACGTCCGCCGGAATGACCGAGTCCAGGTCTGCCGACCGCTGCAGCACGCGCTTCACCCGCCGCATCGCCGCCCTGGACAGACCATCCAACTGCACCCATATCTGCTCCGCATCGAACCCATCCACATGCAACGCTTGCGACGCATCTCCCAGAGACTCGACAACCTCTTTCAACGACCGCTTGGCGGCCTCCGACCGCTCGTCCGATGGCCGCAACAGCTCCTCCGGGTCGGCCGAGTCGATGGCCTTCATCAGCGCCGCACAGAGCCCCGGATCCGCAAACGAATCCGACGTATCCGAGACGTCCGTATCCGAGACGTCCGTATCCGAGACGTCCGTATCCGAGACGTCCGTATCCGAGACGTCCGTATCCGAGACGTCCGTATCCGACCCCGTGGTACGCCCCTCGACGAGGAAGTCGAGGCTCGTCAAGTCAACCTTGAGCTCCTTCCCGTCGTCCGTGACGACGATGCAGCTCCTCATCTTCTCCGAGCACCGTGTCACAGTACATGGCGTCAGCTTCTGTCGTCGAGCGGAGGTATTTGAGTGACCGTTGAGTGCGCGCGAGGGAGCGTGCATTCGCTCATCATGCAACTCAACTCAACATGCAACCGACCCGGTCGAACGTACCTTCCCGCCCTTGAGCCGCACCCGCAGGCGTGTTCCGGCTGCGAAGGGGCCTTTCGCTAGCGCAGACGGTGTCCCCATTTTGGGAAAAGGGAATGGCGCCACGCGGGTCGTCTTTCCTTTCTTTCCTTCCTTCCTGGCTCGCCGTCGATGAGCTTCAACGATGCCTTCATCCGAGACCTTATCATCAAGCATACGCCCTGCTTTTGGCTGGTGAAGGACGACAAGCATGGGTTCCCGTCCAGTACGCTGACCTGCCTTTCGAACTTCTCGCCTTCACCCACCCGGGTTCTCAGCTGCTCGGCTCCCCTGGGCTCACCCTCCTCACTCCCCACGCACGGCCCCGCACGCAGCCTTCGAGTATTTCATCAGAGAGTCGCGAGCGGTGTGCGCCGATAGCGGCTCGCTTCTTCTCTCCGATCTCGACTCCCCGGCCGCCCTCTGCCGGCTGCTCGACTCTCTCGATGACGCCGACTCGCCGACACGCATCAGACTCGAGCTCAAGTCGCCCACGTCGCATTTCGGCGAGCGCAGCGTGCGTTCGATCGACGACATACCCGTCTATGCGTCGGTGAAAGCCGTCGTGGACGCTGACGGAGAGGTGTCGGCGTTCGAGATATCATACACGACGCTCTTCACGTTCAACGGCGCCTATTTCTTCGACCTGTTCGGTGGGTGTTGAACACGACCGACGTGCGCCCGCTCCGACTCTCTCACTCGCGCTGTGCGGTCCGCTCGTTCGCCAGGTTCGCACCCTGGCGACATCGAACACGTGACGGTACGGTGCGACGCGCAAGGTCGACTCGCCGGCGTCTGGTTCAACGCGCACAGAAGTTGCGATGGCCAGTGGAGATCTGCGGGTGACGTCGAGATTGACGAGGAAGAGACTGGGCGTATTGTCAGCTACATCGCCAGGTCTGGGCACGGGCACTACCCTTATGAGGGCTGCACCCATCGCCATTTCGGAACTGCGTCGGATTACACGAGCCGATCGCTGAGGTGGCAGCCCCGTGTCGTCATCTGGGTGGACGGGATGGTGCATCGGGTGGCCTGCCGTGGGGTGAATCGGGAGCTGGATGGACGGGGCTTGACTCTGAATCCTGCAAAAGTGCCCGAGCTGGATGTGGACGAGCGGCATCGGTACATAGTGTCGAGTCGGATCGCGTTTTGGGGCGATGCGGCAGGGGTGGCGCACCAAGCGTGGTTCTCGGGCAAGGCTGAAGCGGTCCGGTCGAGGACGTGGTTGGAGCGGGTGTGTACGCTGCTTCATCTGTGGGACTGCAGTGGTGATTGATTGAGATGTTGGTGTCGAGAAGCAGCAGAGACGACGACGGGCGTCGTCGCCCTTGCCAACCCCATCTACGAAGTCGAGCTGTGGTGGTGGGATCGACGCAGCTCTGGCAACCCCCCCGTCACATCAGAGCGAATTCACGGTCCGGTGTATCTAACGAGCATTGGATATTTGAAAGACAACTTCTTGCGTCGCAGGATCACACACAGGCACAAGGGGGCAGAGAACGCGGCAAAGTCGAGGACGGATCTCGGCGTGGAAAAATCAAAATGCAGGGCAAATTCATCCCCGTCTTGGTGGGCTTGGCCCTCACGAGCTCATCGTACGTGCTCAGCATTGTGTCTGTATATCATGAGAACAAGGGTTGGTGCGCATGAAGCGTCGCAGGCGTCGAGAAATCGGCAACGCGTCTCGATTCCTGCGGCCTGCTACCGACACAGAGGCAGCTACCCACCCCCGTCGATCGTCCCCCTGCCTCTCCTCGCCCGCCGCCACGCGGCTCTATCTCACACACGACTGCTCGGCACCTTCGTTGCAGGTTTGCGCGCCAGTGCCCCGACTGTGACGTTCAGTACTGGACGTGCTCCTGGGGTTGCTACGAGCAGTTCGGTTCGGCGCCCATCTGCGCGTCGCTGATTTCCTACAAGACTGGCAAGGCGGAAGATTACAATGTATTCAACAACGAATGCGAGGCCGGGTGTTACGTCAAGGCGTACAACGAGTTCTACGCCGTTCAAGGCTACGAGCCGATGTACGAGCAGCAGCCAGACGCGTCGTGCGATGCAGCCTGGAGGTTAAATCAGGCACTCGACTACCAGTTCTTCTCGTCGCCGGATGCCTTCAAGTACAACGATAAGTTGCCTTCTGAGGGAGAGCTCCCTAAGTGGATGCAGGACGAGCTGGCCGAGGTCAACGCAGACCCGAGTCTGGCGAATGATCCGATGCTGGCCTTGACGCTCGAGGAATGCAGCAGGTGCAAACCGGGCGCAGACATCTCTGGAAAGCAGGTATTGCTCACGTCGGACGGAACGCTCGTCCCAGTCGGCGAAACCGGCTCAGTGACACCTCCTGCCTCCGAGGTCCCGTTGCCGTCGGTCCCCGGCCCGCTGCCGTCCATGGCACCCGGCCCGCAGCCGTCCGTGCCGTCCGTCACCGTGCCCCCCACGGAAGTCACCGTTCCGGGCGGGCCGCCGCCATCTGCTGCGATTGGCGCCCGCTCGGCGCTCTCGGTCGTGGCATCGTTGGGAGTCGGCGCGGTGCTTGCGTTTGTTTCATAGAATTGTCATAGTTATTACGGCGTCACCGCCGTCGGTGAGCACCTTCAGCTTCGTTTGAAAAGCTCTGGTTGGGGATGGCCGAGGGTGTCCCTGGCCCTCGGACTTTTACCTTCCTCCTCCTCGGCCGTGCGAGGTACATCAACACGCACGTCACCCCGGCTTGGATCAGACTGAATGACATACACATCCAAGCCATCGCGTACGCGGCTAGTCGTGCACTCGTCCCGGGGAACCCCGCCCCGGTTGCTTGGTTGCCCCGTATTTGGACGGTCAACGCCATCACAAACTGCCAAAACGCCAAAAAGAGGCTGCTTCCGATCGCCACGTCGTGCAGCGGCTTGATCAGCGTATAGTCCAGCATGAGGAAGGCGATGGCAATGCCGCTGGCGATGAAGAGCGTGACCCCCGTCGTGATGTAGGTGAACGTGCAGACGTCCCCGTCGAGGTTGAGCAAGCACGCCGGGTCGTAGCTGCTATCCTTCAAGTATACGGCCACCACGCCCGAAAGCGCGCTCGCACATGCGACCTGTGTGTTGCGGGTTGGCGGAGCGGGTGAGTGCGGGTCGTTTGCGGGGGGTGGGGAATTCCGACGAGCTTGAAATTACGAACGTTCAGCACTGCAGGGACGATCACGCCCCAACTTAGGGGTGGTAAGTCGCGTGGGTCTCCCCTCCACGAGAGATCTAGTGTTCGCATCTTTTCGGTTCTTTACTCGTGAGTGGGAGGCCTGATCAATTGATCAAGCCTCCCAGAAGGAACTAAACCCTCTGGGCATCGGCAGCGCCTTGTCGCTCAGGGAGGTGCTCAGCGACCTCGTGTGGTTGTGCTGCCCGTTGGTGGTGTCTCGGCTCTCTGCCGTCGCCAGACTGCTGAACGGTGACCGAGGCTGGCTCGACTCGACGTCGCTCCCCTTAGCTGCGAGCTTCTTCAGCGCCTCGCTCTTCTTGGATTGCCGCTTGGCCGATGAGTACGCCACAACGCCGCAGACAGTCACTAGGTACCCGAACACTGTGTAGCGGTTGATTGGATTCCGGAACACGAGCACGCTCGCGATGACCGCCACCACGCCCTTGGCATTCCCGAGCACTTGAAGCGTCAGCGCCGACGTGTGCTTGGTCACCAAGAAGTTTGTCAGGTTGACAAAGTAGGCCATGGCGGCGTTGAAGACAAGCAGAGGCCAGAATCCGGTCCCCGTCTGCCCGAGGACGATGGCGTTTGCCAGGGCGGTCGGCTCGAAAAATAGCGTGACTGGAACCAACGCCGCCGTGGCCACGGGTGCCATGTACAGGAGGAGACTCAGGCTGTCCATCCTCTCGGACGAGTCGCTGAGCATGATGCCCTGGAGGACAGACTTGAGCGCTCGCCCCGCCGTCGCCGTCAGGGCCGCACAAAAGCCTATCAGATTGAACATGGGCTCGGCGTTCGAAGCAATTACGATGCCGACGATGACCGGCACGAGCGACAGGTAGACGGCCTGCGTCTCGCGGTGTCCGAGCATGATGGCCGCGAGCAGGGCCGTGAATGCGGGGGTCGTTGCCCCGATGGCCTGGTTGAACGAGACCGGGATGTATTTGAGCGACACGTTTCCGAGCACGACCTGGATGGGCGGCCGGATGGACGAGCGAGTGAGGGCATCGAGAAAGCGTGGGAGCGTTGGAGCCGACAGCGCCGACGTCGGTCGAATCCGAGTCCACGTCCGGGTCCGAGTTTGAGTAGGAGGAGGACGTACCGCCACACAAAAGACGATCGCCAGTGTTGCTATTTTGTAGAACTGCCTCTTTGATTTCACGGGTTGTAAGGTCACGACGCCCGAGATGGCGAGGGCGTATGAGAATATCGAGCACCTGTTGATTTGATGGAGAATCAGGAGGAGTAAGGCGGAGAAAAGAGGAGTATAGGAAAGATGGAGATGACCCGATCGGTCGTATGCGAGGGTGCGGGCGTCGCCGAACGTACATGAGCATGTGACACAGCGTCAGAAATGCGGGAAATTTGAACCCGTATACACTGAGCAGCCATTTATTCAGCAACAGGACACCGATGTTGGAGGAATACCTGGCGAGCGAGCGGGTGCGGTGTGTGAGTCGCAGGGCCCGATTCAGTCGGTCGGTCGGTTCATTCGGGGCTGTGGACGAGAGACGCACCAGCCAACAATCACGCTGCCCGTAACGAAGGCACTCGTCCCACTCATCGTGTTTCGCTTGCTCTGTCTGGTGTCAATCGCTCCTTTATCCGCTCATTCACTCCGCATTTCAGCAAATTCTGGTGGATCTGTAGTCGGCCTGGCTCACTCGTGTCCCTTCCGCCACGCTGCCTGGGTCTATCTGATGCAATTATGCTGCTGAAAGTCAAGTACTCCGTGTAATTGTCGTCGAAGTACAGAAACAGTTTCGTCTGCATGAGGGGGGAGGCTCGCCAGCGCTGGAGCCCGGGCCGATCGGGCTCGTGTCGACCGACCCGAGTTTGGGCGTTCAAGCTTCTCACCGAACCACGGGAGATCCCTTATGCACTAAAAATGCATAAAGAGTGAGACTTGGTCCAACCGAGCAAACCTCACGCACAAAAACGTACCAAACGCACCAAACGCGTCGACTACTTTGCCACCCACAATTCTCTCGAGCCGCTGTGAAACCACGCTGCCGACATGAAGCTCGTTTTCGCTCTCTTTCTGACCACTTTGGCTCTCTTTAGTGCCGGTGTCAACGCGGGGACGTGCACCCTGCCCGCCTCGTACGTCGACTACTTTGCCACCCACTCTCGGGCTCGTTCTCGCTCGCTCTCAGCGAGCGGTGAGCGCAGCAGCCAGCCGCTCACACCGCGCTCGCGCTCTCTAACAGGTATCTCGAAGGACTCGATTACAAGAATGTGTCCAAGTCTTGTTCACGCGTCGGTAACGGGAAGAACGTCGGGAGATGCGACAAGTGCTTCGCTGCCTTCATTTCAGCGCAGACGCCCGAGGTGATCAAGTATATCGACCTCGTACGGTATCGCCCACTCATCTCTCACTCCTCACTCCTCACTCCTCACTGCTCACTGCTCACTCCTCACTGCTCGCGCTTTGCGCTCGCTCCTTCGTTCGCCAGATGGCGGCCCTCACCGATCCGACCGGAACTTTCGTTCAGACGGCCAAGGACTGCGCCTCGTCTGTGACGAAGGTCGTCAAGTCGAAAATGACAGCAAAGCAGAGGAAGAAGGCGAAGTACCTGACCAGGTGCTTCTCTGTTGACCCCAGCAAGCTCAAGAAGACGACGGAGGCCGTGGCGCAGTTCGGCAGCTCCATCCTCGGCTAGTTGGATCGCGATTGAGGCCGAAGCTTCTGATCTCCGAGGGGGACCCCCATCGGAGGGCGCCGCGGTGTAAGCGGATGGTGCGGCCCAGTCAGCTCGTGAGCGAGGGCGATACGGTGATCTGACATCTATGATTGATTACTGTGAGTGATCGTCACAAACACAAAGCCTCCCTCGTAGGTGTCCTCCTGACACCACCCCTCGTCTCGAGTCGACTTGACATCCAGGGCCTCCACCGTGACCACGAGGTCCTTGCTCCGGACGCACTCGACAAGTGCGTCAAACATGGCCTGGTCCCGAACGGCGTTGCAGATGTAGGCCGTGCCGCCGGGCTCGAGCCGCTGTTTGATGCACGAAGCGAGCGAGTTGACCATCGGCCACTCGTACAGGACGTCCGTTCCGATTATCGTCCGGAAACGGAGGCCGGCATCGACGCTTGGAGCGACGGCCCGCGAGCTTTCCCCGTCCAGGGCGGCAGGCGCACCGCCGCCCTCGCCAGCCCCGACGGCGTCCTCCCAGTCGACGAACCGGATCGCGGTGTTCGCCCGGGTCCACCCGTCGTCCTCACTCTCCTCGTCCGGTATGTTGAGTGCGAGCGCGTCCCTCAAATTCAGCAGCAACGTATCGACGTAGTCGCTGATCACGACACGCGTCGCGCCCAGCTTGCCCGCCAGAAACCCGCACGCACCCACCCCGGCTCCCAACTCGAGCACAGTATACCCCCGGACCATCCGACCTTCGTCCTTCGCCATCCGCTCGCACATGATCCTCGCTACCCGCCAAAGCTTGGCTCCGACGCCGTCCGCAAGCGCCCCCTCCTTGACAACGACCCGGTGATCTCCAAAGGTCAGCGTCGAGGTCCGATCTCCGGACGCGGACGGACCGCTGCAGGCAGCGATGATGGACGACAAGTCGTCCATCATCTCGGACGAGTCTTGCACCCGCTTCATGGTCACCACGGCCCGCTCCGCCAGGCCACACGCCGATGCCTCGGACGCGTACGTCTCTCCCTTCTCGGCAAGCGTGGTCGCAATCTCCTGCAGCAAGACCGCGAGCTTGATCGTGCCGACAGCCCCTGGCGAACGAGCGAGCCAGAGGGTCAGCGGGTCAGCAGGGTGGAGCAGCGAGGAGCAGCGGCCGGGTTCGATATCGATACGTACCCTCTGACTCGTACGAGATCCACTTTTCCTCCCATCGGAGCACCGTCTCGTTCGCCACGACAATCGACAGGAAGTCCTCCTCGTCCGCGTTCTGAGCGGGTGCAGTCGTCGATGGCATGTCTTCTCTCGGTGGGCAGTCAAGTCTTCGGTTCACGAGCGAGAGGCTACCTCTGCTCGCTGTGGTCGCTCACCGTGCGGCATGAACAGGTTATATCGCACATAGTCTACACGAAAGTCGACATGAATGGAGTGACGCGAATGAGTCGAGGACGGCGAACCTATGCACACTCACTCACGCCCAAGCCCCCATCGCCCTTCCAGTTTCCCCACCCTTCCGATTCTGCCGGGCCTCCCCCGCGCCATTCTCTATGTTCACGCAGAAAGGCGGCGCCGTTCTTTGCCCACGAGCACTGTGATTGAGCCCGTTTGGACGAGCCTGGCGACCTGAATCCGGAGCATCGATTCAAGAACTGAGACAGCCGACCTTTCTCGCTGCTGCTGTCCGTCGACCCGGCGCTCTTCTCTGTGTATTGTATCTGAACACTTCTTCAGATACACCCACAGAAAGTGAAGCGCGAGAAGATCGGGTGGATCGAGTGGCGTCATGCCCGTCCAGAAGGGAGCAGACGCCCGGCAGGCCCCTTCGTCAGCCACGACGCCGGCGATGGCGCCCGGGCTGCTGTCGCCGGCGGAGGCGACAAAGGTTCTGTCCCAAATGACGTTCGACAACTTGCCGCTGCGCGAGTCCCTGTTCGCGTCTCTGTTCGAGAGCAAGGCCGACACGGAGAAGCGGCTCGAGGGCGGCGGGAACAAGCTGTTGCTGGCCGCCTTCCGGGCCCTGGATGGCGTTGACTTTCCGGGCATACCTGTGGAAGAGATCTTGAAGCGGTGTGGGACCGCGAAGAAGGGGCGGGGGTCGTCGGATAAATCCGATGAGCAGCTGGAGGCGCTGATGGCGGGGTGCACGTCGGACATGGCGTTTTTCAAGTGCACCAACGTGAACGAGCCCGTCGCCAAGTTTTGCTGGACGGCCGTCATCACGCAGCGGATTGCGACGTCGTGCGTGCACATCTTTGAGAAGAACGCGGACGCCTCGTACGTGCTGCCGGCCAAGAAGTTTTACCAGGACCGGGCGACCAAGCCGGAGGACAAGATCGAGCCGCGGCAGGTCGAGTGCCTCCGAAAGGTGCTGGAACTGCACACGTTGCGCCCTAAGACAGAGCGCAGCCGACAGGTGAAGTGTTCTAAGTGCCATCGGCTGGCCGACTCGAAGAAGAACGAGCTTGAGGTGGAGGGGTGCGCGAGCTGCGTCCGGGTCTACCACAAGGAGTGCATGACTCCGGTGGAGCTTGCGACGGATTCGTCCAAGTGGTCGTGCTTCAGGTGCGCTGAGGCTGGACATGGGGCGCTCCGGAGGATGGTGGAGCTCACGGAGAAGCTGGCGGGGATCATGGCCACGAAGGAGCGCAACGCGGCCAAGAAGCAGCGCAAGGGCAGCGCGTCGGGGTCGGCGCTTCGTCAGAATTCCCGGCAGCTGTCGTCAGCCACGGAGACGGCTAACACCGACGATGATGCCCTGGAGCAGGCGAAGAAGCGGCTGAAGTCGGAGACGCACATGCAGGCCAAGGATCGTCAGGCGCTCGAGAAGTCTATCGAGGGCCCGGCCCGGGAGTACGCCAAGCTGTTCCCGTCTCGGGAGTCGTTCGAAGTCTTCAACATGGCTTCGAGCGTGGCCGAGTTCCTGTCGCTGTACGGCGACATTTGCGAGCTGGAAGAGGTGCTGGACACCAACGCCCTGCTCCAGGCCACCAAGTGGCCCCTGGACTTCTCCCAAGACCTCATGGCGCTCTACAGTCAGCTGCTGCTCTGCTGCCTGTTGGAACAACATAACCACGAAGGCTTGTCGAAGGCGAGGGCAAGGAAGTGGATGCGGGTCCTGTCCAACAACACGTGGCCGGAGGTCCTCCGGAGGTACATTGGCCAGCGCCCGGTGGAGCGGCAGCACCACGGGGACAAGGAGCGCCTCCGGCGGGCCAAGGAGATGCTCGCCACCAACGCGTGGTTCGAGTTGCCGGTCGATCTGCAGCTGTTCCTGCTGCACGTGCTGTGCCACGACATTGCGCAGGGCCAGGCCCTCAAGTCGGACATGTGCGCCCCGCCGAGGGAATATCGCACGGACTGCCTCGGCGTCGATCGCTACGGCAGGAGGTACTGGACTCTGCGGGGCTCTCCGGGCCTCATTGCCGTGGAAGACGACAAGGGAAACCATGCCGGCGTCCTGACGTCGGCCAAGGACCTCGACTACCTCATCGGCCACCTGATGCGCAAGGGCCCGGGCGAGGGCGCCCTGCTCGCGACCCTCGTGCGCATGCGCGACTCCCTGCTGGATTCGTTCCAGAAGTCGCCGGACCCGTCCACCACGCTCGTCGTCGACACCCTCGAGAAGCGGCCAAGGGCGGGGACGGGGACCGGGGGTGCGCTCAAGGAGGAGGACAGCGGTGGAGACGGCGGGAGCGACCACGATGATGACGATATGGAGGTCGACGCGGAGCGCGACGACCAGAAAGAGTCGCTGGTGGCAGCAGTGATTGCCGCCGGTGGCAGCGACCAGGACAAGGCCCGGGCGCTGACGGCCGAGGCCATCGACGAGGCCAAGATGAAGCTGGAGAACGTCTTGCACGACGTCGCGAAGGTCAACCGGCAGGTGGGAGAGGTCGGACTGGGGTACAAAAAGACGCTCGAGGCCTCCACCAGCACGCTGTCGCACGACATGTGCCGCTTCATGCTGGAGCTCGAGGCGGGCATGAGCATGGCCGGTGAGGGGGTTCCGCCGTACGGAACCAACGAAGACGTGCGTATCTTCATGGACGAGGACGCAGAGGCGCTGCCCGAGCTCGTCGAGGACCCCGCAAAGACAGATGCCGAGCTCGAGGAGAACAGGGTGCTGGGCCTCAAGGCCCTCAAGCCCTTCATCGTGGACCCCGAGAACCCGCACGGAGACGCGATCGATCTGGACGATTCCGACGATCCCAACCCGCCACGCAAGTCCGTCCCAGTCGACCAGGACGATGACTACGACTGCTCGGACGCCGAGCACACCTTCCTCCGCGAGAAGCGGATGCGCAAGCCGGCGCGCCTTTGGCGCAGCGGAAGGGAGCGCGCCGTGTGGCTACGTGGCGTGTTGAACGCCCTGGCGTCCACGGACTCGGCCGCCGGATCGACTGCCACATTTTCCGCCTACGTCTTGGGCGACCGCATCACGCTGCTCGCAGACCGTTGCAAGGGCATCGAGAAGGAGCTCGCCCGCCAGGAGGAGAAGGAGCTCATCAAGAAGAAGCAGCTCGAGGAGGATAAGCTCGAGGCCGAGCTCAAGGCCCAGGACCGCCCGATGATGATCGTAACCGAGTACGTCCAGGACGAAAAGGCGGGCGACAACGGGGAGAACAAGGACGACAAGGAAGTGGAGACAAAGGCTGACAAGCTCGACGACGAGGCGGGCAAGGTCGACAATGACGACACCAATGACACCAATGCCAATGAAGAGGACGAGCTCGCCGTCAAGCTGTTGCAGATTGGCAGGGACCCGCGGGCGCTCCAGGAAGCCACCCAGGCAGACGTGGCCGAGTGCAAGTGGGAGTACCTCTGTCATCTCTGCAGGCGCCCCGGCGCGCTGTACTGCTGCGAGCACGAAGAGGGATGCAGCGTCAGCGCCCACATCAAGTGCACGGGCGTGCACGAGAGCTCGCTCGCCAACGGCAAGTGGGTCTGTCTCAACCACGATGACACCAGGCGCCGACGCAAGAAGCGGGCGCTGGCGGGCGAGTGGGCGCTGGGAGACGAGGCCGAAGTGTCGGACAGTGAGAGTACGGACAGCGACTAGGGAGGGACGACGACGTGGGTCGCCCAAACTCTAGCTTTGTTGCATTTGTTTTTGTTGTCACCACCACGTCGCACAACACACACAACCATGCCTACCGCCACGCCGAAGGAACTGGCCGTCGCGGCGCGTGAAGCTGCACGTGAAGTGAATGCTCTCACTTCTTCAAAGCGCACCCGTATCCTCTATGCGATCGCCGACGCCATTGAGAGCAACGAGAAGGCCATTCTCGATGCGAACGCTGATGACATCGCCGCGAGCAAGGGAAAGATCGCAGACTCGCTTCTCCAGCGACTGATTTTGAAGCCCGCGAAATTGAGCCAGCTCGCGGACGGCATCCGTGCCATCGCCCAGCAGGAAGAGCCCATCGGGAGGCTGCTTTCGCGCACGGAGCTTGCTGATGGCCTGGTTCTGGACAAGGTCACGTCGCCGATCGGCGTGCTGTTGATTATCTTCGAGGCACGGCCCGATGCGCTGCCGCAGATTGCCGCGCTCGCCATCCGCTCCGGGAACGGGCTGCTGTTGAAGGGCGGGAAGGAGGCGACGAAGAGTAATGCGATGCTCCATGGGATTATCGTGGACTGTATCAAGAAGGAGACGGTGCGTCGTTGTTGCTTTCGCGATCGTGCTCGGTGCTCGCCTGCCCGCCCGCTCGCCCGCCCGCTCGCC